>Ga0181523_10001336_pt1 | contig 26353 bp, 24 predicted proteins | sample PEATcosm2014_Bin_43_FD_119752 | JGI IMG/M metagenome (GOLD analysis project Ga0181523, IMG submission 119752) | Peatland microbial communities from MTU Mesocosm Facility, Houghton, MI, USA - PEATcosm2014_Bin05_30_metaG | ecosystem: Environmental > Terrestrial > Soil > Wetlands > Peat | place... | reverse complement strand
GGGCAGCACCTGATGGTGTTGTTCCTGGGTGGCACAATCGGGAACTTCGATGGAGACTCGAACATCGAATTTCTCCGCCGGCTCCGAGGTATCTTGAGGGAAGGAGACTCGCTTCTGGTGGGGACGGATATGGAAAAATCCACAGACGCGCTTGTTCAGGCGTACGACGACTCGCTGGGCGTGACTGCTGCGTTCAATTGCAATTTGCTCGCGCGCATCAACCGTGAGCTTGGCGGAGATTTCGACCTGAGACGATATAAACATCGCGCCATATTTAACGAGCAGACCCGAAGCATCGAAATGCACCTCGTATCCACCGCCAAACAGGCAGTGAACGTAGCCAGAGCTGGGATTTCCATCAGCATGGACCAAGAAGAAACCATCTGGACAGAGACTAGCCACAAGTACTCGCACGCCGAGCTACAGACCATCGCAGAGAAAAGCGGCTTTAGCAGGGACGCCCAGTGGATTGATCATGAATGGCCCTTCGCCGAAAATTTATGGGTTGCTAACTGACGTCGGCCAAAGATGCCATGTCCTCTACGCCTCCACATTCAAAGCCAAGTGACTTCACAGACCATAGAGGACTATCGCGGGGTTTCACACTCGACCTGTGAAGCGCCACGAAATCCCGCGAAGCCCAGGAAAACTGCGAAAATCGGTAGCCCGCAATAGCCAGGGGATTTCGTGCCCCTTTGTTGGCAGCCGTAGGAGCTTTAACTGACGGCGATTCAGCGTATGGGGTCGGTTGTTCGAAGTTCCGAGGATAAGATTCTGGCCTTTAGCTCCTTTGGTTGGAGAGCTCTGAAACGGAAGAGGTCTGCGGTTCGAACCCCCCACGGACCAGTATTCGCTTCAATAATTCACCTATTCTTACGATCACGCTGTTTGCAGGTTCGCTGCACGGGCTTTTCAAGCATTCACACCGATAGGCAGGATCTTCGAAGGCTGTCACGTCGAGCTGAGCTGGATTCGACATTCTATCGGAAAGGCCAGGAGCCGGTATCCTTACACGAAGACATCGTAGTTTCCATGACGCAGCGAACCGATACGCAGGCAGGACCAAATCAGTAAATCACGCCAAACAATTGTGCTCGAACAGGAGAACTTTTCATCAAGAAACCCGAATGCAACGCCTATTTCTCCTTGGCAGCGGTACCGATGAATCAGCGAATGAAATTGACAAAGCTTTAGCTAGAGGCCCTTGGATTGACGGAATGCACGCACAACGGTTGCGGGATCCCGCTGATCGGCGTCGACTTCGTAGTTTAGTTGGCGCATTTCGGCGGCGGTTAGCTTGCCGGCAAGATCAGCCAAAGCACCTCGTAGTTGGGGAAAGTTTGCTAGTGTGGACTGCCGCACGATCGGCACAGCATCATAAGGCGGAAAAAAATGACGATCGTCTTCGAGCGCAACCAAGTGCAGTGCGTCGATTAGTCCATCCGTGGAGTTTCCCGCCACGATGTCAACTTTTTTATCCGCCAATGCACGATAGATCAGGCCAAGATCCATGGCAGTGGGCGGTGCGACGAAGTGCAAATTGTAACGTTCGCTCAATTCCCGAAATCCATCCGGGCGTTCCTCAAATTCGTAGCCAACACCAATGCGCCATTTCGGCGCTTGGCGTGCAATATCAGATATGCAATGTAAATTGTATCGCTCCGCATCGTCGCTCCGAATCACCATCGCAAACGTATTTTCAAAGCCCAGCGGCTCGGTCAATTCCATTTGAAATTGCCTCGCGTAAGCCTGTTTGACGCGCTTATAAATTGTGGCAGCATCATCGTTTCCAGGAGTTTCTTTCAAAACTGCGCTTAGCGCGGTACCCGTATATTCGACATAAAGATCCAGGTCACCGGCTTGCATCGCTCTTTGCACCAATAACGTGCCGCCCAGATTTGCCTTCCGTTCGACGGTAATTCCAGTCTTCGCTTCAATATGTTGCGCTAACAGTTCGGCGAGAATGACTTGTTCTGTAAAAAACTTCGAACCGATAACAATGGTCGGCTTGGCTGGACGGCCGCACGACGAAAGTAGCAGAAGTACCCAGCAAGTACACAGAATGGAAAATAATCTCCGACTCATATGCGACAAATCTCCAGAAGCAAAACGACTTTAGCATACTGGGGATCAGAAAAGACTCAACCACCGGCTCTACACGACTCGCAGGTAACGCTCGATGAGCCCTAGAAGAAAATCCGCCATCAGTGCCAGGGCCGCAGCCGGAATCGCACCAGCTAGAATCACCGCATCGCTAACCATCGCCACGCCGCGGAAGATAAATGTCCCAAGCCCGCCGGCGCCGATGGCGGCAGCGATCGTCGCCACTCCTATGGTGATTACGGTCGCCGTTCGGATGCCTGCCAAAATAAACGTCAAAGAAAGCGGCAATCTGACCCGCCAGAGAATTTGCCTACTTGTCATGCCCATAGCTTCGGCCGCTTCCAAGACGCTAGGATCGACGCTAGTAAGCCCCGCATACGTATTTCGCAGGATGGGAAGAATCGCGTAAAGCACAAGAGCTACGATCGCAGTGTGCTTGCCAATTCCACCTATAAAAGGGACCGGGATCAAAAAGCCAAATAGTGCGAGACTCGGAATTGTTTGAAAAACACTGGCAATTCCCAGGGAGACGTGCCGCAGCGAAGGTCGCTGAACGATTAGCATCCCTAGAGGAACGCCAATGCAAATCGCAAACGCCATCGCGATCACGACTAGCGTCAGATGATCCAATGTCGCCGAAATAACTTCATCTCGATGCGTAAGCAAGAAGCTGCAGAGACTCATGCGCTGGCTCCTGGAACTACTGCTAGCGACGCGGTAAATGCCCGCACTTCCGGATGATCCACCCGCAAGAATTCCTGAGGAGCCGCGCTAGCTGCAATCTTCCCGCTCTCCAATAAAACAATGCGGGAAGCCAGGAGCATCGCCTCACGCAAATCATGCGTCACGAAAACGATCGCCTTGCCAAGCCGCCTGGCGAGCGACGCAAATTCGCGCTGCAATTCAGCACGCGTGACGGGATCCAGGGCCCCGAACGGCTCATCCATCAAAAGGATTGGAGGGTCTGCCGCCAAAGCTCGTGCAACGCCAACGCGCTGGCGTTGCCCACCAGAAAGTTCACTCGGTTTGCGTTTCGCATAGGTCGCAGGCTCCAAACCTACTAAATGAAGCATTTCATCCACGCGTTTCGAAATCCGCGATTTATCCCACTTTTCCAAGCCAGGTACCAAACCCACATTTTCCGCCACGCTAAAATGCGGGAATAAGCCAGCATCCTGAATCACGTAACCAATGCCACGCCGAAGCAAAATAGGATCGGAATCCGTCGTTGCGCGGCCAGTCACCAGAACCTGGCCAGCGGAGGGCACCAACATTCGGTTAATGAGCCTTAACAATGTGGTTTTTCCGCTACCGCTGCGGCCGAGGAGAACTACGGTCTCCCCCGGATAAACCCTCAATGAAATATTAGAAACGATTGAGCGCCCAGAAATATGCCCAATGCCATAGCTTACGTCGCGAAATTCAATGGAACTCACGGCCAGCTTCCCTTTGCTCGCGTTCATTCGATTGCCATCCTTATTCCCGGGAGCGACTCATTCTAGCTTCCATTGCGCAAAAGTATTGCAGATGACGAGCTGTAAATGGTCGCCGCCCGGTTAAACATAGAGTTAAACACAAATGGCGTTGTCTGACCGAAATACCAGCGACATGGCCGACCTCTATTGAAGAGTGAAATAGAGCGCCACCTACGTGAACTCCGTGCGCTTAGTGGCTGTCGATAACTCGATAAAGAGGGGCCGCTCTTTTTGTTCTATGGATCAGATTGTCTCGAAACAACTTCGAAACATTTGGGAGAGAAGATTCGCTCCAGCGCAACTCTTAGCGACGATTGAACAGCGATTTAGAGTTTTAAATCGAATCCGTGAACCGAAGGGCGGGAAATCATGATTCTTAGAGGCGTGCGTGAGGTTTGGGTAACACAACTGAACCGAGGCGTCAGAAGGGAACGCAGTTCGTGTGCCGACGGGGAGGTGTGCTCAAGCGTCGTACTGAAGAAGAGAAAAGGCTCTTGACAGGCCAGGCGTCGCAGGAGATACCGCGTCAATCGGCCATATAATCGGCGCAATATGGATAGCATCCAAAAGGCCGAAACCCTAAACATCACTTGGAAAAAGAAACGCCGAACCAACCTCCGTCCCTGCTGGATCAACTAATTGTGACTAGGGCCTGCTCATCGTGAAAACACCGTTGTCGCCATTGCATATGCTAACGCCGTAGACGCCCGTCAGATTCTTCGCGACGCTGTCCATCGTCAGGAAACCTCCTAATCCATCTGGCTGGTTGTCCGAAAATGACAATTGGTTGCCCGTTTGCGTCGCCGTTATGGAATTTGTACCGGTGAGAGGTAGGCACGACGCCGACGCTCCCGTCGATACCGTAAACGTCAACGCGCCAGTTACGTTCCCGGAGCTATCCTCCGAAAGATTAGCCGTGAACATCGTACTGCCTGTATATCGAGTGGACTGTGTTGAACCGGTCCAGGAAGCACTCTGCACGGGAGCGATCAGTTGGGCAGACAGTGTTCCCGTTTCACCACTGATGCCACATCCAGACGTGCTGCTGGTGTAAGTACCGGAAAATGAGCCGACGGACGTTGTGCCGGTGATGCTTACGGTATCTCCATTGTTCCCGGTAACGAGCATATTCAATTGGTTTCCACTGACAGAACCGCTCATCGTGCCGATCGACGAACACGTGATTCCCAATGCAACCCGCGACGACGAGAGAATCGCGCCATTTTGATTAATGAAAAGGTCCAATGTGGGGCTAACTCCTGGATTGACGGAGGTCAGAATCATATGCCAGCTTCCCCCGATCGCTGCATCGCCGCCACTGGTAGTCATGCCCCCACATCCCAGGAGAAGAGTACCCGATAGGAGTATCACGATGGGCCTGATCATATTCGCCTTCAAATCTTGCCCGAGTCTGTGTTTCGTTAATCTAACTTTGCTCCAGTTTACTACTGAATGGAAGCACACTCTAGCGGCCGTTCTTGGACCCCCTAAGAAGTATCGAAGCCAGCCGGGAGACGATCTATCGTTTAGATTGTCTTAAGCAACCACACTTTACAGAGTCAGCGAGGCGACATTGTTATGCAATCACCTTGTCCCGAGTACTTGTTCGACCGGTTTGCGCGTTTGAACGTAGCCGGTGGCACGGCGGGATACCACAGGCCATATTATGCTCAAACCTGTTTATGAAGTTCCGCGTGCTTTGGAGAGCAGTATTTCCAATGATATAAGGTTCTCTCGAACCTCAATTTCGCGAAACTTTGTCTGTGAAATCAGCTCCTCAAACTCAATCTTGGTATAGGCGCGCTTAAGCAGCATGAAGCGAAACGTCAGTTTGGTTATGATCCCGTTCACAGTGCCTACCTTCATCTCATTTATGGCCTGGTTGATCGATTTTTTGCTTGCATCCCTCCGCAGGTCGATAATCAGAGCTTGCCCGCCAGGTTTAAGAACACGATGCATTTCTTCGAGGGCACGCTTCGGTTCGCTGAAATTCTTGAAGGCCGCTCGACAAAGAAGAAAATCAAACGTTTCATCGCCGAACGGCATGGCGGAAGCATTACCACGGCGAAAGTCAACCCGAACACCTGCCTTAGTAGCATTCCGACAAGCTATCTCAACAAAAGTCTCGCTTATGTCCAATCCTGTGACTTGATAGTTGCCAAGTTTCGCCAGTTCGATCGCAAAATATCCGGGCCCGGGAGCGACTTCGAGAACTTCACACTGAGACGGAATTTGTTTGGCGGTGCGCAGAGCCAGCGCTCTGAAGTCCTCAAGCGATCTCTTGGTAAGGGCCGCATACCACTTTGCAACGGCGCCCTCCATTCCCCAACCCTTATAGGGCTTTGCAGTTGACGCGTGAGCCGACATGAGATCCTCCTTGTATGGAGCGATCCTAAGCCCTCCTTGGAGACGCATTGAAACCTCATCCGGCGAGCGCAGACTGGAGATCGGTGAATATGCGCTTCTGACCGGCGAACTGCCGCAGGAAAATGACGCCTGTAGGAATGGCTGGAAGCGGTGATGTTGCTTACTAAGTGAACGCGCTACCGCGTTTATGCTGAGTTGATGCCCAGTTTGCTTGGTTTTTTTTGTCAGTACCTGATAAGTCGTCAATCAGGACCTAGGTGGATGTATTTCGCAAATTTCACGCGTCCGCAACTGATCTTCCCATGCACGGGGCGCGCTGCCGAACAGTCATCTCCCTACCATTGTCTGCCGATTAATTGGACGCTTCCTGTTTTTTGCGAAAACTGTATGTATATGCCGCGTAGAACAAGTAGCCGTCGAATCCCGGATTGTCGTGCGTTGTGTGCCCATCAGAAAAAGGGGAATACCACATTCCCATCCTGAGCGAACTGCGCCCTCTCAGTGGAATCTGAATCCCTGGCCCAAACGGCAACAAGAGGTTCAATCTCTTCGCCTACGGTCTCGGTGTCGGCTCGGTGAAAATCAGTAACCCGCCGCCAGGCTCAAAATACGGGAGCTGCTTCCATTCTTTTCGTGGCTCGAACTCGACTCCGCCCGATCCTTCTCCACCGAAGTGATAGGTCCGCCCTCCGGATGTCGGAAACGAGGGCACGCACAGCGGCACAATTTCGAAATTCCAGTGCATGTCGAAATGGCGATAGGTGTGGAAATGACGGCGCAGTCCAACACCCATCGCAGCCATTCGTTGTTCTTCGTAACTCACTCATGGGTACTGTGGAACCCATCGTCTGAGCCCCAGAGAGTGATGTCGCTGAAGAGGGGTGGCTTTTCTGCTGGCGAAGCTTGTGACCTCGAATCAGATGGTCTTGGAACGAATTTACCTTGGGAAAGAGGCGAATCAATAGAATTGCCATTGCAAGCGAAATTCGGCCATCCATCGTGCGCATAAACTCGGTAAATCGCGGGTGTTCCCACATTGCCGAACCCAATCTGCCTCTCAGTCCTAATGCATATTCGTTCCGAATCGCCCAAAAATCCTATTTCAAACTCTCCCGCGACTGAAGGGAGCAAAGATTTGTGCCAGGCTCTCCGCGGAGGCCTTGAATGATTCGATAGTTGGGGTATACTCGCCGACGACTCTAAGAGCTTACGTTTTGAGTAGGTGGAGGACGCGTGTCCAAAACGAATGCAGCTTCAGTTCTACTCGCTTCTGCAGGTTTGATTTTTGCATTATCGGGTTGTTCAAAAACGACAGACCAGTCATCTGCTCCTGCAGAGAAAAAAGAGGTGCCTCAGACCACAGCTGCAGATGCCCTGCCGCCACGCAATCCTCTGCGCAATGCGTACTTCGGAGACTTGCACCTGCACAGCGGTTATTCAATGGATGCGTTTGCGATGGGGACGAGAACGACGCCGGATGATGCTTACCGCTATGCGATGGGCGAGACCGTCGAATATTTCGGCAAGCCACAAAAACGACTTGTACCCCTCGATTTTCTCGCGCTTACCGACCATGCCGAGTATCTGGGGGTAGGACCGGAAACCATTAATCCGAATGGTGTCTTCGCAAAAACCGACTGGTATAGCAATATGACCAGCAAGGATCCGGCTGTCGCGGCAGCCGCTTTCCATAAGGTCGTAGGGACATTTGTAACAAACAAGCCGTTGCCAGAATTGTCCGATCCCAGACTACTTCGCTCCACATGGACGAGTTATCAAGCCACCGCGGAAAGGTACAACAAGCCTGGAAGGTTTACGTCGTTTATCGGATTTGAGTGGACGTCCGCGCCCGAATTTCAGAACCTGCACCGCTGCGTGATCTTTGCCGATAAAGGTCCGGAAATTCCCTTCTCGGCGTTTGATTCGCTGGATCCCGAAAAATTGTGGGATTACCTGGAAGCGCAGCGGGCGAAAGGCTTAAACGTCATTGCCGTGCCGCACAATGGAAATGCTAGCAACGGACTGATGTTCAACACGCGCGACATGTCGGGCAAGCCACTGACCCTCGAATACGCCGAGCGGCGCATGGCCAATGAACCGCTAGCCGAAATCATTCAGGGCAAGGGACAAAGCGACACGAGCCCGACAATTTCTCCAACTGACGAATTTGCGAATTTCGAACCCTGGAAGTACCTGATTGGCACAAACACTCCCGCAAAATCAGCTACTGGAAGTTTTATACGACAGGCTTACGGCGTCGGGCAGGAACTGCAGGCCAGGATCGGCGCGAACCCGTTCAAATACGGTATCGAAGCTGGAACAGACTTTCACTCGGCGCTCTCGTCAACGGAGGCAAGCAATTATCCAGGCTCGCACGGTCTTCAGGACAGCGACCCCAAGATGGTTATCACAGCGACCACTTCCATTGGCGGAGAACCTCCGACTAGCCTCGGTTCCGGCGGATTGACAGGAGTGTGGGCGGAGGAGAACACGCGCGAGTCGCTGTTTGCCGCAATGAAGCGGAAGGAGACTTTCGGAACTTCCGGAGTGCGAATCAAAGTTCGCATGTTTGCTGGTTGGAACTATCCCAAGGGTATAACGAAGAATTCCGATTGGGTGAAGGCGGCTTACGATGGCGGCGTCCCGATGGGCGGCGATCTTCACGCGCCCCCGACGAAGGGCGCCCCGATGTTCATCGTTCATGCGATGAAGGATCCAAATAGCGGCAATCTGGATCGAATCCAGATCATCAAGATTTCGACGAAAAACGGAAAGAGCACGGAAAAGATTTATGAAGTGGTCTGGGGCGGAGACAGGAGACCCGATCCAAAAACAGGTAAAGTTCCCGCCGTTGGAACCACCGTGGACATAAAGACGGCGACTTTTACAAACACCATCGGTGCCCCGGAATTAGTGGGCGAATGGTCGGATCCTTCATTTGATCCCCAAGCCAGTTCTACATATTATGCGCGCGTGCTCGAGATTCCTACCCCGCGATGGTCAACCTATTGGGCAGCGAGGCTGAACCTTCCTCCGAACCCGGGGGTGCCAGCAACGGTTCAGCAGCGCGCTTGGACTTCGCCCATCTGGTATACACCCGGTGCACAGAAAAACTAGTCCATTTTGCGAGGCGACAATCTGGTGCCAGACGAATCGTGACATCTCAACCGGTCGACGCAACACTTTGTTGAAGTCTACTCGCAGGAGTTTGAAATTCTAATGCTTTTCTTGGGCGCTAAGAGCGCTCCCCGATCTTTCTCCAATATAGATGGCATCCACGATTTGACCGCACGGTTGTCCGCTGACACTAGGGTGCTCGGCGCGGCGTATGGAGCGTTTGGACCGAAGATGTCTAGCCATCTCTCTTTTCAGCACTCCCCGCGCCTGGATGAACAGGCAGCGGTAAATGGTAATTGAGACCACCCGGATTACCGGTAACCCAAGTATCGGGACCTACTCGAATGGTTAAGCGTTTATACCTACCTGTGCGATTATTTCCGCTCAGGATCGTGTTGGGAGTAGGTTAGAGAGATCGGATCGCTGTCGCACCTTCGCAGATCGCTTGCCATTTCAGCATTCCAGTAGATACCTTAAGGCGGTTCAACCTGAGTCGGGAGACCAATAGTGCTATGAAACAACCACTCTTGATAGGAATCGCCATAATTTCGGTCGTTGTGCTCTCTGCTCCGTCAGCGGGGTTCAACACGGGGGCTCACAGCGATCTCCAAACTCCGGCCGCGACCGCACAAACTACGCAAGAGCCGGTGTTCGACGAGACAAATCCGTTCGCGCAACCGAGCCCCCTTCCATTTCAGGCACCACCATTTGACAAAATCAAGGACAGCGACTACCAGCCCGCGATAGAGGAGGGGATGAGACGGGAACTGGCCGAGGTGGATTTGATTGCGAACAATCCGGATGCGCCATCCTTTGCCAACACCATGGAGGCACTTGAGCGCAGCGGCGAAATGCTGAGGCGCGTGCAACCGGTCTTTTCCGCCATGGTTTCGTCAAATACGAACCCTACGATTCAGAAAGCGCAGAGCGAGGAAGCACAAAAGCTGGCAGCGCATCGCGACGCGATCTATCTAAACCCAAAGCTATTTGCTCGAGTGAAGGCCATTTATGATCAGCGAACGACGCTGAAACTGGCGCCCGACGCAGAATACTTAGTGGAGCGCTACTACCGCGATTACGTGCGCGCAGGGGCGCTCCTGTCTGACACCGACAAAACCACGATGCGCGCGCTGAACAAAGAGCAGGCACAACACTCGGACCAGTTTAGGAACAAAGTGCTGGCAGATACCAACGCGTCCGCCCAGGTGATCAGCGATCAGTCAGAGCTAGCCGGCCTGCCCGAAGCTGACATTGCGGCCGCGTCCGAAGCGGCGACCAAACTTGGCCAAACGGGCAAGTGGGTAATTACGCTCCAGAACACGACGCAGCAGCCGGCACAGAGGTACCTGAAGAACCGCGGTGTTCGTGAGCGGCTGTTCGAAGATTCCAGCAAGCGGAGCGGCCACGGAGGAGAGAACGATACCAGAGCGATTGTCGAGCGGCTTGCCCAGCTGCGCGCCCAACGCGCCAAGCTGCTGGGATACCCGACCTTTGCCGCATATGTATTGGACGACCAGATGGCCAAGACGCCTGAGAAAGCTATCAAATTGATGACCGACCTAGCGCCGGGGGCGACGAGCAAGGCTCGAGGAGAAGCTGCCCGAATGCAAGAGCTGATCGATAAGGAGAAAAACCCATTCAAGCTCGAACCCTGGGACTGGCAGCATTACGCCGAGCAAGTTCGCAAATCAGAATATGACCTCGATGAGGCTTCAATCCGGCCGTATTTTGAGCTCGATCGCGTATTGCACGACGGCGTTTTCTATGCGGCTAACCAGTTGTATGGGCTGACATTTAAAGAGCGCAAGGATATTCCCGTATATCAGCCGGACGTGCGTGACTTTGAGGTTTTTGACGCCGACGGTTCATCACTGGCGCTCTTTTACATTGACTTCTTCGCTCGCCCAAACAAGCAGGGCGGTGCGTGGACGAGCGGTTTTATTGGGCAGAGCAGACTCTTAGGAACGAAACCAGTCGTCACCAACACGGAGAATTTCGTCAAGCCCGCGCCCGGGCAACCAGTGCTGCTGAGTTTCACGGAAGTAACTACGATGTTCCACGAATTCGGCCACGCACTACAGAGCATAATGTCTGACGTGCGTTATCCGAATAGTCGAATGCCAAGGGACTTCGTGGAGGTACCGTCGCAATTCAACGAGCACTGGGCGTTGGAGCCTGCGGTCTTTGCCAACTATGCGAAGCATTACGAGACAGGCCAAGCAATGCCCAACGAATTGGTAGAGAAGATCAAGAAGTCACGGACGTTCAATCAGGGATTCGCCCTAACGGAGTACCTGGAAGCAGCTTTGCTCGATATGGGGTGGCACATGCTCTCCCCTGACGCGCCATTACAGAACGCTGAAACGTTTGAGCCCGAAGTGTTGAAGCGGTTTCACGTATATATGGAAGAAGTACCACCGCGGTACCACACAACGTATTTTTCGCATATTTGGGGTGGTGGTTACTCGGCTGGATACTACGCGTATCTGTGGAGTGAAGTGATCGACGACGATGCCTTTGCTTGGTTCAAAGAACAAGGGGGAATGACGCGCAAGAACGGGCAGCGATTCCGCGAAATGATCCTGGCGCACGCGGGCTCACAAGACTCTGCGGCGATGTACCGCGCGTTCCGAGGTCGTGACGCTGAGGTTGAGGCCCTGCTCGAAGAGCGCGGCCTAAAAGCTCAGAACAAAACAAAAGATTAGTTCTCTCGAGCCTAACTGGACAGGTTCGGACTGCTACCCACACGGACGAGAAGAGCGCTGGTCAGGCGTTACGGCGAGATTGCCTTGGTCTCTTTTTTGGCGGGCAACAAGGGTATGGCCCGGATATCGAAGATAGGGCCACCTCCCGGGACACAATCGCTGCCGCACCAACTGATGTCCCTGACAGAGTCTGCAGAGATTCGATTGGTAAGGCGACCGACCTTGTATTCGATTCCGTCGTTGTATTCGCGAACACTATCGGCGCGAATCACATCCCCATTCTTCAGATGCAAGTACGTAGGTTTTGGTGGATTGTAGATCGTGAACGTGAACGTAAGAGGAAGCTCGGCTATTTCAAACAAACTGTCCTCGAAATGAGTCCGGAGAATAAAGCGTACTGGGACCCACTTGATTGCCTAGTGGTTGCTCAACGACCATAGGCTCGGGAGAAAGGCCGAACATGATGATTATAGGCGTAGATTATCACCCGAGCTTTCAAACGATTGCATTTTTTGCTGAGGAGACCGGTGAATACGATGAACGGCGGTTGACCACAGTGATGGAGAAGCAGAACGTTTTTATCGGGACTTGTACATTCGCGGCTACCTGATGAAGAAGTCGGCATTTCTGGGAGAGGCGAACTGGACGGCGAACTCAGTACTGCTTGGGCTGTATCACGTATGGCAGGCGTTCCACTTTTTCGTGAATATGTGGATGGCATACGGCACTTCATGAAAGACCGCAAGCGAACATGACCGGTAAGTCGTTGATCATGCCGTGACAGTGTTCCTGGCTAGAAGCGCTACATCCCTGGATACTTTCCCAAAAAAATAAGCAAAAAGTCGATTGTGTCTCCAAGTCCGTGCGCAATGATCGGCACGGCCAAGTTTCGTCCGTTTCGCAGATAGACCACTCCAAACAAAAAACCGGCGAGTCCCTCATCTATGATGCCTGTGATTCCCTGGTACGCGTGTGCCAGCCCAAATCCCACATGGACGACGATCAGGCTCACGATCCAGGCCCAGCGAGTACGATTCATGAGATCGGCTACCCGGTTCATCAGATATCCGCGGTAGACCATCTCCTCACCGAATGCTGCGAGTGTCCATGCCCCTGCGATCGCTAGCAGAGTCCACTTCACATCTCCTCTCAGAGCACGAAACAGTTCAAGGTCTGGCTGCTTCCTCAGCACATGCACTAGGATCGGCTGACTTACGAAGAGTTGAAATGCTTCCAGCAAAAGGCCAACGCCTAGGCCCGCGACGATGGTAATGGGCCAACTGCGATAGCGGCTCATGCCGACATCGTGCCAACGGAGTTTGCGCAGGCGAAGGGACAGCCACGCAAAGACGAGCAAAAACGGAGTCTTACTCAGGGGAATCCAATTCAGGGAATCGGCGACGAAAATGAGAATGACGACAAGCAGCTCAACCAAAATGAGCCACTTGCTCTGCCGCCACCCAGGCGTCGGGCGGGGCGTGTCCCGATGAGATGCCTCCGGGGCCGTGATTGCTGCGTCGTCACTACGAGCGTATTCAGTCAAGAGGCCCTCTCCACTATTGCTGGCAGCTGCGAGCGAATTTCAGGCGATAACGTTCGATCCGCGAACTTTTCTGGCACACCATTGCGCGAGACGCGAGGTTGACAGCACCAAACCAAGAGCTACCAGCACTCCGATCGGGACAATCCACCAGCCCAGCAGTTCGTGCGCACCGGCTGGCGGATTCGCCGACCCGAGGCGAAAAGACAAGTTCAGATCGCCGGTCTCATCATGAAATGCCCACAAACCTGCGGTGTGCGGGTGAAATGGTTTCAACATCGCGCAAATGAATAGAACGCCGCCGACAAAATATCCACCGATCGCACCCAACAACACGAACAGGCCCGTCACGCTAAAGCTGGCCCAACGAAAGAGAATCGGAAGAATCTGTATTGGCGATCTGCTATTCACTGCGCCGGTTAGCAGCACGTTTGTCCTGAATTCGCTGGCGAGTTCCTCCGGATTGCCGAGCGCCGTCAACACTCTCTCAACGACAGCAGGCGTCATTTCTCCAGCGGCGGAAATCTTGTCATGGATGTGGCTGCGCAATTCCTCCACAAACTCCCAAGCATCTTGTTCGTTCACGCCGCAAAGCCGGGCCCGCAAGGTATCTAGGTACTCGTCGATCCGCGTGTGCGCGTTATCTGCCAAGGTCATTTATTCCTCCCGTTCAGCGGGCCGAGTAATTTGCGCATACTCGACGAAAACCGAGTCCAGATCTCCGCCATCTCCAAGGCTCGCTGTTTCCCGGACTTCGTCAGTGCGTAATACTTTCTCGGGTGTCCACCTTCGGATTCCACCCACTCGCTGTTCACAAGCCCAAGTGCTTTCAACCGGCTCAGCAGCGGGTAGACCGTCCCTTCAGAGACAATCAAACTGGAGTCGTCTTCCAGGCGCCTCAGTATCTCCAGTCCATAAAGTCGCCCACCCCATAAGACCGCTAGGATCGCCAGTTCCAAACACCCCTTGCGGAGTTGCACTTCCCATTTGTCCCCGGTCAGTTGCTCGCGCTCGCCACTTCCCATAGAGTAGAATCTTGCAATACAAGGTATCGTGCTGTCAATTATAAGATTCGGGCCTACTCTCCTCTTCTCAAGCCATCCACAAGTGCGTTGTGGGGGACAGAAACTTCAGGGTCAGAAGTAGGTTAGCGCCTGACGGGGACTCACGAAGCCAATCATTTTGGGGCGCTCGTTCAGATTCGGCCCATTAGTTGTGAGATGCGGGTATTCCCAAACCTTCGGAAGCTCTCACAACACCCATCAGGGCTCCCCGTCGTCTGGGAGCATTCGATAGGGAAAGCTGAAATTCTTTCAACGCCTGTTTTGGCTGACCTTGTTGCAGTAGCAGGTCTCCAAGCTGCTCGCGCGCCGGAATAACTGGACCTGGATTTACAGGAAGTTTTTCAATCGCATCTTCGTCATCGGCGGCCTTTCGGACCAGATTCCGCGCTTTATCTGCGTCGCCTTCGGCCTGGGCCGACCACGCCATGACCTCAACCTCCTGAATCTTCACCTGCTTAGCCCAATACCCGCCGTAGTCCTCGCCGGAGGCGCGGAGTTGCTGTTCGAGCTGCCGCAGCTTCTCAACTTCCTGACGAGCTCCGGCGGGGTGACCGTTCCTCGCCAATCCAATGGCACGGGCCCAGACAGCCATGGCAGTCACGTGAGGTGGCGCTCCGCTGGGTGGCACGATGCTCGCAGCTTCGGCCCACTGCCGTCTTTCGACTGCAAAGCGGACTGGCATCGCTGTCGAAGCATACGCGATTTTGAACACGACCCCCTGTTTCTAAGTCCCGCGATTTGATGGCGTTGCAGCCGCCTACCAATTTTAATTGCTGATTCCGCTGACTGAGACTCCGACCTAAGTCAGGAGTTTGCCGAAACATCCGCTAAGGTACATAGCAGGCCAAAGCCTTTCCGCCTGTTAACCTGTCGGCCACCCGCCCGAGTTTGCAGCGCATTCATACACAACACGGCTGTCCAACTTTGATTTTGGAAGTGTGCAATGTTGAACAGCCGTGGCATTGTGAATCGCAATAGCATAATCGGGGCTTCGAGCGCATACCAGCGCGTGAGCCCTGCCCGTCCAGGATGGACAGGCGGAATTATATTGGAAGATTGGCGATGGTATCCCTGACTGTGACTGCAGCAGGAAGTACGAATCGGCCATTCTATCCAGAGGAGGTTCGAGATGAACTGGGATCAAATCGAAGGCAAATGGAAGCAATCGATGGGCAAAGTAAAAGAGAAGTGGGGAAAGCTGACTGACGATGACCTGACTGTGATAAATGGTAAGAAGGAGCAGCTTGTAGGCAAGATTCAGGAACGTTACGGAATTGCGAAGGAGGCCGCGGAGAAGCAGGTCGATGAGTTTACGCGGTCCTACAAATCAGACGACTCGGCAAAAGTAGCTAAGTCGTCCTGAATTGACCCGCAGCATTCAGAACGAGGATGGCGATGGCAAAATACGGCAAGGCTGCTGGCAAAAGCGTGGAGAGCGCTATGCACCGAGAAAAGCGCGGGACACTTCGCTCGGGCAAAGGAGGTAAAGGAGGCAAAGTAACCAGCCGGAAACAAGCGATTGCCATAGGCCTGTCAGAGGCACGCAAGAAAGGTGCCAAGGTCCCGCAGAAAAACTCTTCACAATGAGTTTGAAAACAAGTGTGATTAGCGTCCTGGTTGTGCTTTTACTGGGCTCAGAAAGTCGCGGGATTGCAAAAGTAACAGCCCTCAAAGAGGCTCAGAAGAGCCGCAATCCGAGCTTTACGAGGACGAAGGAGCAATATGAAAACCAGCACGAAAGACAAGATCGAGGGCAACTTCCACGAAGTGAAGGGAGCGATCAAGGAGCGGGTCGGAAAAGTTACGAATGACCGCAATTTGAAAGTCGAAGGGAAAGCCGAAAAGAAGGCTGGCAAAGTTCAACAGCGGATAGGCCATGCCAAAGAAGACGTCGCAAAGTTGAAAGGGCGGCTGGCAGAGTTAAAAAGGTAAGCGTCCGATGGTCGCATCTTAACGTCTTGATGAGCAGCTCTAATTCTCGGAAGCGCTACGACCTTCCGGATGGCAGATTGATCTCGGCCGGGTTCACGAAGTCGCACCTGACGGGCGAGTTCTGAACAACACATCGCCTCTGACGGCCACTGCACTGAGCTTCTCGTTGGTAGTTGATTGGCTGGCCACGCTGACGAGATGAACTTGGCGGCGGGGACGAAACTGCGGTCGCATGAGATGGCTATCTCCGTCGTAGTGCTCCTGCTGGTTTGCCCAACCCCACACCGTGACGCGGACTGAGCTCACCCCAGAATCGACGAACAACCCGCGATTCTGTGCTCAAGTGAACAGACATTTTGTTTCGCGCCGCCTAATCTGACTATTATCTGGGGAACTTCAAAGACAATCTCCAGGTTCGGCACAAGCGCTGTAAGTATGGGTTTCTTGTGAGATTGGAGAGACAATGCTTTGGACAATTATCATTATATTGTGCGCCCTCTGGCTCCTCGGTATAGTCACGTCGTACACCCTCGGTGGATTTATTCATATCCTTCTTCTCGTAGCTCTGGCCATCTTCGTCATTAACCTGATTCAGGGTCGGAGAGGAACGACGTAGCCGCCGGAGTGATGGCCATGAAACCTCTATTTTGGGGCGGGATTCTTTTTATCGTTTTGGGCGGTTTTGCCCTTGTCTACCAGGGTTTCAACTATACCCAGCAGAAAAAAGTTCTTGATGTCGGGCCGATCCACGCCACTACTGAAAAACACGAGCACGTGTCTATCTCCCCGGTACTCGGCGGACTGGCCTTAGTCGGCGGAATCTTCATGCTCACTGCTGGAATTCGGCAAAAGTCTTAGCTCGAAATTGCAAGCGTGACCAGAGGATACGACTTTGCTTGTCGGTCCGCCCTGCGCTGCATACTCTAAGACCGCCGAGGAGCTCAATTCGTGGCCTCCGTAGGGAGCAACCCTGGGCTGTTCTAAAGTGAACACTTTCTAAAAACCATTGGCGGTATCGTCAGCTTGACAATGAGAATCCTTCCTCAGGCTGTCAGTTGGATCCTGCTGACCCTGCTCTGTACCGGTACTGGGCAGCTGCTGATTGCCCAAAAGCCCGCAGCGTCCGCTGTTGAGCTTCCTTCTGTTCTGACTGTGGAGGAAATCGTAACCAGAACGGTGGGGAGAAATCTCGAACGCGCCAAGGCCTTGAACACGTTTCAAGGGACTAGGATCTATCACTTGGAATACCGAGGTTTCCCGGGTTCCAGAAACGCGGAAATGGTTGTGGCAGTGAAATACCGCTCTCCCGCGACCGAGGAATTTACAATCCGATCTGCTTCTGGTTCCAAGCTGCTCATCGAGAAGGTACTCAAGAAACTGTTGCAGAAGGAGAAGGAAGCACTCTTGCCGGAGAACCAGAGTCGCGTGGCTCTCAATAATGAGAACTACAGCTTTACACTAGCCGGGCAAGAGAATACACCAAACGGTTCGTTCTATATTCTCTCCGTTGAACCCCGCACCGAGAACAAACTGCTCTATCGCGGTCGAATCTGGATAGTTGCCGGAGAATTTGCCGTGGAGCGCATTGAAGCAGCGCCTGCTGAAAATCCTTCGTTCTGGATCAGGGACACCAAGGTCGAACAGATATATCTCAAGGTCGCTGATTTCTGGCTTCCAGTATCGGATCGCAGCACCACCAACACTCGCCTGGGAGGTAGCGCCTTGCTTACCATCGAATACAAGGATTACCAGATTAATGCCAATCCCACTTTGGGCGATTACGCTCGGACCGTCGCACCTCACCAGAACTCCGTTCTCACTGAATTGGTGGATTTAGGTAACTGGCGCTTCAGCTTCTCAGAGGCAGGGTCACAAGCAGTCGCTTGCCTGGAGGCGGGGCCAAAGACATCTCCACAACTATCGGGACAGAACCGATGAAGAGGGCCACGAATGGAGAAAGACCTTATTGATCCAATAGCAGAATTCTCGACGCCCATGGAATGCTCCACGCTCGTCGAAATCCTGCGCTGGCGAGCGATTCAGCAACCTGAACAACGGAGCTATGCCTATCTCGTCGACGGAGAAACGGAAGGGGATGAACTAACGTATGCGGCGCTGGACTGCCAATCCCGGAGTATTGGGGCGCTGCTCCAAAGCTACCGAGCAACCGGCGAGCGGGCGCTGTTGCTTTATCCACCAGGCCTTGAGTTCATCGCTGCGTTTTTTGGTTGTTTATATGCCGGGGTGATAGCCGTCCCTCTCCCTCCGCCTAATGCGGCCAAGCCGAAGCAGAGCCTCACCAGACTTCGGGCCATCATCAGCGATGCTCAACCTTCGTTGGTGCTCACGACTTCAGCGATTCTCAGCCACACGGAAGTTCTGTTCGCGCCGGCTCCCGAGTTGCACAAGCTGCGGTGGTTGGCCACTGACAAGGTTGCCAGCAGCTTGGCCGAGGAATGGCGAGACCCGGCGGTGACCAGCAAAACCCTGGCTTTGCTCCAATACACGTCCGGGTCCACAGCAGATCCGAAAGGCGTCATGATCAGTCATGCGAACTTGCTGCACAATTCGGCCTACATTAACCGCGTCTTCAAGCTCATTCCGGAAAGTGTCACCGTCACCTGGTTGCCGGCCTTTCACGACATGGGACTCACCAATGGGATTATTCAACCTCTATACAAGGGACGTCCGGGTTACTTGATGCCGCCGGTATCCTTTCTCATGCAGCCGATGCGGTGGCTAACCGCCATTTCGCGATACAAAGCCACGGTTAGTGGCGGCCCCAATTTTGCGTATGAATTGTGCACCCGCCGAATTACTCCCGAACAACGTGAAACTTTGGACCTCAGCAGTTGGGACGTGGCTTACAATGGCGCAGAGCCAGTCCGCGCCGACACCATGGAACGGTTTGCGGCTGCCTTTGCCTCGTGTGGTTTCCGCTCCAGCGCCTTTCATCCGTGCTATGGACTCGCCGAAGCGACACTGCTCGTTTCCGGTGGGTCTTTAAGAGATGCGATGTTCCACACAATTCAGGTGGCGGCGTTTGAACATAATCGCGTCGTGGAAGCCGGCGCCCAGCACCAGAATGTGCGGACAATGGTCGGCAGTGGCCACGCCCTGCGCGATACCACGGTCGTCATCGCTCATCCGGAATCGATGACTGCTTGTGCCCCAGATGAAGTCGGCGAAATCTGGGTGGCCGGACCGAGCGTGACTCACGGGTATTGGAACCGGCCCGAGGATACTGAACGATCCTGCCGGGCCTACCTAAGAGATACCGGGGAAGGACCCTTTCTCCGCACCCAGGATTTGGGATTCATGAAGGATGGCGAGCTGTTTGTCACCGGTCGCCTGAAGGATCTGATCATCATCAGTGGTCGCAAGCTTTATCCCCAGGATATTGAGTTGACGGTGGAACAGAGTCACCCGGCCTTACGACCGGCGTGCTGCGCGGCGTTTTCGGTCGATGGCGTCGGCGAAGAACAACTGATCGTCGCTGTCGAAGTAGAGCCCCGGTATCAAGCAACGGTTTGTGAGCCGCCTGATGGAATGGCGCGCGCTCATCCAAACGGGCGCTTGCCGCTGGATGTTCAGGTAGTGGTTCGCGCCATTCGGAGGGCGGTGGCCGAAGAACATGATGTGCGAGTTCACAAAGTTGTGCTGCTCCGGGCGGGACGCATCCCCAAGACTACCAGCGGCAAGGTGCAACGCCACGCTTGCCAAGTCAGTTTTCTGAACGGCACGCTCGAAAAGTTCGGTGAGGAGTGAGCGATGGCTGAGAATTTTCCCAACGCGGAAGCTATCCAATCCTGGTTAGTTTCCAAACTTTCCGAGCGGCTGGGAATCGAATCTCACGAGATCGATATCAGGGAGCCCTTTGCCAGCTACGGACTCGGTTCAACGGAGGCGGTCAGCCTCGCCGGTGAACTCGCCGATTGGCTGGGACAAAAACTTTCTCCGGCTCTGGTCTATGAGTACCCCTGCATAGAGTCTCTCGCTCGGCATTTGGCAGCAGCACCGGGCGCGTCGACGTCAGTGATCGGAGATGGCCAGGATCGGGCGGCGAAAAATGAACCAATCGCCATCATCGGGATCGGCTGCCGATTTCCCGGCGCGAACGACCCGGCAGCGTTCTGGCAGTTGCTGCGAGACGGAGTGGATGCCATCCGCGAAGTTCCCGCGGATCGCTTCGACCAGCACGCGTTCTACGACCCAGACCCGGCGATCCCGGGAAAAATGAACACTCGCTGGGGTGGCTTTCTGGGGCAGGTAGATCAGTTCGATCCCCATTTCTTTGGCATCTCCCCCCGGGAGGCGTCGCGCATGGATCCTCAGCAACGTCTCTTGCTGGAGGTGACCTGGGAAGCACTGCAGGACGCTGGGCAGGCGTCCGATCGCCTGGTCGGCACCCAGACCGGCGTATTCATCGGCATCGCGACCAATGATTACGGCCGGCTGCAATGGAATGATCTCGGACGAATTGATGCTTACGCCGGCACCGGTAATGCCATGAGCATCGCCGCCAACCGAATCTCCTACGTGTTCGATTTCCGCGGGCCGAGTCTCGCCATCGACACGGCCTGTTCCTCGTCACTCGTTGCTGTCCACCTGGCCTGCTGTAGCCTGCGGAGCGGTGAGTCCACGCTGGCTCTAGCCGGGGGCGTGAACCTGATTCTCTCGCCGGCGATCGCGATCGGTTTTACTAAAGCCGGAGCCTTGGCGCCGGATGGGCGCTGCAAAGCATTCGATGCCCGGGCCAACGGCTACGTTCGCAGTGAGGGCGCCGCTGTAGTCGTGCTAAAACCCCTCTCGAAAGCCCGGGCAGACGGTGACCCGATTTATGCCGTCATTCGGGGCAGCGCCGTGAACCAGGACGGACGGAGCAATGGGCTCATGGCGCCCAACCCGCTGGCCCAAGAGGCGGTCCTTCGAGAAGCCTACCGGCAAGCCGGCGTCTCACCGGGCGAGGTTCAATACGTGGAGGCCCACGGCACGGGAACACTGTTGGGCGACCCGATCGAGGCGAAAGCGCTGGGCGCAGTGCTTGGCGTCGAACGTCCACCGGGGCAGCTTTGCGCCCTGGGATCGGTCAAGACCAACTTGGGTCACCTCGAGGCCGCCGCCGGTATCGCGGGCTTGATCAAGGTGGCGCTGGCGCTCAGGCATCGCGAGATCCCGCCGAGCCTGCACTTTGAAAAACCCAACCCACATATTCCTTTTGACGAACTGCCTCTCCGAGTGCAAACGACACTGAGTCCATGGCCGGCGGAGTCCAGTCCAGCCTTGGCTGGAGTCAGCTCGTTCGGTTTTGGTGGTACCAATGCTCATGTGGTTCTGGCAGAGGCTCCTCCGGGGATTATAGAAATGCCGGATGCGGAACGGAAAATCGGCACACATCTCCTCCCGCTGTCGGCACGTAGTCCGGCGGCCCTCCGAACTCTTGCTCGCGCCTACCAAGACTTCCTGGCCGCGCCCGAGTCCCAGGCGTCGTTGCCGGATATCTGTTCCACAGCCAGCGTGCGGCTCAGTCACCACGAGTATCGTGTCGCCGTCACCGGCAATTCACCAGGGCAAATGTTGGAGAGTCTGCAAGCTTTTGGGCGAGGCGAAGCCCGTCCCGGCTTATCGTCTGGGCGCAAGCCTTCCGCTCGCCAACGAAAACTTGTTTTTGTGTTTCCGGGACAGGGGGGCCAATGGATTGGCATGGGCCGACGACTGTTGGAGGAGGAAGCCGTTTTTCGGGAGATGGTCGAGCGCTGTGATCTGGCGATGCGACCGTATGGAGATTGGTCGTTGCTCACCGAGCTCAGCGCAGCCGATGCCACTCAGTCAAGGTTGAATGAGATTGACATCATCCAGCCGGCCCTGTTTGCAATTCAAATCGCCTTGGCAACTTTGTGGCGTTCGTGGGGTGTCGAGCCGCAGGCGGTGGTGGGCCACAGTTTGGGAGAGGTCGCGGCCGCGCAAGTCGCTGGTGCGCTGAGCTTCGGCGATGCTGTACGGATCATCTGTCATCGTAGCCGGTTGTTCAAGCGCACCATTGGACAAGGGGCCATGGTGACCGTGGAACTCTCGATTGAGGAAGCTCGACGCGCCCTGATCGGTTTCGAAGATCGTGTGTCGATCGCGGTCAGTAACGGCCCCACGTCGACAGTGTTGTCCGGCGATCCGTCCGCTCTCGCCGCCATTCTGGAGCAGTTGCAGAGCCGCGACATCTTCTGCCGAATGGTAAAGGTCGATTTTGCCTCGCACAGTCCCCAGATGGACCCGTTGCGCGAAGATTTATTGCAGGCTTTGAAAGGCATACAGCCACGGGCTGAATCCTTGCCGATCTACTCAACGGTGACCGGCCAACTCAGCCACGGGTTTCAATTCGATCCAGTCTATTGGGCGAAGAACATGCGAGAGCCGGTGCTCTTCTCCAATGCCATTCAGCGTCTGCTGGAAGACGGGCATGACATCTTCCTGGAAATCAGCCCGCACCCCACTCTGCTCAGCGCCATCCAGCAAGGCTGTCAACACTTCGACCGGGAAGGCACCGTGCTTCCTTCTCTGCGGCGTAATGAAAATGAACAGACGGTCCTGCTTGGATCGCTCGGCGTGCTCTATAGTTTGGGATACCCGGTCGACTGGAAGCGGGTCTATCCAACCGCAGGCCAGTGTGTTCCACTACCGCTCTACCCATGGCAACGGGAGCGTTGTTGGTTTGAGCCCTCAGCCGGGGACACCAACTCTCACCGCAAGCGAGTCTCCCGAATAGGGGCAGACAACCGTCCTCTGCTGGGCCAGCATTTCAAGCCGGCGCATTCTACAGGAACCCACTTTTGGGAAACCACGATAGACAAGAACTCCTGGCCACATCTGGAAGATCACCAGATCCAAGGCTGCGTCGTGCTGCCCGCATCGGCCTATGTGCAGATGGCGCTCGCCGCCGCGGTTGAAGTCTTCGGAGCGCAAGCTGTTGCACTAAAGGATATCGAATTTCGCAAGGCGCTTTTCTTGCCCGAGGGCGGAACGCACAGAGTGCAAACGATCCTCTCTCAGGCCACAGATGGAGCGGCATCCTTTAACATCTACAGTTGTCCTGAGGGCGTGGTGCGCTCCAGTGAATCATGGGTGCTGCATGCCGCTGGCAAGGTCTGTATCCAGCCGGACAACAGCATCATCGCTTCGCCTGCCCCACGGGAGACTCTGACGGAGATGCGAACTCAATGCACGGAGGACATCACCGGGCCGGATTATTATCGGAGACTCCGCGAAAACGGCGTCTGCTACGGCCCTTTCTTTCAGAGCATTGCGCAGCTGTGCCGGAACAATGGAGACCTGCTGGGCGAGGTACGACTCCCTGACGGGACAGAAGCAGAATTTGATGAATCTCAAATTCACCCAGCAATTCTCGATGCTGGGTTCCAGGTTTTCGGAGCTGCAGTTGCAACGGAAGCGGCGGAAAACGGTCGGCAAGGAATCTACTTGCCCAGTCGCATCGACCAACTCCGGGTTTACAGTCGTCCGGGTCGTCACTTATGGAGTCACTCCCGGGTGCTGCGTCGTGAGGCGGATGCCACAACGGGAGAAGTGCAACTTCTCGATGAAGCGGGACGCGTCGCAGTCGAGATTCTGGGACTTCGCTTTGAATACCTGGGCGAAGGCACACAGCATGCGCCTGTCGACAAGCTCGACGACTGCCTCTATGAGTTCCAGTGGATGCCTAAAGAGCGAGCGACAGGAGAACTTTCCGCACCAGCCAGCCGGGCAAGCTGGCTGATCTTTACCGACCGCGATGGCGTCGGAAATGCTCTGGCCTCAATGTTGCAGGCCCGAGGCGAACGAAGCATTTTGGTTTCTGGCTCGGACTCGTACGAGCGAAGAGACAGCGAGCATTATCGCATCCGTCCCGAGCGGCAGGAGGACATCCGTCGGCTCTTCGAGGAGACTCGGTTATCGGATCAGTCTGGCCCTCGCGGAATTATCCATCTGTGGAGTCTTGATGCTGCCGGTCCAGAAGAGACAAGCGTGGCCTCGCTGGGTGCCGCCCAGACTCTGGGCTGCGCCAGTGTCCTGCTGCTGGTGCAAGAACTGGCTCGAACGGAATCGCCTGACCTCCCGCGACTTTGGCTGATTACGCAGGGTGCCCAAGCGGCCGGTGAGGAGTCTACGCCGTTGAGCGTTGCTCAGTCAGCGCTTTGGGGATTGGGTCGCGTCATTGCGCAGGAACACCCGACGTTCTGGGGCGGGCTGGTGGACCTGGAACCAGGGGCATCGCTCGGTGACGCTGCCGCTCATCAGTTGTGGCAGGAAATCTCCAATACCGATGGAGAGAGCCAGCTTGCGTTTCGTCAAGGGCGGCGATACGTGGGCCGTTTGGTCCACCAGCGCCCAACGGCCAAGCAAACAGTTCCCTTCCAGTGGCGAGCGGACTCCAGCTATTTGATTAGCGGAGGGCTAGGAGACCTCGGCCTCTTGGTTGCGCGTTGGATGGTGGAACAAGGGGCGCGGCGGTTGATCCTCTTGGGACGCACTAAGCTCCCGCAGCGCTCGAGTTGGAGTTCCGTGGAAACAGGTAGTCGATTGAACCGTCAAATCACCGCCATTCGGGAACTGGAATCTCTGGGAGCATGCGTGCATTTAGCGTCGGTCGATGTAGGGGACGAAGGAAAGTTGAGCGGCTTTCTGGAGGAGTTTCGCGCGCAGGGTTGGCCGCCGATCCGGGGTGTGGTGCACGCAGCGGGAGTGCTGCAGGACGGACTGCTGGTGCAACTGGACGCGGCGGCATTGGACACGGTTTTGCGGCCGAAGGTGGTGGGTGGCTGGCTGCTGCATCGCCTGTTCCAAGACAATCCCTTGGACTTTTTCGTGCTCTTCTCTTCCGCGGGTTCCGTGCTAGGCCAGCCAGGTCAGGGGAACTATGCCGCCGCCAACGCTTTCCTGGATGCGCTGGCTCATCACCGACAAGCTCAGGGCCAGCCGGGCCTGAGTATCAACTGGGGCGCTTGGGCTGGAGAGGGATTCGCGGATTCTGTTGGAGGCAAACGTCTTGCCGCGCGGCTAGCGCTCCTGGGAATCAGCAGCATTGCACCCAAGCAAGCGTTGGAAATCCTGGGACGACTCCTCGGGCAAAGCGCAACTCAGGTCGTGGTGGTCCGGTTTAACTGGAAACAGTATCGAGAGTTTGATCCGGCCGGGAGCGTCGCGCCGCTGCTCACTGAACTTGCGCATGAGGAGGCCGACGTCCCTCGGCCAGCGAACCGAAACAACGCAAGGAGGGATTCTCTCCTTGCGGCCGAACCAGCGGAACGACGGCAGTTGCTGCAATCCTACCTGAGCGACCAAGTGGCCCGGGTGCTCGGACTCAGTCCATCCAACCTAGACGTTGAGCGACCATTGAGCCATCTCGGACTGGACTCCTTGATGGCCGTCGAGCTGAAAAACCGGATCGCGGTTGACCTCCAGGTGAACGTGCCGGTGGTGAAGTTCCTGCAGGGCTTTAGCGTTAACCAAGCTGTCCACCAAGTGCTTGACCAACTGGCAGCCGAGGTCGCCAATCCCACAACATCTCCGGCTCCGGCAGTTACACAGGTGGAGGAGCACATGGACAAGGAGAATGCGAAACAACTGTTGAAAAGCCTTGATCAGCTTTCGGATGAGAAAGTGGATTCGTTGCTCACTCAAATGTTGGCTGATGAGTAGGTGAGTGAATGAGCCAGACCTCCCAGCGAAGATCCGATCTTTCACCAAATGAGAAGCGCACCCTTCTTGCACAGCTTCTGCGGAAAAAGGTCAAGGGATCCAAATCGTTTTATCCTCTCTCCGATAATCAGCAGGGGATCTGGTTTCTCTGCCAGTTTGCGCCGGAGAGCTCGATCTACAATGTCAGTTTTGCGGCGCGCATCCGCTCCGAAATAGACATCCCGGCATTCCGGCGCGCGTTCCAAGCGCTGGTGGATCGCCATCCTTCCCTGCGGACCACGATTGCGGTGCACTCCGGCAAACCCGTTCAGCAGACTCACGAGCATCAGCCGGTCTGCTTCGAGGAGGCCGATGTCTCAACCT
>Ga0181523_10001332_pt1 | contig 26430 bp, 19 predicted proteins | sample PEATcosm2014_Bin_43_FD_119752 | JGI IMG/M metagenome (GOLD analysis project Ga0181523, IMG submission 119752) | Peatland microbial communities from MTU Mesocosm Facility, Houghton, MI, USA - PEATcosm2014_Bin05_30_metaG | ecosystem: Environmental > Terrestrial > Soil > Wetlands > Peat | place... | reverse complement strand
GACCAGGCCCGGGAGGACACCGCGGACCAGGCCCGGGAGGACACCGCGGACCAGGCCCGGGAGGACACATCAGCCACGGCGGCAAGCACCGTCGACGTCGCCTTTACTCTTCCGGCGGACGTGGACGCCGGCAGCGTGGCCTTGTGCGGAGACTTCAACGGCTGGTCGGCGGAGGCCACCGCGCTGGAACGCGGCGACGACGGCAGCTGGCAGGTTTCCATTCCGCTCGAGCCGGGCCGCAGCTACCGCTACCGGTACCTGCTCGACGGCGAGCGGTGGGAAAACGGGCAGGCCGACCGCTATGAGCCGAACCCCTACGGGGGCGTCGATTCGGTCATCGTGGTCGACTGACCGGCACGCAGCCGAGTGACCCGCACGCACAGGAGCCAGGTCAGCTCAGGCGTATCAGGCCGCTGACGGTCAGGTAGGCGCCCAGGAGCAAGGCGATGGTGGCCATGAGCTGCAAGGCGTGGCCCAGCAGCCAGTCCTGGGTGCGCTTGAGCGCCACCTTGGTGCCCTCAGGTCTGAGCTCCAGGAACGCGAACGGAATGATGATCAGTATGAAGTCGATGATCACGAAGACCACCACGGCGAGGACCTGGGTGGCGGTGGAGTTTTTCCCATTGATGAGGTTGTGCAGCGCGGTGAGGTAGCTGGCGCCTGGGATCCCGACCAGTGCGCCGATGAGCATGGCGAGCCCGAGCCGGGGCTCCGCGAGCATTCGCTGCGCCCAGCCGTCCTTCTTCTGCGGCTTTTCCGGCAGCCCATCCCCGGCCGGGATGGGCACCTTCCGCCGACCGTGCAGGCGGCCCGTGACGAGCAGGCCGCCGACGACGAGCAGGAACAGGCCGAGGCCCAAGTCGATGCCCGCGCTCACCGAGACCTGGGCCTTGACGGCATCGGCGCGGAAGACGAGCACGTCCAGCAGGCCGACCGTCAAGGCCACGGTCATGCCCCCCAAGAGCAGGCACAGGAACATCGCCCGCGGCCGCCGGTTCTCGATCAGCAGCAGGTCGATGGCCAGCAGCTTCGGGTTCAGCGCCGCGGTAAAGGCCAACGCGAAAAACTCGGCGTTCATCGCCGGTCAGCGCTCAGCCACGCAGGCATCGGCTGCGATGTGCAGGTCTGCGCAATCACTGGGCGTGCGCGTCCCCGCACAACTGCACCCGCAGCCCCGACGTGGGAGTTGTGGCCAGATCCGGGCCCCGGTCAGCTGCTCGCGCACCAGACCGCCTGCTCGCGACACGATCAGCCGTCGTAGTCATGACCACTCCCTTTGCGCAACGGCGCCGTACCGTCGGCCAGTGCCCACCGCGGACCGCTGCCGACGTGCTGGTCCCAAGCAGAACGACCGCGCAGGCTGACGGTCTCCCGGCGGGCTGACCCATCACACTCGCGTTCGCGGGTCGTCAATCCATGTCGCGTTCGCGCGGACGACTTCCCGGCTGTTGCTGCGTTCCTCCTGCAAATCTGCGCTAAGGAGAAGCAGCCGACATCACCCTTTGGGGGTGATGCCGCAGACGCCGGGAAAGCGGCCGGCCGACCGCTAGCTAGGCGGGGGCCTTGCTGGGGCTAGCTAGGCGGGGGCCTTGCTGGGGCCGGGGTGGGTGATGGTCTTGCGGCCGAGCCAGGGGCCGCGGGCCGGGGGCTTCACCGCGGCCCTGATCTCGCCCATCAGCTCGATGCTGAGGGTGACCTCGTCGCCCGGGGCGAGCCAGGGGTACTGGTCCGGGCTGTGCCGGATGGAAAGCTCCAGGATGCAGCCGCCCTGGCAGGTGCCGCTGCCGATGATCGAGCCGGCCTCCACCCGGGAGTTCCATGAGGCGTAGGAGATCAGCTCCTCGAAGGACCAGTACGCCGAGGACCAGGTGTCGCTACCGTACTGCCGCCCGTTGACCGTGGACGTCATGACCAGGTCGTAGCCGTTGCCGCTGCGGCGGGAGGCCAGCTCGTCGGGGGTGACGAAGACCGGGCCTAGGGACGAGCCGAAGTCCTTGCCTTTGAAGGGGCCGAGGCGGCCGTCCATCTCGCGGAACTGCAGGTCGCGGGCCGACCAGTCGCACAGGATGCAGAAGCCCGCGATGCGGTCCGCCGCGTTGGCGGGGGCGACCGAGACGGCATCGCGGCCGATGACCGCACCGACCTCCAGCTCGAAGTCGAGCCGCTCCGAGCCGCCCGGGATCTCGATCGGGTCGCGCGGCCCGCGGATCGTCGCGGCGTTGCTGAAGTAGCCGATGGGCTGCTCGTACCAGACGTCCGGGCCGCGGCTCATCCCGGACCGGCGCCAGGACGGCAGGATGTGCTCCTCGAAGACCATGAAGTCGCGCATGGACACCGGGTCGACGGGCTTCAGCAGGGCAAGGTGATCCAGATCGGACTCCCCCGCCGGGTCGGCGTGGATCGCGTCGGCCAGCGCGCGGAGGGCCTCGCCGTCGTCGCCGAAATAAGGCTCCAGCAGGTCCTGCTCGCGGGCGAGCTCGGCCACGCCGTCCGGCCGGAGGACGCCCAGCCGTGCCCCCTGCTCTGTTCGTGCCTTGATAAATCGCACAGTGCCCCAATCGGAAGTGGCCCCCCAATCCCCCCACACATACCACCGCCGTCGTTCCGCGCCCCCGAGGACCTGGCCGGCCTCATGACCGGCGTGCACGGAGGGAGCTGATAACCGGCACCGACTGCGATGTGCTGGTTATCGGGGCCGGGCAAGCTTGAACCGGTACGAGCTAGGCCTTCTTTGTGGCCAGGCTGCCGTTGGCCAGCGCGCTGAGGTCGACCTGGTCGAGCGTGCTGACCACGATGTCGGCGTGCGCCGCGGCCAGGAGCCCGGCGTCATCGGCGCGTGCGATTCCGATCGCCGCCATGTCGCCGGCCTTGGCGGCCTGGACGCCCGCCGCGGCGTCCTCCATCACGATCGATTCCTCGGGTGCGGTCCCGAGCTCATGCGCTGCGGTGAGGAACATCTCGGGATGTGGTTTTCCGTGCGCGAAGTCCCGGCCTGACACGTCGGCGTCGAAGAACTCGAGCAGCGTCAGCCCGGGCCGCACTGAGGCGGACACGATCGCGTGCTCCTGCGCGAAGCTGTCGAGCCTTATCTGACGCAGGAACAGGTCGGCGTTCTTGGAGGACGAGGCGGCCGCCACCCTGATCCCGGCGTCTTTGACGGCGATGATGAAGCGCAGCGCGTCCGGGTATGCGGTGAAGTCGCCGGCTTCGATCAGCCGGATCACCATCGTTTGCTTTCGATCGGCGTACTCGGCCAGGCGCCTGCCGTCGTCATCGGGGACGTGGAAGTACGCCAGTGCCGCGCGCGCGCCGCTCATCCGAGGCTTGCCGGACATCTGCTCCTCGTAGACGCGGGACGTGAACGCCTCCGGCGACCAGCTCGTCTGGTTGCGGATGCCGCTCCAGTCCGACTCCATCAGCTGGCGCAGCGACTCACGCCACGCCTTCTCGTGCGGCGAGTCAACGAGCACTCCGTCGACGTCGAAAATCGCTCCCCGGAACTTCGGCACCCGTCCTGCCCCTCAGCCGCTGTCGCGGCGCTATTCGGCCGGTATAGCCGGGGAAAGCCGGAACGTGCACCGGTCCCCGGGGCTGAGCTCGCGGATTTCGCCACCGACCCCGACCCTTATCGGCCCGCTCGCGCCCTCAGGATGAAGCGCGAGCGTGAGCCAATCGTTGTTGAACGTCACTAGGAGCGGCGTCCGGCGGAACTGTACCGCGAACGACAGCTCCTCGATCGGACCGGGAAGCCTCGGCTCGAAGTAAAGAACATTGTCGCGAATCTCCGTGCCGAGGTAGGCGCGCTGCATGAGGTCGAGCGTCCCGGCCATGACACCCATGTGAATGCCCTCCCTGGTCGTCCCCCCCTGGATGTCCTCCACGTCGCTGTTCAGCGCCACCAGGAAGCGCTCCCAGGAACTCTCCGGATCGAGCTTGGCCAGCACACCCGCGTGCGTGATGAAGCTCAGCGTGGAGCCGTGCGACGTGCGCTGGTCGTAGTAAGCGATGTTCCGGGCGGCGGTGTCCGGGTGATACTCATAGCCCAGGCGCTCGAACAGCTGCCGGAGCGCGCTGGGGGAGAAGAGAAAGAACAGCATCACCGTGTCGGCCTGCTTGGCGATCTTGTAGCGGTTCGGGTCGTCGCCCTCGGCGCGCAGGATCCGGTCGAGCCGCTGGATGTTCTCGTACTTCGCGCGGTAGCCGTCCCAGTCGAGTTCCTCGAGCGCCTCGTAGCCCTCGAACTGGCTGATGAGGCCGTCGCCGTGGAAGGGAACGAACATGCGCCGGCTCATGTCCTGCCACAGCCTCAGCTCTTGCTCGGAGATCTCGAGCCTGGCGCGGAGCGCATCCGCCCTGCTTGCCGGCAGCAGCGAAAGCACCTCGCCCGCGAGCTCGCACAGCCACGCCACCATCACGTTCGTGTAGGCGTTATTGCGCAGGCCACCCTCCTCCTCGCCCGGGTACTTCTCGTGGAACTCGTCCGGGCCCATCACCCCGTGGATCTCGTAACGCGCGCGCTCCGAGTTGAACTGGGCGATGGACGCCCAGAAGCGCGCGATCTCCACCATCATCTCCGCGCCGTAATCCCGCAGGAAAGCCAGATCCCGCGTGGCCTGGAAGTACTGCCAGATGTTGTAGAAGATTGCCGCGTTCACATGGCGCTGGTTGCGGCTGAGGTCCGGTTCCCAGCTCCCGGACAGCGGGTTGAGGTGCACCCGCTGCGTCTCCTCCTTGCCCTCGCTGCCGCTCTGCCACGGGAACATCGCCCCGCGGAAACCCGCCTCACGGGCCGCCGCCCGCGCCTCGTCGAGGCGCCGGTAACGGTACATCAGCAGCTCACGCGTGACCTCGGGCATACGGAAGCTGAGGAACGGGAACACATACAGCTCGTCCCAGAAAACGTGCCCACGGTACGCCTCACCATTAAGACCGCGCGCGGGCACTCCGGCGTCCAGGTCGGCCGTATGCCGGGAGCACACCTGGAGGATGTGGTTGACGTGAAGCCGCAACAGCATCTGGACCCGCTCGTCCCCGCGCACGCGCACATCGCACACGCGCCACAACTCGTCCCAGGCAGAGACATGGCGCTCGAGCGCCTCCTCGAAGTCAGGCCGCCAAAGCGCCGATGTCCCCGCCTTTGCGAGCGTGTCGCTGGTCGCGGCGTCACGGGAGGTCGAGAACGTCAGCATCTTTTCGATCCTGGTCGGTACGCCCTGCCGGACGTCGAACGCCAGCACCTGCTGGATGTAGTCCTCCATCTGGTGCAGGCTGCGTTCAACGGCGAGCAGTTCGCTTCCACGGAAGACGCGGGTACGCGCCGCCTGGCTGACGTAAATGTTCGACTGCCGCGTCTGGGCCTTCAGCGCGATGACCTCCGCACCAAACGTCCGCGGCGAAACGGGATTGAGATGCCGGCCCTCGAGCTCCCGATAACGGGCGACGCCGTGGTTGGTCACCCGTCCGTCGATCGCCGAGATCACCTCCACCCGACCGGACCAGTTCTGCGGCGTCAGCGTCCACTCGATACCGGCCCGGTGCGAATCGGCCATGCTCACGAATCGCCGGCTGCGCAGTGCCGTCTCCCGCCCGGCGGCGTCCCGGAAGCGAAGCTCGCGGGTTACGACCGCCCGGTAAATGTCGAGCTCGTGGCGGTATTCAAGCAGCTCAACGTCCGCCAGCCGGATTGCTTCCGCACCCTCGATACGCAGCTTGAGCACCAGCCAGTTGGGAACCTTGACGAGATCCTCATTGAGTACCGGCAGCCCACCGAGGATCGTCGTCTCGCGATTGTAGACCCCGTGCACGTAAGTGCCGGGGTAATGCACACCGTCGGCGTCTTCCCACTCTGCGCTGCCGCGGCCGCACAGGTATCCGTTGCCGGTTGAGGTCAGCGCCTCCCGCAGCCCCTCATCGGCCGGATCGAAACTTTCATAGCTGAGCACGAAGCCATTCATCTAGCAGCCAAGTGTATCTGAGTCGGTCTTGAGCTGCCAGCTGGTGCTCGCGCGGGCCAGGCCGGTGGTCGTCTCCTGTGCGCTGGGCCGCCCCGGACGGGAGGACCAGGGACGGGTCCGGTGCCGGGCGAGGTGAGGCGGTGTGCGCGGTGGCTTTTCCTTATGGACGAAGGCCCGGCGCAGCTCGGCGTACGGCTCGCGCGGGCCGGAGAAGTTGCGGCTCATGATGGCCAGTTCGGCGGCCCGGTAGGCGGCCAGCGGCCGAAGTTTTTCGGCCGCGGTGAGCTGCCGTACCTTGGCGGCCAGCCGCGCTGGGTAATCGGGACTGCGAGCCAGTTGTTCGGCCTCGGCCGCCACCTGCGTGCGGTAACCGGCCACGTCGGCGGCGATGACCCGGTCGATCAGGCCGGATCGCAGCGCGGAGGCGGGACTGACCGGCAGGCATTCGGCGGTGAGCCGAGCGGCCTCGCGCGCCCCGACGCGGCGGGGCAGGGTGTAGGTCCAGTACTCCGAGCCGTGCAGGCCCATCAGCCGGTAGTGCGGGTTGAGAACCGCGCCCGCCCGGCACCAGACCTGGTCGGTGGCCAGCGCGAGCATCAGGCCGCCGGCCGCGGCGTTACCCGCCAGAGCCGCCACGGTGAGCTGGCCGGTGTTGGTCAAGATCGCCTCCACCAGGTCATCCATGGCGTTGATGTTCCGCCAGGATTCTCCGGCGGGGTCCGCGGCGGCCTGGATCACGTTCAGGTGGATGCCGTTGGCGAACATGTCGCGGGGCCCGCTGAGCACGATCACCTTCACCGGGCGGCCCTGGGCATGCCGGTAGGCGGCGAGCAGGCCGCGGCACTGCCCGGTGCTCATCGCCCCGCCGGGGAAGCAGAACTCCAGAAAGCCGACGCTGCCGGACTCGCGGTAGCTGATCTGCTGGTAGGTGCGCCGACCCGGCGGCGTCATCAGCGGTGCGGGGGCCTGCGGCACGCCATCCAGGCGTCCGCGCAGCGCCAGAGCGGCGGGCAGCTTGAAGGTTTTCGGCCCGCCGGGCGCCGGGCGGCGGCGCAGCTGCGGGATCCAGACCGCTCCGTCGGTGGTCGCCCGGCAGATGGCGCCGTCTCGCTGGGCCAAGATTGTGCCGGGGGGCCCGCGCCGGTCGTCTTCCTCGTGCCCGCCAACCAGGTAATACTCGGCGCCGCCGATCGCGTCCAGGACGCCGGGGCTGGAGTCGGCGGCCCGCAGCTTGGTCAGCGCCGCGCTCGTGGGCTCGGCTGACCAGTCGATCCCGCGGTCGGCCTGCCGGCATGGCGGGCGGTACTGCCCGGCGACATCGGGGCGGCTGTAGTCCAGCGGCTCCGGCCGGTAGCGACGTGCCGCGAACCGAGCCACGGCCAGCAGCACCGCCTGCACCGCGGCGTCCGCCACCTCGGTGCGGTACACGGAGCTCTTCGAGCAGCCGGGCATCATGAACTCCGCGCTGGCCCAGATGTCCCCGGCATCCATCTCCGCGTTCGCCTGCAGCACGGTGACACCCCAGCGCCCGGCACTGCCCATGATCGCCCAGTCCAGCGAGGACGGACCGCGGTCACCCCGGGGCCCGGGGTGGACGATGAAGCACGGCCGGGCCGACCAGATGTCCGCGGGAATCGCCGTGGTCAGCATCGGCGCCAGGACAAGGTCCGGGTCAAAGCGGCGGATCCCATCACGAAGCAGCTCATCCCCCAGCGCCAGCTCGACCGACACCTCGCGCCCCCGATCGGCCAGCTCGGCATGCACCCGCTGCGCCATGCTGTTGTAGCCGCTGGCCACCAGCAAGATCCGCATAGACGTCCCCCTTGCTCCGGCCGGCCCGGAAGATCCCCGGCCGCACTCCCATTCCCCAACGGCGTGCCCGCCGTACGGGCTCTGTTGGGCGGAGGCGGCCAGCGCGGCCCTGATACACCATCGAGGCGTGATCGCACGGAACCCTCTATGCTGCAGTCCTGGCAGGTCCACTCGCGGATGCTGAGCGGCTTCGGGCCATCCTTCCTGCCGCAGGCCGAGCACACCTGAGATGTCGGCTCGAACCGTCCGATCTTCCCGAAAGTGCGCCCGTGCTTGCGGGCCTTGTTGGCAGAGGCCGGGCAGGCGGGGGCGGGTGCCGCCGAGGATAGCGTCGCGGGCGGCCGGGGAAAGAGTCCAGCATGCCGCCGAGCCGCCCGCCGCGTGATGCTCAGTCCTGGGCGACGACCCGTATGGTGTGCGGGGTCCTGGGCGACGACCCGTATGGTGTGCGGGCTCGGGTCAGCCCGGGTCGGGCAGCTGCCTTTTTGCGGACGCTTCTAGGTTGGGGCCGGCGGCGAGAGAAGACGGGCGGCGTTGCCGCCAGTGATGGCGTCCCGGCCGGCGGGGGGCAGGCCGATGGCGCCGATGCGCTCGACCGGGTCGGTGACGCCCATGTCGAAGGGGTATTCGGTGCCGAGGAGGACGTGGTCCGCCCCGGCGATGGACACCAAGCGGGACAGCGCGTCGCCGGTGTGGACGAGCGAGTCGAAGTACAGCGAGTCGAGGTAGGCGCTGGGCGGGCGCGCCATGAGGCGGCTTTCGGGGCGGACCTGGTAGGCGTGGTCGGCGCGGCCGAGGTAGTGCGGGAAGTAGCCGCCGCCGAAAGCGGCGCAGATCCGCAGGGAGGGGAAGCGGTCAAGCACGCCGCCGAACACCAGATGGTGCAGCGCGATCGTGGTCTCGGCGGGCTGGCCGATGACGTTGCCGAGATAGCCGAGGGCCAGCCGGGAGCCCAGACTGCAGCCCCAGGGGTGGATGAACAGGAACGAGCCCAGTTCCTCGGCCGCCGCCCAGAACGGCTCCAGCGCCGGATCGGACAGGTCGCGGCCCGGCACGCCGGTGGAGATCTCGGCGCCGCGCATGCCCAGCTGGGAGTGGGCCATCCTCAACTGGTCGGCGGCGAGCTCGGGGTGCTGCAGGGCCACCGTGGCCAGGCCGACCAGGCGGTCCGGCTTTTCCGCGACGGCCGCGGCGATGTGCTCGTTGGCCACGGCGACGATGTCGTTGGCCAGCGGGGCGTCGGCCCAGTAGTGGTACAGCGTGGGGACGACGCTGATCGCTTGGATGTCTACGCCGGAGGCGTCCATCTGAGCCAGCCGGGCGCTGAGCTCGTCGAGCAGCGGGCGGTAGCTCGTCGTCATCAGCTCGATGTTGCGCTGGATCGATTCGGCGCCGAAGGTCGCGAACTGTGCGGCCTGATCGGCGGCCAGGCCGGGCTCGTCCTGGACCAGGCCGTAGACGGCGGGCGCGTCGATGTGCGCGTGCACGTCGACCGTGCACGGGGTGCCGTGTTCAACGTGTTCCGTCATCAGCGCGTTGGCCTCGCGGAATGTCCGTTCGGGATCATCATCGCCCTTCTCGGCCGCGGCGGCACCTCCCCCGGAATCGTCCCAGCGCTTCGCCCGGTGGGCGGCCGTACTACCGGTGGGCGGCCGCACTAGAGGTTAGCGGCCCCAGACCCTAGCCAGAAAGGCACGTACTGACTCACACCCGCTGCGATACGCACCGTCTGTACAGGCATCCGGGGATGCCGGGTCATGATGGGGGTGGCAGACCTTGCAGGGCCGGCCCCAGGTGACCCATCAGGGCTACCGCGCCACTGGCGAATGGGTGCTGGAGTGGGCATCTGGACGGAGTGGGACGTGGCGCGGGCTCGTTTGCGGCTGACGAATCCTACGCTGGTCCTGCTCGGGTTCGTGTGCGCCCTGGTCCTGGTCGACACGGTGTTCTTCACCGCCCTGACGCCGCTGCTACCGCACTACGTCAGCACGGCCGGGCTGACGAAGGCCGGCGCGGGCCTCCTCGTCGCCGCCTATCCCATCGGCACCCTGGTCGGCGCCCTGCCCGGCGGGGTGCTCGCGGCCCGCCTGGGCGACCGGCCCGTGGTCCTGCTCGGCCTGGTGCTGATGAGCGTGGCCACGCTGATCTTCGGGTGGTCGTCGGCACCGGTCGTGCTGGACACCGCGCGTTTCGTGCAGGGCGTGGCCGGCGCGTGCACCTGGGCGGCCGCCCTGGCCTGGCTGTCGCGGGCCGCCCCGGCGCAGCGGCGCGGCGAGATGCTCGGCGTCGCGCTGGGCGCCGCCGTGGTCGGCGCGCTGTTCGGGCCGCTGGTTGGCACGATCGCGGCCCGGGCCGGAACCGGGCCGGCCTTTACCGGCGCCGCGGTGGTGGGCGTGGGCCTGATGGCGGTGGCGTTCGCCGTTCCTCGCCCGCAACCGGCCGAGCCGCAGCGACTGCGGGAGGCGTGGCCCGCGATCCGGGACCGCCAGGTCGGCACGGGAATGTGGCTCACCATGCTCGCCGGGCTGGCCTTCGGGGTCCTGGATGTGCTGGCGCCGCTGCGGCTGAGCCAACTGGGAGCCGGGACGTTCGTCATCGGCGCGACCTTCCTGGCCGCGGCGGCCATCGAGGCGGGGCTGTCCCCGCTGGCCGGCCGGCTGTCCGACCGGCGCGACCCGCTGGTCCCGGTCCGGCTCTCGCTGGCCGCGGGCGTGGGCGTCAGCCTGCTGGCGCCCGTGCTCAGCCCGGCCGGCCGGCTGGTGGCCCTGCTCATCGTGGGCATGCCGGCCTACGGCTCGCTCTACGCTCCTGCCGCGGCCCTGCTCAGCGCCGGCGCGCACCGGCTCGAGCTCAACCAGGGACTGGCCTTCGGGATGACGAACCTGGCCTGGGCGGCCGGGCAGGCCGTCGCCGCGGCCGGCAGCGGCGCCCTGGCCCAGGCAACGTCGGACATCGTGCCGTACTCACTGCTCGCCGCGGCCTGCCTCGCGACTCTGGTCTTCCTGTTCGCGAACCGGGCGCGCTGGGACCTGCGCGGCGATGCCGAACGGGCCGACAAGCACGCCGATCCCGGGACCGTCGGCATGTCATGAGCAAAGATATTGTTGACTCATTGTGGTCGCGGGCGGGCAGGGCTCCGGAGGCGGGAACGGCATTGGGTGAGACCACAAACGGCGAGCCAGCCGTGGGTGTGCGGGCGTCGGACGCCGAGCGGGACGCGACGGTCGAACGGCTGAGCCAGGCCACCGGCGAGGGACGGCTGACGCTGGAGGAGTTCAGCCAGCGGATGGACCGCGCCACCACGGCCAAGACGCGGGCCGAGCTGGACCGTCTCGTGACCGATCTCCCGGCCAGCGGCGCCGTCGGCGCGCCCGTCACCGTCGGCGCCCAGGCGGGGCCGTCCTGGCACATCTCTCCGGTCGGCGGGCTGAACATCTTCGGGCCGTGGCGGATGGGCCGGCACGTCATCGTGGCCACCCTGGTGGGTGGCGCGCGGCTTGATCTGAGCCAGGCGGAACTGGCCGGCCCCGAGGTCACCTTGACCAAGGTGTCGCTGGTGGGCGGGGTACGGGTCCGGGTGCCAAGCGGGATCCGGGTCGAGGCGTCCGGCCTGACCCTGGTCGGCGGCACCCGGGTCGAGGGTGCCCCGGATCCCGGCCCGGGCGCACCTACCATCCATATCCGCGCGTTCTCGCTGGTCGGCGGGATCCGGATCCGGCGCGACGGGCCAGGCCGCCGGTCGGCGGCCGAACGGCTCGACCGGGGAGCGGACCGGCGGGCCGACCGGCGGGCCGAGTTGCTCAACCGGCGGGCCGAGCGGCACGAACGGCTGGCCGGCCGGCGGGCCGAGCGGCGGTCGCGGCGCGGCCGGTACGGGGGCATGTAACACCCTGCCCGGCCGAATCCTCACCCGGAGTTGATAAAGTCTATCTACCCTATCGAATTTGTTGACAATATGGCATGAGTATGTTTTGCTCGGGAGGTGGCCCGCTCGTGACGGGGGGGCACGAGTCGGCCACGCCAAACGGCGGACATCGCCAACGCGAGAATGTGGACGGTCGTCCCGGCGAGCAAGCGCACGAGGCTGATCCAGCCGAGCCTGGGGCGTGTTGCCAGACGACTTCGGCGGATCGCGGCCGCGACCCTCCACTTGCTGGGAACGGGCTCTCGCAACGCGCCCTGAGGTCGACAGGCCGCCCGATGTATCACCGTTGCGCGGCCGACAGCTCGGCGCGGCCGTGCGCCCCCCGCGGCCGCGCCTTGTGCTCGAGGGTAGCGAGGAAGCTTTCGGCCGCGTCCTGGACCCGGTCTCGGTCACCGGTGGCGAGCAGGTCGAGCAGCAGCCCGCGGATCGTCGCGATCACCAGTGTGGCCGTGCGCGTCGCCGTCGCCGGGTCGGTGTCTGGTCCCTGCGCGTCGCGTAGGGCGCTCATCCAGTCGGCCACGACCCGCTCCAGGAACCCCGCGAACTGCTGCGGCGCCTGGAGAGCGCGTCCGTAGACCGCGAAGAACAGCCTGAACTCCGCCTCCTGTCGCGGGTCAGAGGTCTGCGTCCAGGCCGCGCGCGCCGCCGCCGCCAGGTCGGGCTGCTCGCCGAGCCGGTCGCTCGTGGCCGCGACCATGCGGTCCCGCAACCGCCCGAGGATGGCCTCGAGCAGCTGCTCCTTGGTGCCGAAGTGATGCACCAGCGTCGTGGCCGACACCCCGAGAGCGGCAGCGACCGGGCGCCACGACAGCCCGGAGAACCCGTGCTCGGTCGCGTAGTCGACCGCCGCGTCGAGCAGCTCGGCCCGCCGCTGATGGTCGACCGGCCGCCCCGCCATCGCTGCCTCCAGGTACCTGTCTCGGTTTGACTCGGCCCGACATTTCTAGTACGAGTGTACCAGGACAATTTCTAGTACGAATGTACTAAGAACGTTGGCCGGCACGTAACCCGGGCCGCCGCGGATCCGCCCGGCGGACGCCCACGTCCAGGAGGTTTCCCATGCGCGTTTTCGTCACCGGAGCGTCGGGCTGGATCGGCCGGGGGCTCGTCCCCGAGCTGGCCTCCGCCGGCCACGAGGTCACCGGGCTCGCCCGCTCCGACGCCTCAGCCAAGGCCCTGCGGGCCGCCGGGGCCGGGGTCCGCCTGGGGTCGCTCGACGACCTCGGCACCCTGCGCGATGCCGCCGCCTCGTCCGACGGCGTGATCCACCTCGCGTTCAAGCACGACATCGCCTTCACCGGCGATTTCGCCGGCGCCACCGCCGCCGATCGCGCGGCGATCGACACCTTCGGCGAGGCCCTCGCCGGCACCGGCAAGCCGTTCGTCATCGCCTCCGGCATCCTCGGCGTGCTCGGGCTCCCACCCGGAGTCGTCGCCACCGAACGCGACGGGCTGGCCGCGGGCGCCGGGGATCGCAAGGTCCCGATCAGCGGCGCCAACGGACGGATGGCCAACGCCCATTACACCAGCGCGCTGGCCGGCCACGGGGTCCGCTCCTCAGTCGTGCGGCTTCCGCCGGCCACTCACGGCAACGGCGACAACGGGTTCATCCCGACCGCGATCGGCTTCGCGCGCGAGAACGGCGCCGCGGCCTACGTCGGCGACGGCGCCAACCGCTGGCCGGCGGTCCACCGCGACGACGCCGCGCGCCTGTTCCGCCTCGCGCTCGAGTCCGGGCCGCCCGGGTCGGTGCTGCACGCGGTCGGCGACGAGGGCGTGCCGGTCCGCGAGGTCGCCGAGATCTTCGCCGCGCACCTGGGCGTTCCCGCGGTCTCCGTCACACCCGGGCAGGCCGCGGAGTACGTCGGCTTCCTCGGCGGCTTCTGGGGATTCGACGGCCCCGCCTCGGCACAGATCACCCGCGACCTGCTCGGGTGGGAGCCGACCCGTCCGGGACTGATCGCCGACCTCAAGGCGGGCCACTACTTCGCCTGAGCACCCCGGATGCCGCTCCCCGCCTTGCCGCCACCCTGCACTGCCTGACGCAGGGCGCGCCGAACGCGTTCGGGTCGAGCGTCCGGGCGTGAGGTGCGCCGGCCATCCGAGCGGAGCCGGCGTAGCCGCGGCCGTACCACGTTCGTCCGGGCCGTGACCGCGTCGCGCTGGCGACAATATGTCGATCAAACCTATAGGGATTGTCGGATACGCATCGAGCGGCTATCGTGGTTGGTGGTTACGAGCGCGTCAACGTGCAGCCCTGGCTTGCTGATCGGGAACCCTCCGTCGCGGCGAGGTGCGCCAGTTGACGGCCGGACAGGACACGCGAGTGTTCCGGTAAGCGCGAGACCGGCAGGCCGGGATCATCGAGGTGAGTGACATGCGAGCTGAGCCGCAGCAGGATGCGGGTTCGGTGATGCGGCCTGTCGGTGAGTTCTCGACTCAGGTGATGCGCCGTCACGTGGACCTGGTGCGGGTCAGCAGCGCACTGTGTCAGGCATCACGCAGCCACTGAGCTATTCCGGCCGGTCTCGCGGCGTCGACCACGCCCGCGCGGTCCTCCTGCGCAACGCCTCCAGGTGCGCCGCCGCCGACAAGAAGCCCTGGGCGGTCCGGTACTTCTCCGACTCCGCCCCGATCTTCCTCGGCCTGGCTAACGGCAAGATCGACCTCTACGCCGGCCCGACGCTGAGCCTGAAGTACGACGCCACCCACGTCGCGAACACGAAGTTCCTCGGCCAGATCAGCACCACCCCGGTCGGGTTCGTCACCGCGAAGGGACCTCCGATTGCCAACGCCCTGTCGGACGCGGTCGACGAGCTCATCCCCAACGACGACGACGCCAAGATCTTCGACAAGTGGGGCGGCGGCATCGAGATCACCAAGTCCGTCCTCAACCCGCCCACCAGCTTCTGAGCTTCCGCCCCCCGAGGAGAGGCAGCCATGTCCGTTCAGCAATCCACGGTCGACATCGACGAGTTCACCAGCGACTGGCACAGCTGGCACCGGCAGCACGAAGCCCGCCTGGCCGATCCGCACGGGTTTCTCACGATCACGAATCTGCACTGGCTCAGCGAGCAGCCGCAACGCTTCCCGGATGCTCCGGGCTCCTGGTCAACCGGCTCTGGCGGCGTGACCGTCGACCTCGATGACGGCGAGGAACTGCTCGTCGACGGCGTTACCGCGCAGGGCCGGCATGCGTTCGGGGTGATCCCGGAGCGCGGCGGGGCCAAAGCCGTCTGGGGGGACGCGGTCATCGAGGTCGCCAACCGGGGCGGGCACGACATCGTCCGGCCGCGGCACCCGAACACGCCGTTGCGCACCGCATTCACCGGCACCCCGGCGTACCCGCCGCGTCCGCGCTGGGTCGTCAACGGCCGGTACGTGCCGTTCGCCGAGCCGCGTCCGACCACTGTCGGTGCCGCGGTCGAGGGGCTGGAGCACGTCTACGACGCACCGGGGCGCGTCGAGTTCAGGCTCCACGGGCAGTTTTTTAGCCTGACCGCGTTCCCCGGGCAGGCCCCGGGCAGCCTGATCGTGCTGTTTACCGATGGCACCTCGGGCGTCACCACCTACGCGGCCAGCCGGCTTCTTCAGCTGCCGCCATGGGCCGCGGACGGGACCGTGGTGCTGGACTTCAACCGAGCGGTGAACCTGCCGTGCGCCTACACCGATCTGGCCACCTGCCCGCTGCCGCCGGCGGAGAACCAGCTGCCAGTCGCGATCGAGGCCGGCGAGAAGATCCCTTACGAGCGCCGCTGAATCCACGGCGCATAACATGACGCTTCGGGTCAGTTGGCCCCGGGCAGAGGGGCCTTCTCCCCCTTGTCGTCCCACTCGACCTTGTTGTCCCACTCGACACCGCTGCGCTTGAACAACTGGGTCACCGGGCAGCGCCGCTCGGTTTGGGGGAAACGCTGCCGAATCGTTCGGGCACGGGTATCACCTCGCGGTCGGCGCCGGCGCGGCGTGCGTGCGCGCCAGTGCAATGGCTGTAACTACTAAATCGGTAGGTTTAGTTGACTTTGCAGCGGATCCGCTGCCACGCTTAGGGGATAATGGGCAGTGTCGGCAGGGCGCCATACGCGGGCCGTCAGCTGTGCTGACGTAAGCAGCGCGCGGCGCTGTTGTGAAATGCCCCGGAGCTGGCCCAGCGTCGGCGTGGCCCACGGTTGTTCGCCTCGAGGGGAAATCGCCGATGACAGCGCAGCCGACGAACACACCTGCCGACGACGCACCCTATTGGGACGTGACCCTCGAAACCCAGACCCGCGCGGACTGGGACGCCATGAAACTGGAGCTGCTGAAGGCGCATCTGCAGCATGCTTACCGTGGCTCGCCTTACTACCGGGCTTCGTTCGATGCCGCCGGCGTGTATCCCAGCCAGGTCAGCAGCCTCGATGACGTGCGGCGGTTCCCGTTCATCGACAAGCATGCGCTGCGCGACCGGCAGCTCGCCGTCCCGCCGCTCGGCGACCTGGTTGCGGTCCCGGAGCGCGACGTTGTCTATCTGTCGGCATCGAGCGGATCGACCGGGGTGCCGACGGCATCCCCCTTCACTGCCCGTGATTTCGATGACTGGATGGATTACGAGGCACGTCAGTTCTGGTCATCGGGCTTGCGGCCGGCGGACCGCTACTGCCACTCGCTGAATTTCTCGCTGTTCGTCGGCGGCCCGTGCGTGCTGGGCGCGCAGAAGCTCGGCGCGCTGAGCATTCACGCTGGCACCTTGCCGTCCGAGCGCCTGCTGCTGATCCTCCGGCAGTTTCAGGCGACGGCGATCTGGACCACGCCGTCCTATGCCTGGTCGCTCGGCGAGACCGCAGTCGCGGAAGGCATCGATCCGCGGCGGGACCTTGCCGTCCGGCGTATCTTCGTGGCCGGCGAGCCGGGTGGCTCGATCCCCGAGACGCGGGCACGGATCGAGGACCTGTGGGGTGCATCGGTCTACGACTACTACGGGCTGTCGGATATCTTCGGTTCCTGCGCCGGCATGTGCGAACAGAAGGACGGCCTGCACTGGGCGGAAGACCACATCCTGGTGGAGGTTCTCGACCCCGCCACGCTCGGCCCGGTCGCCGAGGGCGAGCGCGGAGAGCTGGTGCTGACCACCCTGCGCAAGTCGGCGCGGCCGATGATCCGGTTCCGCACCGGCGACATCGTCTCGTTTACTTCGGCGCCCTGCCACTGCGGGCGGACGTCGATCCGCATGCGCGGCGTGCACGGGCGTCTCGACGACATGCTCATCATCAAGGGGGTCAACATCTTCCCGAGCGATGTCGAGGCGCTGGTGCGCGGCGATGACCGCCACACAGGAGAGTACCGGCTGGTGGTAGAGCGGTTCGAGCACCTCGACCAGCTGACCGTGGAACTCGAGCGCGCACATGGTTCCAGCGAGCCCGATGACGACCTCGCAGAACGATTCGGCCGGCGGCTGAAGGCACTGACCGGAGTGAGCGCAAGGGTCGCCGTCCTGCCGGCGGGCAGCCTTCCGCGGGCAACGCACAAGGCCAAACGCATTGACGACAGGCGCGCCAACCTCTGGACGTGAGCGAAGCACCCCGCCACGGCACCGAACGGCAGGTCTTCCCGGTCGACCGGCACATCGTCGAGCCAGGCGGCAAGGCCATCCGGGGCGAGGAACATGCGCTCGCCTTTGCGCGGGGGACCTAGCGCCTCGCGAGAAGGCTGCGGACCGGGTGGTCGGCGAGCAGGTAGCGGATGATCCGGCCGTCGCGCTGGGTGCTGACGATCTGGGCGGCGCGCAGGTGACGGAGGGACTGCGAGACGGTCGTGTCGTGCAGGCCGGTCGCTGCGGCCAGATCCGAGACGCTGATCGGCTCGGCGGCGCCGATGCAGGTCAGCAGGGTGAGCCGGGTGGGGTCGGCGAGCACGGCATAGTGGACTGCCTGGGCGCGGATCGATTCCGGGTCGCCGAGAGAGGCGATGGCGCGGCAGACCCGTTCGGAGTCGATGATCCGGTGGTCGTCCCGGTCGGCGGGCAAAAGATGCATCCCCGTAGTGTGCCAGAAAGACCACGTCAATAGCTGATCATCCAATCAGGGTTGACGCCGGGCCCCCGGCTCGGTAGTTTTCGCATTGCCCTGTCCGCGTGCCAGGGCGGCGGGCAGCACAGCGACGCCCGGTGAGATTCCGGCACTGTCCCGCAACGGTGAAGCCCCCGGCAGGGGGATAAGTCCGGTCGCCTGAGCTGCCTGGCTACGACATAAGTCCTCGGACGAAGGGCAGATCGTGACCCCGTCAGGTTTCCGCACCGCTCGCACGGACGTATCGGCTCGCGAGTGGGGCCGCATCGCCGCGATGTTCGGGTTCATCCTGGCCATCAACGTCCTGGGCTGGGGCATTTACATCGTGTACGTGATGCCCCACCACTTCAACTACCAGGGCGAGGGCGGCAGCAGAGGGCTCGGCGTCGGGCTCGGGGTGGCCATCACCGCGTGGTTGCTGGGCTTCCGGCATGCCTTCGACGCCGATCACATCTCGTGCATCGACAACACCACCCGCAAGCTGATGGCCGACGGCAAACGCCCGCTGGGGACGGGTTTCTTCTTTTCCTTCGGTCACTCCACGATCGTCGTGGCCGTCGGCGTCGGGATCACGTTCGCGGCCCGGGCCGTCTTCGGCGCGATGGTCGACCCGAACTCGGCCTACGAGACGGCCGGCGGGGCGATCGGCACACTGCTGTCCGCAAGCTTCCTGTACCTGATCGCGATCTTGAACCTGATCGTGCTGGCCGGCATCTTCAAGGTCTTCCGGGAGATGCGCAACGGCACCTACGACGAGCAGGAACTTGAGGCCCAGCTGCGGGCTCGCGGCCTGATGTACCGGTTCTTCGGCCGGTTCATGCGCTCCATCAACCACACCTGGCAGCTGTACTTCGTCGGCCTGGTCTTCGGCATCGGCTTCGACACCGCCACCGAGGTCGTGCTGCTCGCCGCGACCGCCTACGCCGCCATCCAGGGCCTGCCCTACTACGCCGTGCTCGCGCTGCCGTTCCTGTTCTCCGGCGGCATGATGCTCTTCGACACCCTGGACGGATGCTTCATGAACTTCGCGTACGGCTGGGCCTTCGCCCGGCCGGTCCGCAAGGTCTACTACAACCTGGTTATCACGGGGCTGTCCATCGGCGCGGCGCTCATCATCGGCACCATTGAGATCCTCGTCATCCTGACCACCGAAGCGCATCTGCACGGCGGCTTCTGGGACCTCATGGCCAACTTCAACATCAACGTCGCCGGGTTCTGCATCGCCGGGCTCTTCATCGCCGTCTGGGCGGTGGCGCTGGCCTACTGGAAGTGGGGCAACGTCGAGGCCCGGTGGACCTCCAACGTCCCCGTCGCCCCAGTCCAGGGCTCCCAGCCGGCCCGCGAGCAGTGAGACCGGACACGGCCGTGCGCCGTCACGGGCACGACGACCGGCACGAGCGTGACCACGGGCACGCCGGGCGCCCACCGGGAAGCCCCCGGCCAGGCGCGCGGGGCAGCGCTGCCGGTGCGGCGCAGCGGAGCCGGACGTGGGAGGGGCGCTGCTAGGATCCCGCCCTTGACCGGGGGTCCCCGGCACAGATAACGTACCTGACACGTCAACGCCCCCGAGGCTTGGCTCCGCCTGTCGCGGCAGCTGTTCGAGGAGTTCCTGCACGTGCAGTCCAACCTGACGCCCGTCGACACCCACCTGGCCGACGAGCGGGAGCGCGCCGAGGCCTTCGACGAGGAGTCGTGAGCCCGGCGGCTCCCTTGGTCCTGGCGGGCGAGTTCCCCCGTTCCACCGGTTCCGACTGGCGCGCTGCTGTCGACCGCGTACTGGCCGGCAAGGACGCTGGCCTCTCGCCGGAGGAGCTCGGCGAGCGCTTTGAGCGCCGGCTCGTCACTCGCACGTACGACGGCATCGCCGTCCAGCCCCTTTACACGGCGGTCGACGCTCCCGCAGGCACCTCGATCAACGGCGGGCCCGGCTTCTGGCCCTATGTGCGGGGCACGACGGTCCTGGGAGGCATCCGCTACGGCTGGGACGTGCGCGAACCGGTCGAGCTGGATCGGGTGGCCGCGGGGGCCGGGGCGGAACCGGCGGTGGCCTACCTCGAACGGGGCGCCAGCTCCCTGCTCGTTCGGGCCGGCATTCCAGGCGCGGCTGCGGCCGTCGCCACCGAGGTCGACCTGCTCGACGCGGCGCTCAACGGTGTCCACCTGGACCTGGTGACCGTCGCCCTCGACCCCGATCTCGGGCGGGCCGGCGCCGAGTCCATGCTGGCGCTCTGGGCACGACGCCAGCTCGACGCCAGCGGGGTCCGCGGCGTCCTCGGGCTCGACCCGATCGGCACCGCTGCGTCGAACGGGATCTCCCTGGAGGAGGCCGACATCCGCCCAGTCACGGCACTGGCCGTGACGTGTGCCGACCGGTACCCACAGGTGCGCAGCGTGGTCGTCGATGGCCTGCGCTACCACGAGGCCGGAGCCGCCGACGCCGAGGAGGTGGCGTGCGCGATCGCCACCGGTGTCGCCTACCTGCGCCTGCTGACCGAGGCTGGCCTGGACGTCAGCGCGGCATTCGGGCAGCTGGAGTTCCGGCTGGGCGCGACCGCCGACCAGTTCTCCACCCTGGCCAAACTGCGGGCGGCCCGCCGGCTCTGGGCGCGCGTCGCCGAGGTCCTGGGTGTACCTCGGGCGGGCGCGCAGCGCCAGCATGCGATCACCTCGCGCGCCATGCTGACCCGCTACGACCCGTCGGTCAACCTGCTGCGCAACACCGTGGCCTGCTTCGCCGCCGGGGTCGGCGGGGCCGACGCTGTCACCGTGGAGCCCCACGACCTGCTCGTTGATCCAGCCCAGCCGAGTGAGCTGGGCCGCCGCATGGCCCGCAACACCCAGCTGCTGCTGATCGAAGAGTCGCACCTGGCGCGGGTGATCGATCCCGCCGGGGGGTCGTGGTACGTCGAGTGGCTCACCGACGCCATCGCACAACAGGCGTGGGCATGGTTCGGCCAGATCGAGGCGGCCGGGGGCATGGTGGCGGCCCTGGAGTCCCGGCTGGTCCAGGATCGCATCGCGGAGACCTGGGCGAGGCGAGCCCGGAATCTCGCCCGGCGGGTCGATACGGTCGTCGGGGTGAGCGACTTCCCGAACCCCGAGGACGAAATCCCGCCAGTAACAGCCGGTCCAGCGGTGGCGGAAACGCCGATGGGCGGGCTGCCGCGCCGGAGGTACGCCGAGGCGTTCGAGGCGCTACGGGCACGGATGGACGACTACCAGCGCAGCACCGGCACCCGTCCCACCGTCCTGCTCCTGCGGCTCGGCTCGGCTGCCGACTACACGGCGCGGGCCACCTATGCCAACAGCCTCTTCGAGACGGCCGGAGCGCGCACGGTCGCCCGCGACGTCGACCGTTGGGTCTCCGCTGACGAGCTCCGGACGGCGGTCGCCGAAACCGGGGCGTCGCTCGCCTGCCTCTGCTCGTCGGACCCGGTTTACGCCGGCCACGGCGCCGATGTGCTGCGAGCCTTGGCGGCCTCGGGACTGGCGCGGGCCTACGTGGCCACCCGCCCAGGTGAACTGGGAGACGGGTTGCTCGCCGCCGGCGCCGACGAGCTCGTCTACGCCGGATGCGACGTCCTCGACGCGCTCGGGCGTGCGCTCGAGACGGTGGGCGTACCGTGACCGCGGACGCCCGGATCCCCAGCTTCGCGGCAGTGCCGCTCGACGAGCCTGCCCGCGGAGAGGCGCCCGCCGGGCCGGCCGCCGCCGCCGCCGAGTGGCGCGCCGCCGCCGAGAAGGAGAGTGGCCAGCCGGCCGGCGCGCTGGGCTTGGAGACGCCGGAGGGCATCGTGCTCCAGCCCCTCTACGGCGCCGAGTCGCTGGCGGGCCTCGACTTCCTCGACACCTACCCAGGAGTTGTCCCCTTCCTTCGGGGCCCGTACCCCACGATGTACGTGAACCAGCCGTGGACCATCCGCCAGTACGCCGGGTTCTCCACGGCGGAGGAGTCCAACGCCTTCTACCGGCGCAACCTGGCAGCCGGCCAGAAGGGACTGTCGGTGGCCTTCGATCTGGCTACCCACCGGGGCTACGACAGCGACCACCCGCGGGTGTCGGGCGACGTGGGCATGGCGGGCGTGGCCATCGACTCCATCTACGACATGCGCCAGCTCTTCGACGGTATCCCCCTCGACCAGATGTCGGTGTCGATGACCATGAACGGGGCCGTCCTCCCCATCATGGCCCTCTACATCCTGGCCGCCGAGGAGCAGGGCGTCCCCCCGGCCAAGCTCGCGGGCACGATCCAGAACGACGTGCTCAAGGAGTTCATGGTCCGCAACACCTACATCTACCCGCCCACCCCGTCGATGCGGCTCATCTCGGACATCTTCGCCTACACGTCCGCGGAGATGCCCCGGTTCAACTCCATCTCGATCTCCGGGTACCACATGCAGGAGGCCGGAGCCTCGGCCGACCTCGAGCTGGGCTATACCCTCGCCGACGGGGTCGAGTACATCCGGGCCGGTCTCGGCGCCGGGCTGACCATCGACGCCTTCGCCCCCCGCCTGTCGTTCTTCTGGGCCATCGGCATGCACTTCTTCACCGAGGTGGCGAAGATGCGCGCTGCGCGCCTCTTGTGGGCCAAGCTGGTCAAGCAGTTCGAGCCGGCGAACGACAAATCCCTTTCGCTGCGTGCCCACTGCCAGACGTCGGGCTGGTCGCTCACCGCTCAGGACGTGTTCAACAACGTGATGCGGACCTGCGTCGAGGCCATGGCCGCCACCCAGGGCCACACCCAGTCGCTCCACACCAACGCCCTGGACGAGGCGCTCGGCCTGCCTACCGACTTCAGCGCCCGCATCGCCCGCAACACCCAGCTGCTGCTGCAGCACGAGTCGGGCACGTGCCGGACCATCGACCCCTGGGGCGGCAGCTACCACGTCGAGCGCCTCACCTACGAGCTGGCCCAGCGGGCGTGGGCCCACATCGAAGAAGTCGAGGCGGCCGGGGGCATGACCAAGGCCATCGAGGCGGGCATCCCCAAGCTGCGCATCGAGGAGGTGGCGGCCCGCACCCAAGCCCGCATCGACTCGGGACGCCAGACGGTGGTCGGGATGAACAAGTACCGGCTCGAGGCCGACGAGCAGATCGACGTGCTGAAGGTCGACAACTCGGCCGTGCGGGCCAGCCAGCTCGAGAAGCTCCGCCGGCTACGGGCCGAGCGGGACGAGGGTGCCTGCGCCACCGCGCTGGACCGGCTGACGGCGGCGGCAGGGATGGCGAGCGAGGGCACCCGCCCGGCCGGTCTCGACCACAACCTGCTGAAGCTGGCCGTCGACGCCGCCCGGGTCCGGGCCACGGTGGGCGAGATCAGCGAGGCCCTCGAGAAGGTGTATGGGCGCCACACGGCCCAGGTCCGTACCATCTCCGGCGTGTACCGCTCCGAGGTGGGCGAGTCCCCTGCCACCGCGCGTGTGCTCCACGTGGTGGAGGCCTTCGCCGGGCGCCACGGCCGCCGGCCCCGCATCCTGGTGGCCAAGATGGGCCAGGACGGCCACGACCGGGGTCAGAAGGTGATCGCCACCGCGTTCGCCGACCTGGGGTTCGACGTGGACGTGGGGCCGCTCTTCCAGACACCGGCGGAGGTGGCGCGCCAGGCGGTGGAGGCCGACGTGCACATCGTGGGGGCGTCGTCGCTGGCGGCCGGCCACCTGACGCTAGTGCCCGAGCTGAGGCGCGAGCTGGCCATCCTGGGGCGCGAGGACATCATGGTCGTGGTCGGCGGGGTCATCCCCCCGCAAGACTTCGACGAGCTGCTGGCGGCCGGGGCCGCCGCCATCTTCCCGCCCGGGACCGTCATCGCCGAGGCCGCCCTCGACCTGTTGGTCACGCTCGATCCCGGGCTCGGCGATGCAACTTCAGCGACACGGTCGTCGCAGGCAGTTTCGGGCACAGGGTCGCCGCCCGACGTCGAGCCGGCCCTGTGAGCACAGGCACTCAGGCGCCGGTGAGCCTCGAGCGGTATGTGGCCGGCGTGCTGGCCGGCGACCGGACGCAGGTGGCCCGGGCCATCACCCTGGTCGAGTCGACGCTCCCCGACCACGCCGAGCTGGCCCAAGAACTGCTGGTACGGCTTCTCCCCCACACCGGGAGCTCGCAGCGCGTCGGTATCTCGGGGGTGCCAGGTGCCGGGAAGTCGACCTGCATCGACCGGCTCGGCACCATTCTGACGGCCCGTGGCCACAAGGTGGCGGTCCTGGCCGTTGATCCGTCCTCGACCAGGCGGGGCGGCAGCATCCTCGGCGACAAGACCCGCATGACGGCGCTGGCCGCCGACCCCGCGGCCTTCATCCGGCCCTCCCCGGCGTCGGGACGGCTCGGCGGGGTCACACGGTCCACCCGCGAGGCGATGGTGGTCGTGGAGGCGGCGGGGTACGACGTGGTGATCGTCGAGACCGTCGGCACCGGCCAGTCCGAGTCGGCGGTCGCCGACATGGTGGACTGCTTCATCCTGCTCACCGTGCCGGGCACCGGCGACTCCCTGCAGGGGATCAAGCGCGGGGCGCTTGAGCTGGCCGACATCGTGGCCGTGAACAAGGCCGACGGCGACCGGGCCGAGGAGGCGGCTCGTGTCGCTCGAGAGCTGGCCGACGCACTTCATCTGTTCGATATGGCAAGTGCCTTGTGGGCACCCCAAGTCCTCACCTGCAGCGCGCTGGAGGGCGCGGGCCTCGAGCGGTTGTGGAATGCGGTCATCCAGCACCGGACGGCGCTCTCCGAAGCGGGCGCTCTCACCGACAAGCGCGACCGGCAGCAGAGCGCATGGATGTGGACCATGGTGACGGACCGCGTGCTCGACCGGCTTCGGACGGACCCCGCAGTAAAGGCGATGGCGCCAGAGGTCGAGCGGGAGCTGCGCCAGCGCACTCTTACCCCCGCCCAAGGCGCCCGGCGCATCCTGGACGCTCTCAGCTTCCCCGATTCGCCTGGCGCCGGAAGCTGAGCGGCCGGCTCGCAGCCAACTGATCCACGAGTCATGGAGACAGGGCACCGATGGCGGTACTCGCAACCAATCTGGGCTTCCCGCGCATAGGCCCCTACCGCGAGCTGAAAAAATCGCCCGAAGCCTACTGGGCGGGCAGAGCCTCAGCCACCGACCTGCAGGCGTCCGCCCGGCCAGCGGGCGCTTGGGACCTTCCGGGGCGCGGTCCGCGTCTTGCCTGGCCGACGGGTGGTTGACTGACGGGCAGGTGATGGCTGCTTTGGAGGCAAATGTGCGGCCCGGTTCGGCTGCTCGTGTGGTGCGTCGCCCGCTAGGCTGGGACCTCGCTCCGGTCGACGTCTTGAGGCTGGTGCGATCGGATGCGCACCCGGTCGCGCTCATCGGGGCCTGGGCCGGTGGCGCTGACGTGATCAGCTCTGCGCCTGCACTGGTACGCAGCCCGCCCCAGTCCCTCGCAGACGTCCTTGACTCGTCCTGCGGCCTACGCGCCGGGGCCGGCGGCGGCGCGGACGGCCAGGCCGCGCGCGCCCTGGAGCCGGGAGCTGATCTGGCCGGTCCCGCAGCGCCAGCCTTCGGCGGGGGCTGGATCGGCTACCTGGGCTTCGGGTTCAGCGGGGAGGTCCTGCCGGTGCCGCCCGCACCTGGCGGCACGCGGCGGCTGCCTGCGTGGTGGTTCGGCTACTACGACCATGTCCTGCGCCGCGACCAGTCGGACGGGAAGTGGTGGTTCGAGGCGCTGTGCACGGCCGGCCGGGACGAGGTGCTGGAACGCCGGTTCGAGGACTTGTCTGCCCGGGCGCAGACCGCCCCGCCGCCGACTCGGGGCTATTCCTGCGGGGACTTCCTGCTGGCGCCGACGGCGGGCGAGCATAAAGCGGCAGTCAGCGCGGCGGTGGACTACATCCGGCGTGGCGATATCTTCCAGGCGAACATCTGCCTGCGGCTGGAGGCCGCCTTCGAGGGGGATCCGCTGGACGCATTCTGCCAGGCGGCGACCGTCCTGCGGCCGCCGTACGCCGCCTTCATGCGCCTGTCGCGCGGGGCCGTGGCCAGCCTGTCACCCGAGCTGTTCGTCCGCAGGAGCGGCCGGACCGTCTTGTCCCGGCCGGTCAAGGGCACGAACCGGCGGTCACCGCGCCAGCAGCAGGCCCGGCGGCAGCGCGCCGAGCTGGAGCGCTCAGCCAAGAACCGCGCCGAGAACGTGATGATCGTGGACCTGATGCGCAGCGACCTCAGCCGGGTCTGTACCGCGGGCAGCGTGCAGGTCCCGCGCCTGCTCGGTGCCGAGCCTCACCCGGGCCTCTGGCATCTGGTCTCCGATGTGCACGGAACGCTCAGCGCGGCGGCCGGTGACGGCGACCTCATCCGCGCGGCCTTCCCGCCCGGATCGGTGACCGGTGCCCCGAAGGTGCGGGCGCTGGAGATCATCCATGAGCTCGAGGCGGTACCGCGGGAGATCTACACCGGCGCGGTGGGCTACCGAAGCCCCGTCGCGGGCCTCGAGCTGAACGTCGCCATCCGCACGTTCGAGTTTCATGCGGGGCGGGTGTGGCTGGGCAGCGGCGGCGGCATCGTGGCGGACTCGTCCGCTGATGAAGAGTACCGGGAGTGCCTCCTCAAGGCGGGCCCGCTGATCCGCGCCATCGGCGGCCGCCTCGCCCGCGAGCGCGGCTTGCCCGCGGCGGGAGCCCGGGCCGGCGGTAGCGTCATGGCCAGGCCGTCCCTGCAGCCGCGGCCCGCCACCGG
>Ga0181523_10001331_pt1 | contig 26432 bp, 25 predicted proteins | sample PEATcosm2014_Bin_43_FD_119752 | JGI IMG/M metagenome (GOLD analysis project Ga0181523, IMG submission 119752) | Peatland microbial communities from MTU Mesocosm Facility, Houghton, MI, USA - PEATcosm2014_Bin05_30_metaG | ecosystem: Environmental > Terrestrial > Soil > Wetlands > Peat | place... | reverse complement strand
TCCGGCCCGGCAGGGCGGCCCACGAAGACCTCATGCGGGTTACGGCGCCCGGCCGGGCCGTCGCAGCTGGCCCGCGGCCGCCCGCGGTGCTGGCACGTGCCCTGCGGCTGCGCGCTGAGCCCCCCCGGTGCCGTCGGGGTGCTGGAGGCACCGTGCGGGGGGAGGATCCGCCGGACTCGCCGTAGCCTGGGTGGGAGCCGAACGTCGCGTCCTCGGCGACCTTCGCGCTGTCATCGCCAGCCGGCCTCGGGTCCTTGCGATACTCGGCGATCAGCGCGAGCGCCGGGCCGGGCAGCGACGACGGGCCGAGGTCGTGCCCGCCGTCCGGCGCGCCAATGAACGGCGCCAGCTCGGCGAGGACGGATGCCGAGCTGGGTCGCAGCCGCGGGTCACGCTGCATGCAGTCGTGCACGATGCCCGCCAGCTCCGGAGGCAGGCCACCAAGGTCAGGCGGCGACATCGCCAGCTGCACGAGCACGTCCATCACGGTGTCGCCGTGATACGGAGCATGGCCGGTCGCAGCGAACAGCATGGTCGCGCCCAGCGAGTAGACGTCGCTGGCCATCGTTGCCTGCCGGGTATCACGGGCCTGCTCAGGCGCCATGTAAGCCGGAGTGCCCACCGCCCCGCGCGTCACCGTGAGCTGGATCCGCTCGGCAGCGCGCGCTACCCCGAAGTCGATCACCCGCGGTCCGTCCGGCGAGACCAGGACGTTGGACGGCTTCAGGTCCCGGTGCACCAGGCCCGCTGCGTGAATCGACTCCAGCGCCTCAGCACAGCCTGCCGCCAGCCAGCGGACGGCGGCCACGGGCAGCGGGCCGCATGCTCGGACCAGATCGCTGAGTGCGGGCGCCGGCACGTAGGCGGTGGCCAGCCAGGGCACGTCGGCGTCAGGGTCGGCCGCCACGACAGCGGCCGTGAATGCTCCGCTGACCCGGCGGGCGGCGGCTACCTCCTGGGCGAAACGGGTGCGGAAATCCGGCTCGTCGGCGAGCTCGATCTTGATTGTCTTGACCGCGACCAGCCGCCCCGCGGCCGACCTGCCTAGGTAGACGCGCCCCATGGCTCCGGCGCCCAGCCTGCCCACCAGGACGTAACCGCCGATCTGCTCCGGATCCCACCGGCGCAGCGGTTCCACTAACGAGGCTTGCCGGAGCACAATCAAGTCTCCCCCCCGGAATGCGAAGATTAAGACCTATCATGCCCACTGGCGGTCCGGCCGTTACGAATTTGACGCACTAATCTGACGCCAATGGCTGGGGGCTGGTTCATCCATCCTGCACCAGCTCGTCATGACCGGCCCGCGGGCGCGCGGCGCCCGCACTCACCAGGTTCCGCAAGCCAAGTCGCTGCCATCGCGACGGCAGGTCCTGAGTGCGCCGGCACGGCGGCTGCCAGCCAGGGATGGTAGCGACCGCGGCTGCTGGCGGCCAGGCTGTGATGGAGGCCATTCCGCCAGTCGCCCAGCTCGCCGCCGGACCGGGGCACGCGGCCGGCCGACGAGGAGGCGGCCACAGGGCGAACACCTGTTCTAACCAATTGGCCTTCACAGCTGGCTCGTATGTATGTTCTAATTACAGGCATGCTTCAGGTCACCTGCATGACGAGATCATGGCCACACTGGCCCGCCCGCCGGGGAGAGCATGGCCTGGCCCAGCCGCGGGTTAGCCCGCCGCGAGACCGCGCCGCCCGCTGCACCGTGCCGGCGGGCCGGCATGCCCACGTCCGCACGGATCCTCCGGCAAGCCAGCCCCCGTCCGCGGCCCGCCAGGAAGCGCACGTCCGGCAGCGGCCGGGCGGACCCATCTCCTAACCATTCTGAAGAGCCGCGGCCGCCGGGAAACTGGCCGCACGCTAGAGGTGATAGCAAAGTGACGACTGATTTTCATGACGACATCAGGATCAAGGATCATCGACTCGCCCAGCTGAAGAGCAGGACGGCGGCGCTGGAGCGGGAACTCGCCGATGCCCGCGGATCACTGGAACGCGAGCTGGCGCATGCCGCCGCCTGCCTCCAGGACGCGGCGCCCGTCCGCGCCGCCGGAAGATGCGACTGCGCCCCCGGCAGCCTTGATCACCGCCGCGATGCGACGAGATCGCTGCGCTGGTACGGCGCGTCGGCCCATTCGGGCGATTGCCCGGGGGCCGATCCGGATCAGCGCGTCAGCTCGGCCGAGGCCCGCACCGAGATACTCGTTAATCGCGGCCGCCGCGGCGGCTATCATCAGGCCCTTCCCCGCGGGCGCAAGCTGGCCCTGGGGCTGGCAGTCGCCGCAGTGCTCACCACGATCCTGGTCATCAGGCTGTCCGGCGGAGGGGCTTCCTGGCCTCCCAGCGTCGCTACCGTGCAGCGTGAGGCCGCCAGGGCCTGCCAGAACCCTGACGTGAAGTCGGAGCCTGATCAGGTGAACTTTGCCTGCGCGAGCGCCACCCGGCAGGTCCTCTGGGTATTCGCCCTGATCACCAGCGATGACAACCCGGCCTTCGCCGACGTGAAGACCGGCCGGACTGGCCTCGAGCCGATTACGCCCGCGCAGGGCGGCGACGTGGCCTGGTCCCTCAACCTGCACCATCCGTACGATCCGGCCAATCCGATCGACAGCCTGGCAGTAGCGGCGCGAGCCATCAACAACATTGTCGGCGGCGCTACGCTCACCAGTGCCAATGGCAGCCCGCTTGTCCAGTCTGGGCTGGAAAGCGTCCCGGCGAATTGCCTCCAGTACACCGGATCGGCTGCGGTCGCCTCGCGCCGGGGGTTCCCGGCCGTCTGCGCGAAGCCCGTCACCAGCCCGGCGGGTCAGGCCGCCCTGGTGTCTGACATCTACCAGAGATGGGTCGTCGGTGCCGCGCCCAGCGCAGCGCAGGACGCCGCCGTGCTGTTCGAGAACGCTCAGGATCCAGGTGCCCCGCAAGTCCAGGCCATCCTGCGACGGCTGGCCGGCGCCCGGCCTTCCGCCTGACCCGGGCACCCAGCGAGACTCGCTCCGCCGCGGCGGCCGCCAGCACCAGGAAAAGGGGTGATCTCATGCATTCCGCCAGCAAGCCATGGTGGCACCAGGTGACTGCGCTCGTCAGCCTGAGCGCGAGCGGAGCGATAACAGGCTTTTCCTTTGTCCCGGGAGCGGCCGCCGACCTCAGCACTCCGGCTAACGTGCCCATTCGGCTGCTGGCCCTCGACCGGTCCGTCCGGTCGGCTCAGCCCGCGCCCGGCGACGATGCGATACTCCGGTCCGCGATCGTCAACGTTGCGCATTACTACCTCCGGATGGCGGCGGATAAGACGCCGGCCGAGATGGAGGCGATGATCTGGCAGCACGACAGCCGGGACGGCGCTGATCATGGCGAATCATGCGCAGCCTTTGCCAGCCTGACGCTGGAGCTGGGCGCCCAGGTCGCTGGCCAGCAGAGCTGGGTCACCGGGGGAACCTCTTATCCCTGGCCGGTGCACGCATGGGTCGACGCGCGCGTGGACCCCAATCCGGCATCGCCTGGCATCATCTCGGTGCTGCAAGACGCGGAGGCGCACGACCGCTGGCATCCGCTCGGCGACGGCTACCAGCCACTGCCAGGCGACTGGGTGCTGTTCAGCGGCCACGTGGAAGTCGTCACGAAAGACGCCGAGGGCATCCTGTCCACGATCGGCGGCGACTCGCTGCCGAATTATTCCGTGAACGCACACGAGTATCCCGGCCCGCTGAGCCAGCAGGGCGTGGTCGGATTCGTCAACAACGGCCCGCTGGCGGCCGCGACGAGCACGGGGCGGCAGGCCGGCGGCTCGCCAGTGCCCGGCGCCCGTGCGGCACAGGGCACGTCGGGCGAGGGGCAGACGTCGATCCCCGGCGCGAGCCCGGCCAGCGCGCCGCCGCAGGCAGCCTCGGCCGCATCCGAGGACAGCGAAGCGGCTATTCCCGGCACCCCGGTCGCTGCCGCCGGTCCCGCCGTGGCCGCGGCGCGGGCAGCCGGCCATGCGGGCGGACCGGCGCGGCGCCCGGCCCGGCCGCGGCCCGCCAGTACCCGGGCCAGCCGGGCCGGCCGCAGGCCCGGCGGTCAGGCCGTCAGCGGCGGCGCGGGCGCTGCTGATGTCCCGGGCCCCAGCCTGGCGGGCGCCGTCAGCACGCCCATCGCCGCACAGCAAGGCACGGCCGCGATACCGGGGCTGCCGCGTGTGGCGCACGCGACCACCACCAGGCCGGCCGGACGTGCGCCGGCCGCTCCCGGCGGCAGTCCCCGGGCTGCCGTAGCGCCAGCCCCGGCCCAGGAGATGACCGCCCAGCAGGCCTTCATCAGCGAAGTCGCTCCCGGAGCCATGGCCGCGCAGCGCCAGTATGGCGTTCCCGCCCCCGTGACCATCGCCCAGGCCATCGATGAATCCGGCTGGGGCCAGAGCACCCTGGCCAGCCGGGATAACAACCTGTTCGGCATTAAGGGAACCGGACCCGCTGGCAGCGATGCGCAGCCGACGCAGGAGTACGAGAACTCCCAGTGGGTCACGCAGACGGCTCCGTTCCGCGTCTACCACAACGTCGCCGAGAGCATCGAAGATCACGGCCGTCTGCTCGCTACCAGCGGCTACTACACGCAGGCGATGACTGTCCGGCACGATCCGGACGCCTTCGCCAGCGCCCTGACGGGGGTGTACGCCACGGACCCTGATTACGGATCGACGCTGATCAGCCTCATGCGCCAGTATGACCTGTACCGCTACGACGTGACGCCGCGTCCCTCCCATGCCCGGCAGGCGGCGTCTGGCAAGGCCGCTATTCCGGGCCTGCAGCCTGCTCCGGTGGCCACGGCGATCAGCACGGCACCGCCCCCGCCCGCGGCCAGCCGCACGCCTGTGAGCGCCCCGGCGGCACCGCCCCCGTCGCCCGCAGCAAAGTCCCAGCCCGCGCAGAAGTCCCAGCCCGCGCAGCCAACGCAGCCCGCGCAAGCAGGTCAGCCCACGCCGACGCCACAGCCCACACCGACGCCACAATCCGCCCCGGCGTCATCGCCCGCCCCGGCGTCATCGCCCGCCCCGCCAGCGACATCCGCGCCTGTGACGTCATCTCCTGGCCCGATCGCGCCGTCAGCCGCCATTCCTGGCGTGCCCTCGCCCGTTGCCTCGGCTCCGGGCACGCCGGTGCCAGCACCCGCGCCGTCCGCGGCTGCCGGGGCCGGCCCGGCGCGCGCAGCCTCCGGCCGTGCAGTCGCCGGCGCCGCGCGGCGCACGCGGGTTCATGCCTACCGGCCCGCGACGCAGGCGACACCGTCGATCCCGACGGCATCGGCCGTGCAGGTGCCAGTCCCCGGCGCGGGTCCGCCGGGTCGGACCGCTGCGCGCCCGGCGCGGCCGGCGGCCAGCCGGTACCGGGACAGCATTCCGCCGTCCGTCCGGAACGCCATCCTCACGTCGGCCATGGTGCCGCTTACTCGTGCGGAGCCGCTCTACCGCGATGTCGCCAGCCACGCCCCCATCCGCTGGGAATTCCTGGCCACCTGCGACTGGATGCAATGCGAGGCCCGGCCCCGGTACTCGCCTGTGCAGGGCGAGAAGCTCGGCACCCTGAATCCGGACGGGACAATCTACCGAACCAGGTCAGCGGCGCTGGAGCAGTGCGCTGATGACCTCGTGGAGCTCGCGTGGGCGGTCTACCAGATCGACCTGACTGCCCGGGCAGACCTATCCGTCTGCGACCTGGCCAACGTCTTCGCGGCATTCCGCTGGGGCGGGCTGCTCAAGCTGCACCGCACATCCGCGATGGAGTTCCCTTACTCGGTCGCTGGCCTGACCGCCCAGCACACCAGCATGCGGTGGCCCAGGATTGATGACCCTCATGCGCCAGATAAGCCGGGAGCGCGTTTCAGGCTGCCCTTCGGCGCAGTGCCCGTCATGCTGGGGCTGAACTACCCAGCCACCGTCTGATCGTCCGAGTAACCGCAAGAAGGTGGTGGACTGCGTGGTTCGTTTCCTGCTCTTCCTGCTCGGCACTATCTCCGCCGGCAGCTCACGGCGCCCGGCCACGGCGCCGTACGCGGCTGGTGACCCGCCCGGCTGGACAGACCCGGCCAGCTGGAGAGACCCGGCGGCACTGCCCGCCGTCCCCGGCGGGCTCCCTGGCGCTGAGGCGTGGCCCGGTCAGGCCGGCTGGCCAGGTCCGCGGGACTCGCGCGCGGCCGGGGGCCGGGCTACGGACCCTCCCCCCAGCACGGGTGATGGTCCAGGGCGCCGCCGCCGCCTCCGGCCCTGGGTCATGCGGACAGCCGTGGTGGTAGCCCTCGGCCTGATATTCCGCCGGGCTATCGCTTCCCTGGTGCTCGCCGCGCTATCCGCGGCCCTGCACGTCGTGGGCATCAACGTGCATCTGCCCTCAGTGAGGTTCGGCTGGCCATGGCAGGCGGCCAGCGCTGGCAGCAGCACCAGCACGGACCTGGGCCCGTGGGTGCTGCAGAAAATCGAGGGCATCTCCAGGCCAGCGCTCGGCGAGGCCAACTTCACCTTCACCTTCAGCCACAAGGTGTCGAAGAGCATCGGCCCATGGCCGTGCTGGTATGCCAGCACCTTCTACGCCGTGGCGCGCGCATCCGCGACGGTCGACCTCAATCCGGGCCCCTCCTGGTGGACGCCGGCTTCCGGGCACTACCGGCTGCAGGTCCTGAGCCGTCCGCGCGACGGCAAGCCGGGGCAGGTCAGCGTCACGATGATCCTGCCGCGGCCGCAGCTCCCGCAGACAGCTCACGACGTGACGATCGACAACATCCCATCGAGGCCCATCGACGTTCAGCACAGCTGGACCTACCCCGGATTCGGCTGCGGCCTGGTCCTCAGGCCGCAGTTCGCAGAGTCAGTGCTTTATGCCGAGGCCCAGCAGAAGGCTTTCCGTAACGCCACCCGCGACCCGAGCATTACTCGCCCGCTGGTGGCAAGCGCGGAAGCTGAGGCGGCACAGACCATCCGGGACAACTTCATCCAGCCGACGGTGAACGCCTTCGGATACACGCTCGATCAGCTAACCGTCCGCTGGGCCGGGGCATCGTGAAGCACGGCCGGCCGGGCCGGCCCAGTGGCGGCCGCGGCGCTGCGGCTCGCCCGCCGCACCCGTGCGGGCGCCGCGGTACGGCGCTCAGGCGGGCCGGGCGATGGTGATGATCTCCGGGCTGGCGGCGGTCAGCGGCTGGCGGTCCCAGTCCCCGAACTGCTCCTCGATGATCAGTCCGGCACGCGACAGGAACAGCGAAAGCGGTCCCGCGTCCAGGAATCGCAGGGTGCTCTGGCTGACTTCCGGACTATCCCATCCGGGACTGGTGAACGTGCTGGTAAAGGTCACGGTTCTGCCGTCGAACGGCGCCCGGACCTCGTGCGTCATCCGCACCAGGCTTCCGGCGGGACCGATGACCTGGACTGCGCTGGCCGGCGTCCAGTTCTCCCAGGCCCGTGCCAGCGGATGGCGGGTCTCGAAGGCGAAGCGCCCGACTGGTGTGAGCGCCGCCCGGATGGCCGCGAGCGCGTTCGCGATGTCGTCATCCTCGACAAGCGCCTGGAAGGCATGGCCGGTCATGATGGCCAGGTCGAACTCACGATCCCAGCTGGCGGACGCTGCATCACCGGCCACCCACTCGATGTCGGGCCGCTGACGCGCCTGCTGCAGCATCCCCGGGGCCGGGTCGAGCCCGCACAGCCGCCCGGTATGCCCGGCCTGCCGGGCGAGGCCCAGCAGCTCGCCGGTCCCGCAGCCCACATCCAGCACAGCCCGGGCAGACATCACCAGGGGCAGGTAGAAGCGGAAGTCAGCTCTCTGCTGCCAGGGATCCCACCGGTCATACAGCTCGGCGAGGACGGGGTCGGCGAACAGGCGATCAGCCACCGGGCCAGCCTGCCGCCGGACCGCCGGTCGCCACAACCGGTTAACCGCGTAACGGGGACCGGCCCTTGCCCTTCGCCCGGGGCCGCCTCGTTACGGCCTGTGCCTGGTGTGGCGGCGGTCGCGCCCAGCCGGGCGCTGGCCCTCAGCAAGGTGAGCCGCCGGCGTCTTCCCGGCGGCGGCCGGCCGTGACGCGTCGCAGCGTCAGTACCCGTTCGGCGTGACGTTCCTCGGTCAGCAGCTTGTGCCGGGCCGCAAGAAGATCAAACTGGCTGATCAGGAGCTGCGCTGCGAACTGAGGGTGCAGGGCGTCATGGCTGCCTCCGCGCCCGGCGCAGGAGTTCGGAAGGCCGGCTGCGCGCCGCGGGTCACCTCTTGTGCGGGACGATCACGACCGGGCATGCCGAGTGCTGGACGACCTCGCTACTCACCGAGCCCATCAGCAGCCGGGCAAAGCCGCTGCCGCCGCGTGCGCCGACGACTACCATGTCGGCGTCTTGCGAGGCATCGACCAGTTCCTTGACCACGAAGCCGTCCACAGCGCGAATGCTGACCGATGCTGGCTGCGCGTTGCCCATCCGGCTCGCTACCTTCTGGGTCATCTCCTCGGCGGCCTGGTGCAGATTGTCGAGCAGGGGCCGGTCAGCCGGACCGATCACCGGGATGTGACCCCAGTAGCTCTTCGCGACCTCATGCACCGTTATGACGGTAACCGGGACATGCAGGGCCGCACCCTGCCTCATCGCCCAGTCCAGTGCGCGTTCTGAGTTAGGTGAGCCATCGATGCCCACGACGATTCCCGGCATTGCCTGCTCCTTCTCTCCCGGGCCACCGCCCCGGCGGCGGCCGTGAGTTTCCTGTGCTCATGATCGGGGCAGCATGGCTGGTCACAATAGGCCGTTATCCATCGTGCTCATCGGATACCTCACGATCTGGCTAGCACGGATCCGAGTGACCCAGCCGCGCAGGCATCACGCAGGCACGCCTCTTAACGGCGTGATGGCCGCGATTCTCGCTGCCTTCGGACCTGCCTGTCGACAAACACGCCGAGCGTACATGATCCGCGAGCCGTAGGCAGGAGTCATGACTGCGTGTCGATCGCGGTGGACGGCACGGCCATGATCGCGGGCCTGCGCGGCACGATGCGGAAGGCTAGTGCCGCTGCACCGAGCGTAACGAGGCTAGCGACTGCGGCTATGCCGGAAAGATGCACGGCCTGGGCCAGAAAGGGACCGACGACGGCGCCGGTCAGGGCAGCCGCTGCCTCCCCGGTTACGAATACGGCGCTGACCCGGCCGAGTACTCCATTAGGGATGACCCGCTGGATGGCGGTCTGCGGGGCCACCTCGGACACCGTGCCGAACATCCCGACCGCTACCGCTGCGGGCAGCGCGGTGGCGAGCGACGACGAGGTAAAGAGCAGGAAGTACGCGGCGGCGGTGACCGTCAGGCTCGCGGCCAGCAGGTTCCGGATCCGGGCCCGGTCCAGGAGCACGCGCAGGACCGGGGCGCTGAGCAGCACGCCCGCGCCCAGGCAGGACAGCAGGAATCCGGTGTGCCCGGTGCCGCCCAGCCGCTGGACGCCGAAGGGAATGAGCACGGCGCTGAGCGATGCGTTAGCCGCCAGGAAGATGACCGTGACGGGGAGCAGTGCGCGGGCGACGGGCTGGCCGCGCAGGATGCGCGTCCCCTCGACGAGGTCGCTAGCCACGCCGCTGATCGAGGCCGCGCGGCCGACGTGCGGACCGCCAGTCCGGGATGTCAGGACATTGGCGGCGGCCGAGATCAGGTAGCTGAGGGCGTCAGCGCAGATCAGCCATCTGACGCCGTAGAGGGTCAGGAGGATCCCGCCGACCGGGCCGCCGATGAGCTGCATGATGCCGCCGGCGAAGGCGTTAAGTGAACTGGCGCTGCTCAGCAGGCTCCCGGTGCCCACGATGGCCGGAGTGCGGGCCCGCGCGGCCGGGACGTACAGCACGCCGCCGGCGTTTTCCGCGATCAGGGCGGCATCAAGGACCCAGTAGCGGCCGGGAGAGGTGCCGAGCAGCATCGCTGTCACCGCGGCCGCGCGGAACAAGCTGGTTGCGATCATCAGCATGCGCCTGTCCCAGCGATCGGTGAACACGCCAGCGACCGGGCCGAGTACCAGGAGCGGCAGGTACTGCGCGGCGAGCGTGAGCCCGGTGTCGCGCAGCGAGCCAGTGACCTGGAAGACGTGGGCCGGGACGGCGAGGATCAGCAGCCACGAGCCAAGGGAACTGATGAGGCTGCCGCCCCACATCAGCCGGAAGTCCCGTATCCGCAAGGCCTGAAGCACGCCTGCCACCCGTCCTTGACTATTCTGTCAGAATAGTTTCAAGCATTAGTGCTCTGTCAAGACTGGAGAAGACGTGGAGCAGCCAGCGATCGGCCGCCAGCTGCGGGCACGGCGGACCGCGGCGGGCCGGACTGTCGCGTCGGTCGCGGCGGACGCGGGGCTGTCGGTGCCCTACATCGCCAACCTGGAGAACGGCAGGGGTAACCCCACGACCGCGGCGCTGACGCGGCTCGCCGAAGCCCTGGGCATGCACCTGGTCGTCACGCTGGCCGTCGGCGAGGAGGCTCAGCAGCCGCAAGCGTCCGCGTCACCTGAGGTGCCGGCCTCACTGGTCCGGCTCGGGCGCACGGCCAGATTCCGGCAGGCCGTCGGGGTCATGGCCACGACGCTCGACCTGGATGCCGATGAGTTCACGCTCCAGCTCGTGGCCGCGCTGGCGACGCTCGCGCACACGATGGGCAGGGATCTCGCCGAGGCGGACTGGGGACGCCTGCTCGACGCGCTCATGCTCATCGCCGCCCACCCGGCCGGAACAGAGCCGGCAGCTCGGTGAGGGAATCGACGCGCCAGTCGGCAAGCTCGCGCACCTCTGGATCGTCAGCCCGCAGATAGCACCGTCGGCCCTCCTTCGCTGTCGCCACTCCGACGATAACGGTCGTACTGTGGGCGTGGTGGAGGTGAACGTCTTCGGCGAGCTCGAGATAGCGGTCGCGGGCGTGCCGGTGCCCGTGAGCGAATGTGGGAGCTGCTCATGCTCGCCCTCTCCGGGCCGGGCGCCAGGCCGAAGCGCTTCGGGCCTACGGTGAAGTCCGTGATCGCTTGGTCGAAGAGCTCGGAATCGATCCCGGCTCTTTCCTGCGAGAGCTCGAGGGACGCATCCTGGTCCAGGACGCGTCGCTCATCCCTGCGCAGGTAAGGACGCAGACAGTGGACACGCAGACGGCTCGAGGCAACCTGAGGGAGCAAGGTCGCGATCGCGATCCCCTGCTCGAGACGAAGCTGCACGTCCCAAGGGGGGCACGCGGATTGGTGCCGCGTCAAAGACTGCGTGCGCGCCTGAGCGCGGGGGCTGGGTCGGCCCTGACGCTCATCTCGGCTCCGGCCGGCTTCGGGAAGACAACGCTGCTCACTGAATGGCTGGCCGCCGTTCCTCACGATGGACCCTCCGCGGGGTGGCTCTCGCTCGACAAGGCCGACAACGACCCATCGCTGTTCTGGAAATACGTCGTGGCAGCGCTGAGGTCGGTCGCGGGCAGGGAGGTTGGCGCCAGCGCCCTCTCGCTCCTGGAGTCGTCACAGGCTCCGACCGACGCGGTGCTCACCACGCTGATCAACGACCTGTTCACTGTTTCGGGCGACGTGATCCTGGTGCTCGACGACTATCACGTCATCGAGGCGCGCGACGTGCATGACGGGGTGGTCTTCCTGCTGGAGCATCTACCCCCGCAGATGCACCTGATCATCGCCAGCCGTGCCGACCCGCCATTTTCCCTGGCGCGGTGGCGGGGAGACGGTCGACTCACCGAGATCCGGGCGGCCGACCTCCGCTTCACGCCCGAGGAGTCGGCGACGTACCTCGACGGCACCATCGGAGGTGTTCTGACGACGCAGGATGTCGCGACGCTGCATCAGCGCACGGAGGGATGGATCGCTGCGCTCCAGCTGGCAGCGCTGTCGATGCAGGGACGCGACGACCTGGCCTCGTTCATTGCCGGTTTCGCCGGAGACGACCGGTACATCGTGGACTACCTCGCTGAGGAGGTCCTGCAGCGCCAGTCCGAGGATGTCCGGCAGTTTCTCCTGCAGAGCTCCATTCTCGACCGCCTGAGCGGGCCGTTGTGCGATGCGGTCACCGGTCAAGGGAACGGCAGGGCCACTCTCGGGACGCTGGAGCGAGCGAATCTGTTCCTGGTCCCGCTTGATGACCGCCGTCGGTGGTATCGCTACCACCATCTCTTCGCCGATGTGCTGCGGGCGCACCTGCTGGGCGAACAGCCCGACAATGTCCCCGCCTTGCACAGCCGGGCGAGCGGCTGGTTCGAGCGGAACGGTGAACCGACTGAAGCGATCCGCCATGCGCTCGCCGCTGGCGATTTCGACAGGGCGGCCAACTTGGCCGAGTTGGCGATTCCAGCGATGCGTCAGGACCGGCATGAGGCGACGATCCGTGGCTGGCTCAAGGTGCTTCCCGATGAGGTGGTTCGCGTTCGGCCCGTGCTGACCGTCGGCCTTGCCGGCGCGCTAGTGGTAGCCGGCGAATTCGAGGGCGTTGAGGGCCGACTGCGAGACGCCGAGCGGTGGTTGGACGTGACCGGAAGCGGTGCACCATCGGCGGAGATGATCGTCGCCGACGAGGCGGGGTTTCGCAGCCTGCCCGGCGCGACCGAGGCGTACCGGGCGGCGCTGGCTCTGGCTCACGGCGACGTGCCCGGCACCGTGACGCACGCCCGCCGGGCGCTCGAAGTTTCGCCCGGGGAGGATCACCTCGTCCGCGCCGCCGCGGCGGGAATGCTGGGCCTCGCGTCCTGGACGAGCGGCGACCTCGAGGCGGGGTACCAGGGGTATGCCGAATGCGTGGATGGGCTGCGGCGGGTCGGGCACATCGCCGACATCTTCGGTTGCTCGATCGCTTTGGCCGACATCCGGCGTACCCAAGGTCGTCTCCGCGACGCGATGCGCACCTATGAGCACGCATTGCAGCTCGCTGACGACCAGGGTGGTCCCGTTGTCCGGGGCACTTCGGACATGTATGTCGGGATGAGCGAGGTCTACCGCGAGCGCGACGACCTGCAGACTGCGACTGAGCTGCTAGTGCGGAGCCAGGAGCTCGGCGAGCACATCGGCATGCCACAGAACCGCTATCGCTGGCTGGTCGCGATGGCCCGAATACGAGAGGCCGGAGGCGACGTGGGTGCCGCAGTGGATCTTCTCGACGAAGCCGAACGCCTCTACGTCGGTGACTTCTTTCCGAATGTCCGGCCGGTCGCCGCAGTGAGGGCGCGCTCACACGTCCTGCGGGGCGAGGTGGGCGAAGCACTCGCCTGGGTACGGGAGCGAGGTCTCTCTGTGCAAGACGACCTCAGTTACTTGCGCGAGTTCGAGCACGTGACTCTGGCGAGGGTCCTCTTGGCGCTTCACCGGACCGAGCGCTCCGAGCCGTCGTTGCAGGAGGCGGTCCGACTCTTGGACCGGCTCCTGGCGGAGGCGGAGACCGGGGAGCGGACCGGAACGGTCATCGAGATCTTGGTCCTGCAGGCGCTCGCGCACCAGGCACTCGGAGACATGCCGGCAGCGCTTGCGTCCCTGCAGCGTGCGCTCAGCCTTGCCGAGCCAGAAGGCTACGTCCGGATCTTCGTTGATGAGGGCGCCCCGATGGGTTCGCTGCTGCGAGCGCTCGCAAGTCAAGGATCCGCAGGCAGATATGCCCGCCGAATTCTGGCGATCTCGAGCACGACCGACCACGACCGCCCCGTTAAGCAGTCCTTGGTCGAACCACTGAGCGAGCGTGAGTTGGACGTGCTCCGCCTTCTTGGCACTGACCTGAACGGCCCCGAGATCGCCCGTGAGCTCATGGTGTCCCTGAACACCATGCGCACCCACCAGAAGAACATCTACGCCAAGCTCGGCGTGAACAACCGTCGGGCCGCCGTCCGCCAGGGCGATGAGCTGAAGCTGCTCTCGCGGCGCCCCTGACGCTGCCGGGTCTAGCGGCCCGCCGGTTCCTGGCGAACAGGATGGTGTCAGCTGCATCCGCGCGTTTCCGGCTGCGGCGGCCGTCAGGTCAGCCGTTCAGGATGCGGGTTTTCTGCTGCTCGAACTCGGCCTGGGTGAGCACGCCAGCCTGAAGCAGCTCGCCGAGCTGCTTGAGCTGGGCGAGCCGGTCGCTCATGCCGGCTGGCTGCGCCGGGGCGGCTGGTGCCTGCGGCGGCGGGGGGGCTCGGCATGGGCCTGCTGCGGCTGCGCCGGGGCGGTGTACTGCGCTGGCGGTGCCGGGGCGGGCGCGCCCGCCGGGGCCTGGTCCTGCGCAGTCCACCGGTTCTGCTGCCTGCGCTGCACCCGGCCGTGCACCGAGCTGGCCACCGCGACCGTGGCGGCGGTCTTCAATATGCCCACCGTGATCTCCTCGTCTGTCAGGAAGGCTCGGTCGCATCCAGGGCAGCGACAATGTCGCTGGCTGATATCCCGCCATCGGCGATCAGCCGCGCGCCGTCGCGCCGCCAGGCGTCCACCAGGCCGAGAACCCACCGGTTCTCGTAGATCACGACGACGGCGACACTGCCCGGCTGCATCGCCGCGGAGATCTCGCCGACGTCTGAGTCATCGAGCAAGCCCGACGACGCCCCGGCCCAGGCAGCCAGGTCGACACCGTCGGGAACGGCGAACTCCCAGACGTCCGCCTTCCTGGTCTTGCCGCCGGCGTCCCTGGCGATGAACTCCATGTCCAGGATTTCGACGACGCCCCGGTCGGCCAGGGAGAGCAGGTCCTCAAAGCCCGCAGCGGTGAGCCGCCCGCCCGGAAACTCGATCGCGAGGAAAGCGACCGGCCCCAGCTCGTCGTCTGACCCAGGCTGGTCCGCCGCCATCCCCGACTCCCTTCCGGAAATCTCAGCACGGCCCGCCGGCCGCTGCGGGACAAATCAAACAGCCCGGCCAGTGACCAGGAACCCGTGCCCGGGCCGGTTTCAGCCGCATCCGCGGATCAGGCGCCGGCGCTGCCCGGTCCTGAATCAGCAGCCGCCGACCGGCGCTCAGGGAACCGCAGCCCGCGGCGCCGCCGGCTCACTCGCCTGGCAGCGGTCCTGCCGGGGAAGGGGGCTCCGAACCGGGCGCAGGGCGCGCCCGGTCAGCGACTGGCGGATGACGACCTGCCGCGTGTTCGGCACCGGCCAGCTCGCGGACGCGCCGGCCCACCCTGTGCGCCACGTAAAGGGAGAACGCCGCGGCCGGCAGCTCGACAACCAGCGCCAGGATCAGCGCCTCGGCGGCCGCCTTCGCGCTCGCCGAGGTGGTGACGTCGAACCACGCATCGACAACCAGCAAGGTGGCCACCACCGTTGCCGGGGCCTGCACCCTGGCATCCAGCCGAAACGCCATATGGGCGGTCAGGTAAACGGCCAGCACCAGGATCAGGTCAAAACCGACCCAGGTGAGACGGAAATGATGCTCAAGATTTTCCCCGGGAAGGCTCAGCGCCAGAAACAGGGTCCACACAGCAAGCCACACGGCAACAAGGTCGCGCAGCTGCACCGCGAGGCCGCTGCCGACGAGCGCGGCGGCCAGCAGGGCGAGCACCCCGACGGCGATCTCGATTTCGGGGGGACCGAGCTTTTCTGCCCGAAGCCGGCGTCTTTCAACACGAACACGACCACGGCGCCGATGATGAGACTCAGCCCGAAACCGCCGATGAAGTAGGCCACAAGCAGCCGCATCGGCCTGGCCCGGGACAAGATGAAGACCACTGCTGCGATCCGCGCCGGATCGACTCCGGCAACCACAGCCATGAAACACGGTGCCCCACATTAGGCACAGGTTATGACTGCGGTATCAACTCGTCACTGGGGGTCATCGTCGGCGGTCAGTACGGCCAGCCCGGGATCATCTGCGCCTGGCCCTTCCCGCGCCCGTAGACGTGGCAGAACAGCCGGTCCGGGCTGGTGGCCGCACCCGGCCGCAGCCAGTTGCTCACGTCCAGGGCCAGCATCCAGCAGATGCGAGAGCGCTTCGCCGAATGGCGGACCGAACTGCTGCGCGAGCCAGGTGCGACTGGCATGTAGGGAGCAACTCAGCCGCCGCCGGCAGAAGTCGTGAGCCCGATGGCGGCGAACGGACCGGACAACAGCACGATCCAGCGGACAGTGTTCCGAGGCTGGCGCCACACGATCAGCGATCCCATCGCGGCGAACGTGGCAGGCATAAGCCAGGAGAGATGGGCAAACAGCTGGTGCGGCTCGAGGGTGATCCAGACGATGAGCGCGGCCGTCGCTGACACGGCCACCACCACCGCGCCGGTCATCGGGAAGCGCAGCGTGGCTCGCGAAGCGCGGCGAGTCATTGAGCGAGGCGGCAGCGTCATCGCCGGGCGATTCACAGCCGCGCCTCAGCCGTGCGGCGCTGCGGGAGCATGACGCGAAGGACCGCGACGACGCCGAGCGGCAGGGTCGCGAGGAGGTAGATCACGAACGGCGGGGTGCCCCCCAGGGGGGCGAAGCTGACAAGGACGATCGCTCCCGCCGCCATGGCGAGCCAGCCGGCCCACGACGGAAGCGTCGCACTGGCGCGGATCACGAGGCCGTAGAGGATCAGGGACAGCGCCAGCAGCGGCGCGCCGGCCTGCCACAGGGCGCTCGCCCACTGCTGCACGGGCTGAAACCAGCCGGGGATGGCGCCACCGGCCCGTACCATGTCAGCGGCGCTGACCGCGGCGCTCGCCCCGAACGCGATGTTGGACAGCCACAGCACGCTTCCGGCGATGAACAGCCCGGCAGCAGCGGCCAGAGCGGCGTCGGCCAGTGGCAGGCGCCGCCCGGTCACGGCCGACGCGGAACCTCTCAAGGCGGAAGCCAGGGCGAGCATGCCCGGCATCGTCAGGCCCGCGGAGAAGGCCCACAACCACAGCCCTAGTTGCCAGACGCCGCGGTGCTCGCCGATGAGCCGGACCTCCCGGCTGACGTCGGCCGTCACGACCGACCACAGCGGCGGCAGCGACAGCGCAGCCACCGTGCAAGCCCCGCCAGCGACGAGCAAACCGCCGGCCAGTGCCAGCTGGGTACGAGCAGAGATCCTCTCCCGGCTGGGCGGGACATCGATCATCGGGTGGGCCCGCGGGAAGGTTCTGGCTGCCTGCAGGCTGGGGTTGCGCTGGCTGCGCGCTGGAGTGTCCTGCGCGGGTTCAGCCTGACGAGCAGCACGATGGCGGCTATGGACAGCGCGAGGGTCGCCGCGCCTGCGGCGGCAAGGACCGCACTGGGGCGGACGAGCAGGCCCAGGATCGCCGAGATGCTGTCGAGGATCCGGCACGTCATCGCCACTGCGAATGCCCGCTTCCGGCCCTGAACGATGCCGACGGTGCTGGCCAGGGTCGCGATGCCGATGATGACTGCGGCGACGATGGCGGGCACTGGCGGCTGACCTGGGTTGTGGTGGTGTGCCGCGATCATGAACGGAACCGTCGCCAGGTCACCGATGCCGAGAACACCGAGCAGCACGGTGGTGAGTTTGATACCGGGTCTCATCTGATGCTCCTCCTCGAAGAGATGGTGACCTCATCGTGAGACTGCGGCGGCCACTGGTGCGTCCGGCGCCGGACGGAATTCCGCGACTGGGCATCCGTCCCCGGACGGAGAGCGCAGCCGGGTCGGGCCCGCCTGCTGCGGAGCTGGTTACGGGACTGAGCTGGCTTGGGCCCGGTCCGGATGGCGGGGCAGCCGGGCAAGCACCTGCCACCCGCCGCCTTCTGCCGGGCCAGCGCTGACCTCGCCTCCGCAGGCGGCCACCCGCTCCCGCATCCCAGCCAGCCCGCGGCCAGTCCCGGCCCGTTCCAGCCCGGACAGCGGGCCAGCCGGGGGCCCGTTGGCCACGCCGATCTCCACCTGCCCGGTCCCGCCCGTGATGACGACGTCCACCGGCGCGCCTGGCGCGTGCTTGAAGGCGTTGGTCAGGCTCTCCTGGACCACCCGGTAGGCGGCATCAGAGGCCTGGGCCGGAAGGCCCTCGGCGGATCCGGTGAACCGGCAGCTCACGGCGAGCCCGGCAGCGCCCGCCCGTGCGACGAGCTCGCCGATCAGCCGGACGCCGTCGGCGCCGCGCGGCTGCGGGTCATGGTCCAGCAGCTCGACCAGGCGCCCTATCTCGGCCTCAGCCTGCCGGGCGGCCTCGCCTATGGAGTCGAACGCCTCAGCCGCCAGGGACGGCTCAGTTGCGGTCAGCCGCTGGCCGGCGCTCGCCTGGATCACCATCACGCTCACGCAGTGCGCCACGATGTCGTGCAGCTCGCGCGCGATCCGCGCCCGCTCATAGCGGACCGCTTCGGCCGCGAACAGCTCACGTTCGGCCTCCAGCTCGCGGCCGCGCACGGCAAGTTGCCCGGCGAGGTGACGGCGCGAGCGGACGACCAGCCCGACCGCCCACGGGCCGATCGTGACGACCACGACGAACGGATTGAACTGTGCCCCGACCGCTAGCTGCAGGCCAGCGCCCAGGAGCAGCAAGGCGAGCACCGAATGCCCGAAGCCCGCGCCGGCCCCCAGCGAGTAGGCGAGCAGGAAGACCGGCACCAGGACCAGGCTGCCCGGCATACCCGCGGACGATCCCGCCACGCCCGCTACCGCGAGGCAGACACCCGCCGCGACGGCCGCCAGCTGGGGATGGGCCCGCCGCACGATGATGCAGCCGCAGGCGCCGATGCCGCAGCCCGTTTCGAGCAGGTTGTTCGCGCCGTGCAGCAGGCCCTGAGCTGCCAAGACCACCAGCGAGACCGCGACGAGGCCGACGGCTACGACGGCGTCGCCGCGCCAGCCGCCTGCGATCCGCAAGATGCGGTCAGGAGCACGCATAGCCGACGGCCAGCGGCAGCCGGACGAGCGCGGCGCAGCGGCCCGAACCGGTCTCGATGCGCAGCGTCCCGCCGAGCAGCGCGGCCCGCTCCCGCGCGACCGCGAACGCTGCCACCGGATCGGCATGCCGGCTGGCAGGGCCCGCGACGTGCAGCTCCAGGGCGTCCGGGCCGAACCGCACGCGCACGTCGATGCGCGCCTCCGGTACGTCCTGCAGGGCGGCGAGCAGGTGCTCCACTATCCGGTACGCGGAGAGCTCTACGCCAGCGGGCAGCGCCCGCGGGCTGCCCTCGACCTGCAGCCGCGCGTCGGCGCTGGTGGCGTGCTCGAGCAGGCTGCCGAGATGGGCGAGTACCGGCTGCGGCTCGGTCAGCGCTTCCTCCCGGAGGGTGCCCACCACCTCCCGCATCCGCGACAGCGTGGCCCGCCCGCTGTTCTCGATGGCCGCGAAGGCGCCTTGCGCTCCGGCCGGATCCGCGGTGATCAGCTCGCGTCCGGCCGCCGCGGCGGCGGCCATCGTGGTGATCCGGTCACCCAGGAACTCCTCGAGATCCGCCGCGACCCGGGACCTGTCAGCTGCCACCGCGAGCCGCGCGGTCTGCTCACGCTGCTCGCGGAGTTCGGCGTTGCGCTCGCGCAAGGCCGCCGCCGCCAGGCCACGGGACCGCGCCAGCCGTCCGGCCAGGCAAAACCCTGCCACTGCCGGCAGCCCGGCCACGAGGAAACCAGCTCCAAGGTTGGGGTCAAAGAATGCCTGCGTGGTCACCGCGCCGAGGCAGAACGTGACGGCGATGGCCAGCTTGCGCCCGTCCAGGCGGGTCCCCGCAAAGAAGGCAATCGCCAACACGGCAGGAAGTCCCGGGCCACAGCGCACCATCGGGCCGATGAGCAGCTCGTTCAGCGCTGCGCCCGCGGCCACCGCGGCTGCGGCCGCGGCCGGCGCCCGGCGCTCCCAGGCCACCGGCAGCGTCATGGCCAGCACGGCCACGGCAGCGGCGACACCGCCGTGCGGGTGCCCGGTCTTGATCACGCCGCTGACCAGGCCCACGGCGTACAGGCTCAGGAAACCCGCGAGCGCGACGTCGCCCCAGCCGATCTCGCGCAGCCTCCCGACCGGCCGCCACAGCCAGCTCACCAGGCTGATCCCGGTCACGGGAACTCCCCTCCGCCGACGACTCATTGTCGCGCCGCGCGATCCGCGGGTGCCAGCTCTGAGGTTCACTGCCATATCCGCACGCTAGAGAAGACCCGGCGTCCAGGCGTCCGTCCGCAGGACGACGTCCCGGCGCTGACGTCCGTCACTAGGCGGACGATGCCGCCGGATCGCCCGGCTACGATGGCGGTCGGTCAACCTGCCAGAGGCTATTGCGAGCCATGCCGTGACCAGCACGTCCAGCCCGGCCGGCAACGCCGGCGACCGCGTCATCTCCGTCGTCATCGCCGATGACCAGCGGCTAGTCCGGGCTGGCTTTCGCGTCATCCTGGCCGGCGAACCAGACATCCGCGTAGTTGGCGAGGCCGCGGACGGCCTGGAAGCCGTCGAGCTGGCACGCACGCTGGCCCCGGCCGTCGTCTTGATGGACATCCGGATGCCGAACATGGACGGGCTGGCCGCCGCCCGGCGCATTCTCGGCAGCTGCGACAGCCGGGTGCTGATCCTGACGACCTTCGACGCCGACGAGTACGTCTACGAGACGCTCAAGATGGGGGCGAGCGGGTTCCTGCTCAAGGATGCGCCGCCGGACCAGCTGATAGCCGCAGTGCGATGCATCGCAGCCGGGGACGCGCTGATCGACCCCTCGATAACCCGTCGCCTCATCGGCCGTTTCGCCCACGCCGTGCGGCCGCCCGCGCTACAGCCAGCCCAGCTGAAGGAGCTGACCTCCCGCGAGCTGGACGTCCTGCGGCTCGTCGCCCGCGGGCTGGCCAACGCCGAGATCGCCCACGAGCTCGTGGTCGAGGAGAGCACCATCAAGACGCACGTCAGCAGGATCTTGATGAAGCTCGGGCTCCGCGACCGAGTCCAGGCCGTCGTGATCGCCTACGAGTCCGGATTCGTCGTGCCCGACGGACCCGCCGGCCACGCCTAGCCAGCCAGCGGCACGGCGACGTGGACCTCGGCCAGGTTGGCGTCACGCCACAATGTTCGTTCGGGGGCGCTGCATTGGCGGCCCGATTGATGAGCCGGCTGCCGTCCATATCAGGCGGATATAGCACGTCGCGCGACAGCCGAGGTGTCGCCGTCGGCAACGAAGCACCAGTGCCCATGTCTGGCGAGTCAGGCACCTGACAGGTCAGTTGCGGCTGCTCTCGCCTGGTCCTCACGGGCGGTCCTCGGGGTCACGAATCCCAGCTCGCAGGCCAGCACGACGGCCTGTACCCGGTCGCGCAGGCCCAGCTTCATCAAGATCCGGCTCACGTGGGTCTTGACGGTGTTCTCGCCAGCTCGACGGCCTCCCAGCCGTCGCCGGCCTCGGCCACCACCGAGATTCCCTGCTCGGCCTCCAGGATCACCCGGAAGCCGCGGCGGACCATTTGCTCGTCATCGGCGATCAGCACGCTGATCGCCCCCCGGCGGCTCCGCGGGCGGCCGGCGGGTCCTCGGCCATCAGGCAGCTCCCGGTCGCAGTCTCGCGTCCACCGTAGTCCCCGGGATTGACGGGCCGCCACAAACCTCACCCGCGGGCAGGACGACCGCGCCGGGTCGGGGTTCCTACTGTTCATGGCATCGGAAACGGGGCCGACCTGCCCCGTTAGGGATTTCGGAGGTTTGTCATGACCCCATGGGCCGGGTTCGTCACCGCCATTGTCGCGGGCTGGCTCGTCCGGGACCCGCGGCGGGCTGTCGCGACCGTCATCGTTCCCTTCCTGGTCGTCCTGGCCACGCAGTCGTGGATGATCGCCGCAGGGCGGGCGGTCAGCCCGCCGGGCACGGTCACCCGATTCCCGCAGTCCTTGAGCTACTGGATCGTCCAGGCGATCTTCCTCGCGCTCGCCTTCGGCATCGCGGCGGAGCTCAGTTCCCTGCGGCGGGCCAGGATGCTGGCGGACGACGGCACCGGGACGGGCCGCGCCGCCCCGCCGGCACACGTGGCGTCGGCCTCGGTCCTGCTGGCTCTCCTGACCGTGGTATTCGAGGTCGGGTACCTGCTGGATTCGTCCCCGGTGCGGGACCATTCCGGGAACGGGGCACCGCCGGTGCAGGGCCTAGCCGGGATCCTGCTGTGCGCCGGCAGCTTCGCCGTGCTGAGCGTGCTGACCATTAGGGCACGGCGGGATATCGCGGGCCGAAACGGGGCCGGCGCGGCCGCGGCGCCGGGACGCACGTAGCCGCCCGGTTGAACCACCGCGGCGGCGCGCGGACAATTTTCCTGCAGCCTGGGAGGGCTGAGCCATGATCAGGGGCCGGGACCTGCGCGCACTGCTGGGCTGGACGGTCGCGGGCCTGAGCGTGCTGGACATCGTGGCCGCGGTGATCCTGTCCGGCTACGCCGTGGCTCTCACCAGCGGCGCCGTGCCGACCGGCCACCCGCACGGCGGCGCCGGAGCTTCCGCCGGGGTGCTCGCGATGACCCTGCCGGTGGCCTGGCGCCGCTGGCCACAGCCTGCGTGCTGGCCGCCGCCGGCCTCAACGGGCTCGTGCTCGGCTCGATGGTCCGCTGCGGCGCCACCCTGCCCGCCGTCTTGCTGGTGGCCTTCACGTCGGCGTCAGATACGACCGGGCCAGGTCGGCCGCCGGGCTGCTGCTCTGCGCGGGCACGGTGATCGCCGAGGCCCTCTACGAGGACCGTGATGCGTGACCCGGAAGGCAACGAGTTCTGCATGACGAGCACCTCGACCCTGGCCGGCTGGGCCTGATCAGGTGGTACCCGAGCCCGATAACACGATTTCCTGGCCCGAAGTTGCCGCACGCCTGGCGGTGGCGCGCAACTACTGGCTGAGCACCACCATGCCGACCGGCGCCCCGCACGCGGTCCCGGTATGGGGAGTCGTGATCGGGCACACCTTGTACCTGTACGGCGAACGCCGCACCCGCAAGGCCCGCAACCTGGCCGCCGACCCGCGGCTTGTCGTGCACCTGGAAAGCGGCGACGACGTGGTGATCGTGCGCGGCACGGCAGAGGATCTCGGGACTCCCGTCCAGGTCCCCCACGTGGTCAGGGCCCTGGCGGCGAAGTACACCAGCCAGGCCGACCAGCAGTATCTCCCGGACACCGACCCCGATTTCGACGTGGTCTATGCCATCAGGCCACAGTCCGCACTGATGTGGCGGTTGTCCGACTACGAGGCCTCACAGCGCCGCTGGAGCGGCTGACTTCCCAATCCACCTTGCTGGCCGGGCCTGGGGGCCGGGCCTGGGGGCCAGGCCCGGCCAGCAGGTGCGTCGGCCGCCGAGCCGGACGAGCACACGTGCAGATCAACCAGTTCAGCGCGGCACCAGACGGTGCTCGCGCAAGGCCTGGCTGCGCAATCAGGCGGATGAGGCGCTGGCCGCAGCGCAAGCAGCAGGCACATTCAGCGACCAGGTTGGCCGCCTCCGGGCAGCTCCTGATGACCGCCAGCGGGGAGACTCTGACCGCCAACATCGCGTCCCGGCGGGCATGACGACGTTCGGGGCCGACGAGGTGCTGTTCGGCGCACATGGCGGCTCACAGCGCGGTCAGCGCCGTAACCACGCTGACGGCCATGCGTCGATGACACCGCCCACAGGGGGGTCGTTCTCGCAAGTCTGCCCCGAGGCAGGTGCCGGACCGACCTGGCCCGGGTGCTGACCACCGACCAGCTCGCCGCGCTGGCCTTTGGCAACATCATCACCGCGCGCCACAGGCTCGACGTGCTCGCAAGGCTCGGCGCGCTGCGCCGCTTCCGGCCACACCGACCGAGCGGGTCGGCACCGTGGCACTACCTGCTCGGCCCGCTCGGCGCCGCGATCCTGGGCGCCGAAGACCGCGACGACATGAGATGGCTGCCGCACGTGCGCGCCGGGCGGCAGGTCGCGTTGCAACGGTCCCAGCGACTCGACCACATGACCGGAGCCAACTGGTTCTTCGTCTCTCTGCCCGTTCAGGCCGGCCGAGGCGGCGGGGAACTGCGGACCTGGCTGACCGAAAGCCACACCGCCGAGTTCTTCTATGGGCTTGCGATCAGCGTGTCCGCGCTAACGTCGCTGCCGCAACCGGACGGGATCGGCGTCTGGGCCGAAGGCGGCCGGACGATCGCGTTAATGCTGGATTACGACACCGGCAGCGAGCACCTGGCCGAACTGGCGGGCAAGCTCGACAGCTACGCCAGGCTGGCCGAGGTCATGTCCCGCTACCACCAGCAACTGCCGCTGCTGCTGTTCTGCTTCCTGACCCCGCGCCGAGAGCGGACCGCCCGCCGCGCACTCGCCGCGAGCACCGATTCGCTCAGCTTGCGCATCGCCACTGCCGCTATCGACCCCCAGGTGACCTGCCCAGCCGGGCAGGTCTGGATGCCGCTGCACGGCTCAGGCCGCCAGGTCCGGCTGATCGACCTGGGCAGAGCAATCCCTGACCGAGGCCACCTTGCCCGCGCACGCGGCGACCCGTACCGCTAACCAGCCACCCGAGTCGAGCTCACCCAGGAGGACGCCATCGACACCGCCCCGCTGACCATCAGTAAGCTCGCCGACCTGCCCGTTACCATCGACCTGATGACCGCCGCGCGGATCCTCGGCATCGGCCGCACCAAGGCCTACGAGCTCTCCCGCCGAGGCGAGTGCCCCTGCCTGGTGATCCGGGTCGGAGACCTCTACCGCGTATCCACCGCCGACTTGCTGCGGCTGCTGGGCACCAGTGCCGACCCGGTCCAGGCGCCGCCACCAGCCGCGTATGAACACGTGGTCACCGCCCGGCCGCACGGTCAAACGATCAAGAGCCGAGTCGCCATCCCTTAGCGAACCGGCTCTGATCTGCACTTACTTGGTAGCGGGGGCAGGATTTGAACCTGCGACCTCTGGGTTATGAGAACAGACGGCACTGTTCAACACAGCCCGATTCCCTCCGGCCCCGTCCAGTACCGCCCCGCAACTGGCGGCACGTTCAGGCAGGCGATCAGTACCCACGCTATGGCCGTCCGGCTCCAACAAGCGCCGCTCCAATTAGCCGGGCTCTGAAGCCTGCTCCGGACAACGATCGTGACACCGCAGCCGGCCATGGAGGGCAACGCCCAGGTGCGCACGCGTTAACGCCGACAACCGTTGTGCATCCTTCCCGCCGGACCGCCGCATCGAGCTACCGCGAGCAAGGTCATGGCTGTCGCCCTGCGTCCGATTCTGTGCCGAAGAGCGGACATCCTCGGATGCGCGATGAGCGGGGCTCCAGCGCCAGAATCTCGGTGTTCCTTCGCTGCGATAGCCGCCGGGCTTACAGGGCGCAAGGCAGCTGCCCTGGAACTGCGCGCGGCTAGGCCGTGACCTCGTTGTAGATCTCGAACCCGGTCTCCTCAGGCGGTGCCGTGAAGCCACCGGCGATCCCCCGCGCCATGCGGGGCATGAGGATGCCATCGCGGAACCGCTCCCAGCCCTCCCGCGAGTCATGCACTGCGATGATCGTCCAGCCGCCGGCCGATGGGCCCGCGGCATGGAACAGCTGCCCCTCAGGCAGCCCCCCGCCCTCCGGATGCACTGCCGCTATCGATGCTTCGTACTGCTCCTTGGTGCCACCAGCGAACTTATGGACCACGCCGTACGCCATGTGGTTCTCCCCCGATCCCCATTAGCCCCGACCCGCGAGCGCCTCCCCAGACGATCTCCAGGCGGATATTCTGCGGACTCAACGCCGTGGCCGTCGATCATGTCGAGTCACGATCACGGCCTGGCGCCTGGTCATCCAGGGTCCCGTCCCTCCCGGGCGACCGGATCCGGTCGGCGTCGCCGTTCAGCACCAGCGGGGGTACCTTAAATGCCCGGCAGCATCGGCAGTTGCCGTCTCGGGCTGTGACCTAGTTCTCCGGGCTCCAAGGAAGAGATGGCTACCGCCACGGCTAGGGCACAGGCCGCCAGGTCATCACGGCCACGCCCTCAGCAGCCACATCCGCACATGGCCGATGAGCGTGCGTTCGCACTTGTGTCACGCGGTGGTCTATGGCTGGGACTGTCAGCGACGCGCCCCCTCCCGGCAGCGGCCCTCCCGGCGCCGGCCCGCTACGGCAGATTCAACTCCAGCGTGGCGACCGTGACGTGCGGCCAGCTGAAACCGTCGAATTGCAGCAGCACGCGCCAGCCCGGCGACACCACGCAGGTCACCGGGTAAATTCCCTATGCCCTCTTGACACCAGTGGCCCTCATGGGTGCCGCATATGGCGCGTCGGTCAAGCATGCCGCAGCCGCCGGGCGGCCGTGGCGCTAGATCCACAAGCGCCTCGGCTGCGACCGACTGTGACCTCCTGCAGATCGCTCACACCGGGCTGGTCCGAGGTCAGCCTCGGGCTACGTCGATGGACAGCATCACGCTGAGTGACGAAGAAGGTTAGGGAGAACGCTCGCCGAGCCGCCGTTCGGCGCTCATCCTCTGGCCTTCATGATGCCCTCGCGGAGTGTTCGAGATCGGACATTATGGGCGGGTGCTGCGCTACGTACTGTTGCGCGACGCCCTTCGGGACCTCAGTCTTGAGCCCTCGGCAGGATGTCGTGCGGTGAATCATCTGGGCCTCACGGGATCGGATCCGCTGCAAGGATGACGGCCGTGCGCCGCTACGAGG
>Ga0181523_10001330_pt1 | contig 26442 bp, 18 predicted proteins | sample PEATcosm2014_Bin_43_FD_119752 | JGI IMG/M metagenome (GOLD analysis project Ga0181523, IMG submission 119752) | Peatland microbial communities from MTU Mesocosm Facility, Houghton, MI, USA - PEATcosm2014_Bin05_30_metaG | ecosystem: Environmental > Terrestrial > Soil > Wetlands > Peat | place... | reverse complement strand
TTCCTGCCCAATCACGCGCTGCGTGACGATCTGGTTGCGCAGGTTCTGCTTGAAGTCCTCATACGAAGCTCCCTGCGCCTCCGCCGCCTTCTCCAGCTCTTCCATGGTTTCGAGGTTCATCTGCTTGCGCATTTCATCCAGGCGTTTAACGAGTTCGGTGTCGCCGGTGATGCCGAGATCCTTGCCCTTTTGCAGCAGGAGTTGCTGGTCAATCAGATCGCGTAGAACGTTTCGCTCCCTCTCGGTAAAGACGCGGTCGGCGTTGGCGGCGTCCTGTTGCTGAATCTCCTGCTTGAGCTGATCGCGGCTGCGGATGTATTCCGAACGCGTGACGATTTCATTATTTACCCGGGCGACGATCTCTTCGACCACCGTATCGGCCGGCAAAACCGACGGCAGCAACAGCGCGCAACCAACAGCCAACAGCTGGGGAAGTCTGGTCTTCTTCATTAGGGCTCTCTTAAAACCTGGGGTACACCCGAGGAAATTATCTTTTTATTTTACGCTGCAAGCGGCATGGAGGCCAATTGGGCGGGACCGTCTATCTGGCTAACTCCTGGCTGACTACTGCCAATTTCGGCTGACCTGCGCGCGTGAGCGTCAAGGCGGTCACGTCGTTGTGCTTCGGAACCATATGCATGAAGTCCTGCATACGTTGCAAGATGTTGCGCGAAAGAGCTTTGGCGGAAGAAGGTTCCTCCTGCATGACGCTCTTGACTCCCTCCAGCCCAAATTCCGCGTGCTTCGACTCGGCCTCCACTACTCCGCGTGAAACCACAGCCAGCGAGCCTTTTGGTCCCAGGCCGACAATGCGGGCGTCGGTCGGAGCCAGCGAGAACAGGCCGAGCGGCAAGCCGGTCGCGGGTAATTCGACCAGGCTCTTCTCATCGCGCAGCAAACCAGGCGTGTGGCCTGCATTCACGTAGCAAACCGTGCCCAGTTCTTCGTTATAGAGACCGGCGAAGGCCGGACAACTCCGTACCCCTCCAGCCGCCCGCATGATCTCGAGATTCAGACGCCGCGACAGCTCGATCATAGCGTCAGGCTCGTTAAGTTCGTCATCGCCGAAGAGTTGCTCGCCCGACGAGCGGAAGCAAGCCTGCGCTGCTTGCAACACGGGAGCACCGGTTTCGCGTTTGCCGGCCACGTCGAGCAATCCGAAAAGAACACGGTAAGGGCCGACCCGCATGAAATCGTGAAAGTCGCCCCCGGAGCGCGTAGAACAATAAGCAACCGCCAGATCAGCTCCCTCGAGCTGGGGGCTTTCCCCATGGACGATCTCGCAAACTTCCTCCGTGGTCGCGCCAAACCCGAGTCGTGCCAACAGCCCTGCCATAGAGGGCGAAATTTAGCACAATCCAAGGGGCGTGGCAATGAGCGAAAAGTGGGGGTGGTGGGCCAGTTTCAGTCTGTTTTGAGGCCACGCCGTCACAGCCTGCGGAAAAGACTTGTGTAGAGACGGGGCTTGCCCCGTCTGAAATCACCCGAGAACTCTGCTTCGGGCACGTTTTGAAAGGGCACGACTTCAGTCGTGCCGAAACTGCCGCATAACCAGTAGCGCCTTTAGCCGCTGGGGGAATGCGTCTTCCACTCCCTATTCGCCATATTTCTCTTTGAGCGTGCGCGCCATTTCGTCGCGCAGTTGGCGGTAGTCGCAGTGGACGGCGGCCCGCAGGGCAGCTTCACTGGAGCTGCCTTGAGACAGCCGCTCCAGAATCCGTGTGATTTCGCTCATGCCGTACGCGTCGCGGATGTATTCCGTCGCCGCAAGAGATTCGGCGTAGGCGGCGGTGGCCACCGGACCGGAGAAGCTCATGAAACTGCCTTCCAGCATATTGAACGGAATCTCATCTCCAGTGGCGAATATCTTCGCCAGCTGGCGCCCGTACGGCACCGACGACTTGCCTTCTTCGATCTGTGCGATGCCTTCATTCAGCCAGGTCGGGCAGCGGTTGCTCGACATCTGCGAGACGAAAGAATGCGTCAGTTCATGTTTGAGCACGCGGGCCAGCTCGGGCGTCACGCTCGCGACACCGCTGATCGGGATGCGCAGCTTGCCATCGTTGATGGCCCCACTCCAGCTGGGCGCCTGGGTCACGTCAAAGAACGCCTGTTGCGTATAAAGCGTGACGGCGATGTTGTTACGGGGTGAGTAGCCGAGATCGCGCACCAGGTCGTCATAGTCGGAGTCGAGAGTTGCCAGCAAGTCGCGGCGGAAGCTCTCCGAGGTCGCGTTGCCTTCGAAATGAAGATTGAAGTGGTTGCTCTCGTGTTGCGAAAAATCGGATTCCGCTGTCGCCTCGCGCTCGGCCCGCGCCAGGTACTCGCTGACTGTGGTATCGGGACGCAGCGCCAGCGACTTCTTCCACGCGCGAATGGCATCGGGCGTATGATCGCTGGCGAATTGCACGAAGCCCAGCATCGCCAGAGCATCGGGCGAGTCGGGAGCGATGCTGGCCGCGTGTTGTGCGTAGGGCAGAGCCTCCGCAGCATGGCCGGTGCGCATCAGCGTCGCCGCGTAGTAGATCAGCAGGGTCGAGTTATCCGGCTGAACGTGGAGCGCCGATTCGTAATAGCCCTTAGCCTTCGGGAAGTTGCCGTGATCGGATTCGTACTTGCCCGCAAGGAAATAGGCGGTAGCGGCGAGTTCGGGATTGCCGGCTTGCGCAATGCTGGCGAGCGTATCGGTATCCACCTTGCCGTCATGAATTACCTTTTCGGCGACATCGGCTTCGTGATTGAACGAGGGTGCGGGTGGGGTAATGTTAATGTCGGGCGTATTGGAAGCTGTTCCGGAAGCAGCTGCTCCGGAACCGGCGTGGACGGGCACCGCGCCTCCGGCCTCGATATGGTCAACCGATGATTTCGGGATAGCGTAGGTATCTTCGCCGAGATCATACTCGACCCGGTCTTTGGTTTCGCGGACCTGGTCGGCCCAGATGGTGCGTCCATTCTTGAGATGAATGACGTCGGCAGGCGCAAGAAGCGCCGCCAGAAGCACTAAAATGAGGACAAGGGCTCGCACTCGCCCGATTTTAGCAACCGCGCGGAGCGGCAGTAAGGTGACCAAGGTGCTGGAACCGGAGCGGCAGAAAAGCCGTGTAGAGACGGGGCTCGCCCCGTCTCGGGTCGCTCCGAAACTATGTTCGAGCACGAACGGAAAGGCCAAGAGTTTACAGGCTGCTGAAAAACTCGACTTTGTACTTGATTTTCGGTGGCGCAGCGGTTTACCGCTGCTTATATATGCCTTTGGGTGGCGCAGCGGTTTACCGCTGCCGTAAGTGCATTGTTTTGAATACCGCTTTAGCCGCTGAGGGGCGCACCTTCTGCCCGATTACGAGCCCCGTAGGGGCGAACCGGCTTAGCCCAGCGCTTCAGCGCTGGGACAAGCACAAACCGAGTCAAGTCCCGGAGGGACGACCCAATTTATGGCCCGAGGGTCGGTGCATTGCTGGATGATCGGGTTCGCATGCTGTCTGCTGTCCGCGACCGCGTGCGCGCAGGTTGCGGAACCGAGTCCCGAATGTCCGCAATCGACCACCGGCCTCTACGCGCGGCTGCGCTCGGTCGAACTCGATCCCCAGCGCGTGTACCACATTCGCGACGCCTCGATCGACCGCCCGAATCTCCATCTTGATTTGGAGGACGGCACGCTGGCGTTTACCGAAGACATTTGCGGGCGGATCACGGGCGCCTTCTTCGAGGGCGAGGGCGAGATAAGGCTGCGGCCACCGAACCGCGCGGAACGCGGATCGGTGGCGCTGTTCACGGGTATGGCGATCCTCGAAGAACAGTTCACCTCGGTATACCTGCGCTTCAACGATGACACGGCAGCGGCTTTGAAGCCTTTTCTTTCGCCAGCGCCAGAAGCGGCAGATTTTATTAAACAATCAACGGGCGCAAGCCGCACCTTGGCCGAGTTCGATGCTCTACGCCTGCTGCTGGACTTCAGTCATTTTCTTCCCGTGCCCGGCGGGAACGACATGAATCGAACCTTCCCGCCTCTGTTGCATGCTCATGTGCTGGGCCAGAAGCTGGGTGGTTTCGAAGTGTTCTGGGATGCCGCCGGCACCGAGCCGTTGTGGGCGGGGCAGCCGGCAGCGAAAGATGGCATCCTGTTCTTCGATGTCTGGACCTCATTTACACCCGTTGCGGCCGGCAGCGCACCTGCCTCTCCACCGCCCGCTGACGCCCTGATCACGAGCTTTCGGATTCGAGCGTCGGTCGAGCCTCCCACTATGTTGCGAGCATCGACGGAGGTGAACATTCGGGTCCACAACGGAAAGCAAAGAACCCTGATGTTCGAGTTGTCGCGTTATCTCAAGGTCGGTGCTGTCGAAACGGATGGCCGTGCCGTGGACTTTCTCCAGAACCCGGCGATTGAAGGAACCGAGCTGCAGCGAAAAGGGAACGATCTCATAGCGGTGGTGTTCCCCGCCCCGCTCGTTTCCGGGCAGGAAGTGAAACTCCGCTTCACCTATGCGGGCGAGGTTCTGTCGGAGGCGGGCAAGGGGTTGCTGTATGTGGGCGAGCGCGGCACCTGGTATCCGAATTTTGGCTTGAGCCCGGCCCAGTTCGAGATGGAATTCCACTATCCCGCAGACTGGACGCTGGTGGCGACGGGAAAAAAGACCTCGCGCGCGCGCAGCGACGCTAATGAAGCAGAAGCGGAAACGGTAACCGAAACGAACCGCGAAGCAGGCGAGAAAGTTTCCCGGTGGACATCGGAGCGTCCGATTCCGGTGGCTGGGTTCAACCTCGGTAAGTACGTTCGCGCCGAGGCGAAAGCGGGCAACATTCTGGTGCAGGCGTACGGCACAGCCGGAGTGGAAAAATCGTTCCCGAAGGCGCAGTCGGAATTGATGGAGCAGCCAAAGTTTCCCCTTGCTCCCGGCCTGAGAACCAGACCGATGGGGCCGGTGGTGGTGACCGTGCCGCCTCCGTCGCCAGCGCATGATGTGCAGGCCGTGGCGGACAGGGCGGCAAAGGCCATCGGCAGTTTCTCGCACTGGTTTGGCCCGTATCCCTATAGTTCGCTGGCGCTGACGCAGATGCCGGGAAAGTTGAGCCAGGGATGGCCCGGGTTGGTCTTTCTCTCGAGCCTCGCGTTTCTCAGCCCCCAGGAACAGAACGACCTGCGTCTGGACCCGGTGGCCCGTGCGCTTGATAGCCAGGTTCTGGTGCACGAAACGGCGCATCAATGGTGGGGCGATCTGGTGCTGTGGAAGACATATCGGGATCAGTGGTTGTCGGAAGGTCTGGCAAACTATGCGGCGCTCTTGGTGCTGGAGCAACAGAATCCGGCGCAATTCCGGGAGGTACTGGAAAGCTATCGCCGCGATCTTATGAGCAAGAACAAGGAGGGAGAGTTGCTGCGCGATGCCGGACCGGTGACCCTGGGGCAGCGGCTCGATTCATCGCATTTTCCCAGGGGATACGAGGAGATCAGCTACGAAAGAGGGACGTGGCTGTTTCACATGCTGCGAACCATGCTCCAGGATTCCGTGTCGCACGATTCCACGCTGCACGATTCCGAAGCGACGTCCCGTTCACGGAAAGCGCGTACGAATCCGGTGGTGAACCCAGAGGAGCCCTTCTTCCGCACGCTCCGGAAAATCAGGGACCGGTACGCCGGAAAAAGCATCAGCACGCAGGAACTCGTGCATGCCTTCGAAGAGGACTTGCCGCGCCCACTTTGGTACGAGAAACGTCCCAAACTGGATTGGTTCTTGCAAGGTTGGATCAATGGCACGGCGATACCGGAGCTGGAAGCGCGCGAAATTCGTATCACGGAGAAAGCTGGAGTGACCACCGTCACCGGCGTCATCGTACAAAAGGACGCGCCCGAAGATCTGGTCACGGCGGTTCCGGTCTATGGAGCGACCGCTGGAAACGCGCTGGTTTTTCTAGGCGAAGTGCTGGCAGATGGCGCGGAGACCGGCTTCCGGCTGATCGCCCCGAGCGACGTGCACAAGATTGTGCTCGATCCGAAGCAGACGATTCTTACTGCCCCGAAGTAATTCCCAACACAAATCAGAAACATTTCAGAGACATTAGGGCAGCGCACCACGACCCGTGCCGCGGCGAGGCCATGCGATTGCTAGGAAAGAGTTGTCCATCGGAGGACGGTATGGCTCAGCCCAATGTTTTCCCGAACAATGTATTTCCGAACGATGTATTCCCGAACAATGCAATCCCCAACGATGTATTCCCCAACGATCAGCCTCGACGCCGCACCATTCTTCTGGTTGAGGATGAGCCGTTCGTGCGGGAGGCAACTTGCGGCATTCTGCAAAGCGCAGGCTTTCGAGTTCTGCAAGCCGCGGATGCAAGCGATGCGCTGAGGACCTACATTCACGAAGAACGCGCACGGAGAATTGACCTGGTAATCACCGACATGGGCCTTCCGGGAAGGTCAGGACTGCAACTGGGCGAAGATCTGCGCGAACATTCCCCGGAGGTCGTGGTGCTGCTCACGTCGGGCTACACCAATCCAGAGTATGAAATTGAAGCGTCCAATTTACGCACCTATTTTCTGGCGAAGCCCTATTCGCGGCGAACCCTGGTCGAAAAGATAGAGAAGATTCTCGAAGCGAAACCGCAAGCACGCCAAGCGACCCAAGCCGGCTAGCCGACAAGGTGTTCCCTGTGGCTTTGTCCCTGTGCTCCCCCGTGACCTCCGTGGTGATGATTCTGCGCGTGGATTCCAGCGCCAAGTACCCCATTCCAGCAGCAGCCTCCTTCGACGTTTATAATCGTCCATTCCCAACTTCACTTACCAACTTCAGTTCCTAGAGAGAAAGAGAAAGAGAAGGAGCAGCATGAAACTCGAGCAGCGAGTCGCGCTGGTTACCGGAGCATCGCAGGGCATCGGTCATGCCTGCGCTCTGGCGCTGGCGCGCGAGGGTGCGACACTGGCCGTAGCCGCACGCAATCACCAGAAACTCGACGAACTGGTCGGCCAGATCACCGCCGCAGGAGGCAAAGCCGCGCCCTTCGTCATGGACGTAGCCGACGAAGAGCAGGTGAAGGCAGGCGTCAAGTCAGCGCTAGCCCAATTCGGCAAGATCGACATCCTGGTCAATAACGCTGGCATCACGCGCGACCAGCTGCTGATGCGCATGAAGCGCGCCGACTGGGACTCCGTCCTCAACACGAATCTCACGTCCGCATATCTCTGCATCCAGCAGGTAATCGGTTCGATGCTCAAGCAGCGCTGGGGACGGATCATCAACATCACCAGCGTCTTCGGCCAGATGGGACAAGCCGGCCAGGCAAACTACGCGGCCTCAAAAGCCGGACTGATCGGCCTCACCATGGCGATGGCGCGCGAAGTAGCGTCGCGCAACATCACCTGCAACGCGGTAGCTCCCGGATTCATTGAAACCAGCATGACCGCCGCTCTGAGCGAAGAGTTCAGGCAGAATGCGGTAAAGACGATCCCGCTCGGCCGCGTAGGTTCCCCAGAGGACATAGCCAGCGCAGTGTGCTTCCTGGCCTCCGAAGAAGCGTCGTACATAACCGGCCACGTCCTAAACGTAAACGGCGGCCTACTAATGGGCTAGTGTAGGGCGGGCGCCCCCGCCCGCCGCCCTTGGTGTTGATCTGGACCTTGGTGTCGATCTGGACTTTGGTGTTGATCTGGCCTTGGTGTTGATCTTATCCTTAGGTGTCTCGCACGCCTCGTCTCTCCATCAGACGCCGCCAGCGCAGTGATCCACGCCACTGCGCACCTTGTGTCAGAAGAGCTATAATCCGCACAAATACACCAGAGAGTCGCAATGCCCCACCAACCTTCCGCTGGTCTTCCCATTCCGCGCCTGGTTTCCTCCGACTGCCGCATCCTTTTGGACGCTGCTCCCGACGCCATGCTGGTGGTCAACCGCGAGGGAGAAGTCGTAGTCGCCAATCCCGCGGCCGAAAGGCTCTTCGGCCTTCTTGGCGACGAAATCACGGGTCGTACCGTCGAATCCCTGCTACCCGAGCGATTTCGGAAGCAGCACAAACTTGACCGTGCCATTTTTGCCAGCGATCCCCGCGCCCGCCCGATGGGCGCTGGCCTGGAGCTGTTCGCACTGCGCAGCGACGCTTCCGAGGTTCCTGTCGACATCAGCCTCAGCCCGCTTACCGTTGAGGGCGAAACCTACACTCTGGTCGCCATCCGCGACGTCGCCGACCACCGGCGTGCCGAAGAAGCTCTCCGCAAGTCGGAACGTGGGTACCGCACTCTGTTTGAAAACGCCAATGACTGCATCATGATTTTCGAACTCGAAAACGAAACCATCCTCGACGTGAATCCCAAGGCCTGCGAGACCTACGGTTTCACTCGCGACGAGCTCATTGGCATGAGCCTGAAAAAACTGACGCGCAACGTCGCCCGCGGAGAAGAAGGACTCCAGAAACTACTGCAAACCGGCTCCTGCCGCGACTACGAAACCGTCCACATCCGCAAGGACGGAACCGAGATGAACATCCTGGCCAACTCCGCGCTCATCGAACGCGATGGACGAAAGGTAGTCCTCAGCATCGACCGCGACGACACCGATCGCATCCGCGCCCAAGCCGAACGCGAGCACCTGATCGCGGAATTGACCGATGCCCTGGCCAAGATCAAAACCCTCACCGGCATTCTGCCCATCTGCGCCTCCTGCAAAAAAATTCGCGATGAAGGCGGAGAGTGGATCGCGATCGAAAGTTACGTCCGCGACCGCTCGCAAGCCGACTTCTCCCACGGCATCTGTCCAGAATGTGCCAAGCGCCTCTATCCCAAGTTCTACAAAGAGACCCCCTAGAAGAATGCCGCCGCGAACGTGTAGGGCGGGCGCCCCCGCCCGCCGCTCTTGACCCCGGCGTTGATCTCGCCCGCAGCCGGGCGTCGCACTTGACGTTGGTCGCCACGATTTCGGGCGGCGCAGCGCTTCAGCGCTGCGGAAAGACTTACCCCTCCACAAACGGGAAGGGCACGAGTTTACTCGTGCCGTTAAGTCGCCGAGATTGTGTCCGCACTTGAGTGTGTGGGGCGGACATTCCTGTCCGCCGCCTTTGACCTTGCTGTTGATCTTGCCGCAGGTGCCCCACCTCTCGTGCTTTTCGAAAGCCCGCCCTGAGCCTAGCCGAAGGGGTGGGATTCCACCACTGCTAGTGTGGAGGCGGGCGCCCCCGCCCGCCGCTCTTGACCTACCAGTCTCGACTAAAGATGTATAGACCACTTTAGTGCTGGCTGGGTTGGGGGATCGGGATTGATCCGCGGCTTGAAGAGGCCAACGTCAACACCCACGCATGCAACGGTCGTGGAATCCCACCCTAACGTCGAAAAGCACGGCGTTAGGATGGGGCAACCGGCTCTCGAACGCGAAAGGCGGGGGCACCTCGCCCATCCCACCGAAAAATGACCAATTGTAAGAATTACAGAGTAATAACTACCCGATTGTGTCTGATTAACCACAATCGTCCCCCAGCGTTATCAAATGACCTGCAACCCCTCCCCGCGCCCCCGCCTCGGCCGGAAGATTTTACACGCTCCATAACCGTACATTTATGCATGTACAAATAAGCAATAACAAAGTGTTTCACGTGAAACACTTTGTACATACAATCAGGAAATTGCCGGATGGCGAATCGGGCGTTGGCGAAACGAAGGTTTAGTGCCCGTCGCGGACGACCAGGATCATTCCCGGCCGCAAGGTGGCAACGTCGCGGTTGGCCTGCTTCAGAGCGGCCACGGTGGTGTTGTAGGAATTGGCAATCGAATACAAAGTCTCGCCCGGCTTCACCTTGTGATGGATCACGGCGCTGGATGAACTGCCAGACGGGCCGTCAGACGGGCCGTTTGCCGCGGCCGTTTGGGTTGTGGCGCGGTGATGTTTTGAACTGGAATGGGTAGCAGCTACCTGCGTTTCGCCCGGCTCGCGGGTCACCGGCAGGTGGAGATACAGAATTTTTCTTCCCGCCAGGCTGCTGCCTTTGATGTGGTTCCAGCTGCGCACCATTTTGGCGGAGACTCCAAAATTCTCCGCCACCGTCTCGACCGTATCGCCTTTGCGGATCTTGTAGCGGGTAGTGGCGTGGGCGTAAGTGCTGGTATCGGTCTGCTTGCCCGCAGCGATCGGAATGATCAGCCGGCTATCGGCCTCCAGCGCGGCATTTGCCCCGCTCTCCAAATCATTCGCCTCGGCGATCGCCTTCGGCGTGGTGTGATAAGTGCGGGCGATCGCGGCCAAAGTTTCTCCGCTCTGCACCTTGTGATAACGCCACCAGACGCGCTTGTCAGCCGGAATCGAGGCCACCGCGGATTGAAATCTATCGGCCGTTCCGGCAGGCAAGTGGAGCTCGAACCCGCGCTCTTTTCCCGTATCCTTCGGCGTGGTCATGCGGAGCAGGCTGGGGTTGAGATCAAGCAAGTCGGCAGCGCTGGCATCCACGCATTCGGCGGCTAGTCGAAGATCGATGGGGTAGTCGATCATCACCGTGTCGTAGGGAACAGGCTTGTCCTTCGTAATTGAATCCAAGCCGTATTGCGCGGGATTCTTGGCCATGATGGTGACGGCCAGGATGATGGGGACGTAGTTGCGGGTCTCCTTCGGCAACACGTTACGGTTATAGAGTTCCCAGAAATCGGCATAGCCGGTGCGCTTGACCGCGCTCTGCACGGTTCCCGGCCCGGAGTTGTAGGCCGCCATGGCCAGATACCAGTCTCCGAACTCGTTGTAGAGGTCTTTCAGGTGGTGGGCGGCGGCTCGAGTCGCCTTTTCAGGATCCTGGCGGTCATCGACCCACCAGCTGCGCTCCAGGCCATAGCCTTTGGCTCGGCTGCCCATGAACTGCCACATGCCCCGTGCGCCGGCTCTGGAAACCGCCAGAGGATGAAAACCGGACTCGGCCTGGGCCAGATAGATCAGCTCCTGGGGAACGCCTTCTTGCTGCAAGGTGCGGCGAATCATGTCTTCGTAACGGCCGGAGCGGGCTAGGGCGCGTTCGAAGGTGCCACGTCCGCGGTTGGAGAAGTAATTGATGTAGCCGGCGACTTGGTCGGTCATCATCAGCGGCAGATCGGAGTGGGTGGATTTGATCTCGGCTTCGGCCTTGGCTTTGACGCTTTGATCGACGGCGGGAGTCAGCTCGTTGGCTTCGTCGATTGGCGCCGGCTCGGACTTCTGCTCGGCAAAGCCGTCGCCTTGCTGCAGGGCGGCTACCTCCAGGGAGTTGACGCCGTCGAGGATGCGGTCAAGTTCGCGCTCCAGGCGATCGTCTGAGTTGGAGCTGGAGTTGGCGCTGGCGCGGAGATCGAACCCGCTGCCCAGGAGCAGGTTGAAGGCGGAGTCGAAGTTCAGCTTCGCGGCTTCAAGATGCCCGGCCTTGTAGTTATCCTGGCCTGCCTGGTATTCCTTCTCTACGCGGGCGATCAGGTCGGCTACGGGATCAGCCTGCAGCGCCTGTGGCACCTGCGGCTTCACTTGCGGCGCGGCGGCTGCGGCGGGCTTCTGCTGGTGCGGATCCGGCGCGCCGCCGGTGGCGACCAGGGCTGGAGCCTGGGCCTGGGCGGGAGGCATGAAATTGCTCTTCTGGGCGCTCTGGCAGGCGAGCGTCGCCGCCAGTTGGGCGGAAAGCAGGATCGCCAGATACGAATGAAAAGAAGGCCTCATATTTTCAGAAACTTACGGCAACCGCTCCTGGGGACTACCCTGCCTCCATCGTTTAGATGGTACTATCGCAAAATTCGTTGGGTCAACGCCACTGAAGAGACCTAACCTCCGTTACTTTGGGAACCGGTGGGCATGTTACTCCAGCCATGCGGGGGATGGCAAACGGGTATGTCATGTGCCAGGTCTCAGGTCTCAGGTCTTAGGAAAACCAAGTTCCAGGGCACGAGACCGGACCTCTGATTTTGCGTAGAATGAGCTGCCGGAAACGAGTCTTTCGCCGTGCAGGAGACATCGAAAGCGAATATGAAAGCCATACAGATCAAGCAAACAGGCGGGCCGGAAGTGATGGAAGTGGTGGAGTTGCCGGTTCCGCAGCCGAAACCAAACGAAGCCGTAGTGAAGATCGCGGCGGCCGGCGTCAACTTTATTGATGTCTACAACCGCGAGGGGCGTTACAAGGCGGCGCTGCCGTTGGTTCTGGGACAGGAGGCGGCGGGCGTGGTTTCAGCGGTCGGGTCCGACGTGCATGCGGTGGCGGTCGGCGATCGCGTCGCTTACACCATGACGCTGGGGAGCTATGCCGAGTACGCCGCGGTGCCGGCTGACCGTCTGGTGAAGATTCCGGCGGGAGTGGGAGAGCGCGAGGCTGCGGCTGTCCTGCTGCAGGGGATGACGGCGCACTATCTGGTTTATGACACTTATCCGCTGAAGAAAGGCGAGACGGCGCTGATTCATGCGGCGGCCGGCGGAGTTGGCCTGCTGCTGGTGCAGATGGCGCACAACCTTGGCGCGCGGGTGATTGCCACGGTTTCGACCGAGGAAAAAGCCAAGCTGGCGCGAGGGGCGGGAGCGGACGACATCATTCTTTACACGCAGACCGATTTCGAGGCGGAGACGAAACGCCTGATCGGCGAGAGAAGCGGCGGCGAAAAAAACGGCGGCGGCAAGGGCGTCGATGTGGTGTACGACTCGGTGGGGAAAACGACGTTCGACAAGGGGCTGAACCTGTTGCGTCCTCGAGGCATGATGGTGCTTTATGGCGGATCGAGCGGCCCGGTGGCGCCGATTGATCCACTGGTGCTCACGCAGAAGGGATCAATCTTCTTGACGCGGCCTTCGCTGGGGAGTTACGTCATCACCGCGCAGGAGTTGCAGGCGCGTGCTGCGGCGGTCTTTGCCATGGTCCGCGACGGAAAGCTTAAGTTGCGGATTGAGCATGTCTATCCGCTGGCCGAAGTGCAGCAGGCGCACCGGGATTTGGAAGGGCGGAAGACTACGGGGAAGTTGTTGTTGTTACCGTGATCCCAAGCCGTGTGCTGGCTAGGCGGAATTCTGCTCCTCACCGGACAATCAGTACATCTAACCTTAGTAGGCCGCATGCAGATAAATCCCGCGGCAGGGGAGAAGGGAATCTGGATTTCCCGGGAGGCGTTTCGTGAACGGTCGTTTTTTGGACACTCTACGATATCAACTCGGCTTGATGGCATGCCTGATCCCGGCCGCACTCGGCAGCCAGGCACCCGCCCAGCAGGCTCCGAACACGAATGGCACTCCAGTACACATGATTGTCACGGTCGAACCCAAAAAGGGCACCGAAGTACCGGTGGTGAATCGTGAGGACGTGATGGTGTATGAAAGAAAGGATCGCGACCAAGTCACCGAGTGGATCCCAGCCCAAGGGGACCGTGCTGGACTGGAATTCTTTGTCCTGATTGATGACGGCGCCAGCTCCGCGCTCGACACGCAGCTAGCAGACATCAAGAAGTTTATCGTCGCATTGCCGCCCACTGCCCAGGTCGGCGTCGCCTACATGCAAAACGGTATCGCTCGCATCGAGCAAAACCTGACTAGCGACCACGATCTTGCCGCAAAAGCGGTTCGCCTGCCATTAGGCTATTTCGGCGCAGATGCCAGCCCGTATTTCTCTCTCAGCGACCTCGCGAAGCGCTGGCAGCCGGACGGCAATCGCCGCGAGGTCGTCATGATCAGCAATGGAGCCGACCCCTATTACGGAACCGGCGATACGCTGGATCCTTACCTGGAGTCAGCGATCGAGGATTGTCAGCGGGGCGGTATTCTCGTCTCTGCCATCTATGCGCCCGGCGCCGGGCACTTCGGACATAGTCACTGGCTTAATTACTGGGGACAGATCTACCTCTCGAAGCTGACGGAAGAAACCGGAGGTGAAGGGTATTACATCGGATTCACTGGCCCGGCGCCGGACTTCTCGCCCTTCCTGAAGGATGTGGCGAATCGTCTGAATCATCAATACCTGTTGACGTTCCTGGCGCGCCCCCAGAAGAAGTCTGGTTTGCAATCGGTGAAGGTGAGGACCGAACTGCGCAACGTCGACCTGGTGTCTGCAGCCGAAGTTTACGTTCCTGCGAGCGAATGACGGGCGACTGACGGCTGTGATTGTGTTCGGGAAAACAATCAAATGCCACTTCTTCACGTGGAGGCGGACGCATTCCTCCGCCTTGCTGAGTGCAGCTCGGACCGAATCTACGATTTTTTCTTGCGTGAGTAGTTCTTCAAGTACGCCGGCAGCTCTTGCATGCAGCGGTCGTCGCGGATCGCGGCGCCGGTCTTCATTTCTAGTGGAATTACTCCTGCCCAGGTCGGGAAAGCGTAATCCTCTTCGTCGTCAACCGCCGGGCCGACTCGAACCTTCGCTGAAAATTCATTGATTGGAAGGCGCAGGACTGACGTTGCTTTCAGTTCTTTTTCGTTGGGCTGGCGCGCGTCGTCCCAGCGTCCGGGAATGATGTGCTCGCTTAGCGCGCGCAGGGCCGCGAGTTTTTCCGCCGGGTCATCGACAAGCGTTGCGGTGCCCAGGATCACCACCGAGCGATAATTCATCGAGTGATTGAAGACGGAGCGGGCCACGACCAATCCATCGAGCAACGTGACTGTGATGCAGACCGGGACGCCTTGATCGAGATTGCGCAACATGCGGCTGGCGGCTGAACCGTGGATGTAGAGCGTGTCCCTATTGCGTCCGTAGGATGTGGGGATGACGTAGGGCTGAAAATCGGAGTTGGAGTTGGCGACGAAACCGACATGGCAGAGAAAAGCTTCGTCGAGGATCTGGTTGATGGTGTCGCGGTCGTACACCGCCCGCTGCGGTTCGCGCACTACGCGTGTGCGTGGCGTTGGATTACTGAGTATTGAACTGCTGGACATGGAGCTGACTTCCTAGGCAGGCGCCAAGAGTGGTGACGGAGAATTCTAGCAGGTCGGGAGTCGGCTCTCAGTTCCCGGTTCTCAGTTCTCATTAAGTCAGACGCAGACCGAGAACTGCGCGCTGGCGACTACAGCAGCCCGCCGGTCTGTACTGCCAGGATGTTCAGCGCCATCTCCAGCTTGGTTATGGCCTCGCCGAGTTCGGGATGACTTCCGGCCTTTTTCTGCAGATCCTTCAAAATCTGACGAGCACTGGCAACGTGCTCTGCCGCCTGGGCTGAATTTTGCTCGGGATTGGGTTCGCTTGTTGTTGGCATGGTTGTTTGCTCCCCGGTACAACTTAATTCTATACAGGATCGTCACGTAGGTCGCCGACATTTGCTCCGAGTCCGGTGACGCGCGAAGCATCCTGCGCCAGCGGAGGAGAGTATCATGCGGCTATATGAAATTAATGAAAACGGAGTGGACGAATGCCTGAGTCGATTGACTGGCCGCCACCGCTTACGGGGCGGCCTCGGCGTCGCCGCCGCTTCCTTCTTACTCTCGCCGTTCTTGCCGGCATCTTCTTCGGCGGCCGCATCGCATTGTCGTATTACGTGGACGTGCTCTGGTTCGGGTCGCTGGGCTATGGGGACGTGTTCTGGAAAACTCTGAGCCTGCAGTGGGGAGTCTTCGCCGCTTTTACGGTGGCCACATTTCTTATTCTGTTTGGATCGTTCCTGGCGCTGAAGCGGGCGCATCTCCCGGATTTGCCGAGTGGCCACACCATCGTCATCGGCGGACAGCCGTTGAAGCTGCCGGTTGAGCCCGTGCTGCGCTTGATCGCGCTCGGCATTTCGGTGATGATTGCGGTTGCCACCGGCGCCGGCATGATGGTGGAATGGCCGACGCTCGCGCTTTTCTGGTACGCACCTCCAGCCACTGGTGGCGTCTTTGATCCGATTTTTGGCAAGTCGCTGAACTTCTTCCTTTTCACGTTGCCGGCGTGGCAACTGATCGCCGGCTGGCTGCTAACGCTGGCCGTGATTACATGCATACTCGCCGCTTTCTTCATCGTCATTACGGGCGGAGGCCGTGTACTTTCCGGGCGTCTCAGCCGCTTCGTCGCATTGCCCTGGCGCGGGCTCTCCATCACGTTTGCGTTCCTGTTGCTGATTGTCGCGATGCGCGTGTATCTCAGCCGCTTCGAGTTACTGCTCGAGGATCATACGATCTTCGGAGGTGTGACCTACACGGACGCGCACATTACGATCACGGGGATGCTCATCGTCTGCGCGGCGTTGGTTCTCGGCGCGGTGATCGCGGCGGTCAATGCGGCGCGGGTGCCACGGGGACGCTGGCTGATTGCGGCGGTCGTTCCCGCGGTGGTCTGTTATGTCGCCCTGCAAGGAGTCGCCTGGTACGTCAGCAGCTTTATCGTCAAACCGAACGAACTGGTTCGGGAGAAGCCCTACATCGTCTACAACACCGAGTTGACGCGGCAGGCCTACGGATTGAACCGGGTCGCGCAGCGCGAGTTTCCGGCGGAGACGACGGTCGAAGCGGCCGATCCGGCGAACAATCAGGCTACGCTGCAGAACATCCGGCTGTGGGATTGGCGCGCGCTGCAGGACACGCTGCGTCAGATTCAGGAAATCCGCACTTACTATGATTTTCCCGACATCGATATTGATCGATATGAAATTGACGGCACGACTCGCGAGGTGATGCTCGCGACGCGCGAGCTGAACGTCGACAAGCTTCCGGAGAGCAGCCGCAACTGGATTAACGACAAGCTGATCTACACGCACGGCTACGGCATCACCATGAATCCGGTCAACGGATTCACGTCGGAAGGGCTGCCCACGCTGCTTCTGAGCAATATGCCGGTGCAGAGCACGGTGCGTGGTTTAAGCGTAACGCGTCCAGAGATTTATTTCGGCGAGATGACCAACACCGACGTCTACGTGAAGACAAAGCAGAAGGAATTCAACTACCCGCAAGGCGCGAGCAACAGCCTTACGTCATACGACGGCACTGGCGGCATCGTGCTTGGCGGCTTTCTGCGCCGCATCATGATCGCGTTCGACCGCGACGACCTGGCGAAGCTGCCGTTCAGCGATGACGTGACCAAGGATAGCCGGCTGCTGATGCGGCGGAACATACGCGATCGCGTAGCCACACTGGCGCCGTTCCTTACCTTTGAGCCGGATCCGTACATCGTGCTCGGGGACGATGGCCGACTCTCATGGATCATGGATGGATTCACGATTTCAGACAACTATCCCTACTCGAGCCATTATCGTCTCGACAATAATCCCATTAACTACATGCGGAATAGCGTTAAGGTGGTCATCGACGCCTATGACGGCACGACCACGTTTTACGTGTTCGACAGCGAGGATCCGATCATCGCGGCCTACCGCCGCATTTTTCCGGGCCTGTTCAAGGATGCGGCGCTGATGCCGGCCGGGCTGCGCAAACACGTGCGCTACCCGGAGTTGTTGCTCAAGCTGCAGGCAGAAGTGTACGGTCTGTATCACATGACGGATCCGGAAGCGTTCTACAACCGTGAGGATCTGTGGACGGTGGCGACCGAAGTCGGCATGGGCGAGGGTGGTGGTCAGGTAACGCAGGCGATGCAGCCGAACTTCGTGCTGATGAAACTGCCGGGCGAAACGGGCGTGGAGTTCGCGGAAATTCTGCCCTTCACGCCGTCTAACCGGAATAATCTGATTGGCTGGATCGCCGGGCGCAGCGACGGAGCGCAGTACGGCACTTCGGTGGTGTACAACTTTCCGAAGACGAAGCTGGTCGACGGACCGCTGCAAATCGAGGCGCGAATCGATCAGAACGCACAGCTTTCCGGGCAATTGACGCTGTGGAATCAGCAAGGCTCGCACGTGCGACGCGGGGCTCTGCTGGTGATTCCGACCGGGCGGGCGCTGTTGTATGCGGAGCCGATTTACCTGCAGGCGGAGCGGAGTCCGATGCCGGAGTTGCGCCTGGTTGTGCTCGCGCTGCAGGACAAGCTCGCGTACGGGCCGACGTTTGAGTCGGCGATGGCGGCGCTTTTTGGCGGCGCAGCTTCGTCGCTGACTGCCTCTTCGACGAACGCCGCGTCAACCGCCGCCGCGGCGGAGCCGGCGCGAGGCGCACCATCCTCCGCCTCGTCTCCCCAACCCGCAGCCGATCTTAATGCGCTTATCGCGGAAGCGGCCAAAGACCTTGCCGACTACCAGCGTCTGACAGCGGAAGGCAAGCTGGGCGAGGCTGGACAGAAGCTTGAAGAGCTAAAGCGCGCACTCGATAAGCTGAACGCGCGGCAGAGATAAAGATAAAGATAAAGATAAAGATAATCTTGCCGCGATGTTGCGTCATTTCTTCCGGCGGCCAGATCGGGCGGACGACGACGGCTGCGGCTGCTCATCGAGTACCGCAAATTGAATTTTCTTCTCCACCGGGTCGATGCGGTCCACCAACACTCGCACGCGATCACCCAGGCCGTAGGTTTTGCGCGTGCGCTGGCCGATGATTTGGCGCGTGTCTTCGTGGTAGGTGTAGTGGTCATTCCTATCGCCATCGCCTAGCGTGTTCAGCGGGACCAGGCCCTCGACGAAGAGGTCGGTCAGTTCCACGAAAAATCCGAACTTGGTCACGCTGATGATGAGGCCGTCGAAGTCTTCTCCGATGCGGCGCTCCATGAATTTCATTTTCTTCCATTCCATCAGGCCGCGCTCGGCTTCGTCGGCGCGGCGTTCGGATTGGCTGGATTCGTCGGCGATGTTGTGGAGTTCTTCGAGTGAGATGGGTCCGCCGAGAGGTTCGAGCGCGTGCTGATGGGCGTCGTGGTCGCGGCGCTTGGACCATGGCGATGGCGGCGGGCCAGCGTCTGCCCCGGTCTTGACCCGTTGAGAATGAGGTCCTTCGCTTCGCTCAGGATGACTGTCTTGTGGAGACGCCGACACGCCCACCGGGACTCCTCCGTCCATTTTTTCGGCTGATTCTCGCAGCACATCTTTCAGGATGCGGTGCACGATCAGGTCGGGATAGCGGCGGATGGGCGAGGTGAAATGGGTGTAGGTGGTGGCGGCCAGGGCGAAGTGTCCGCGATTTTCTTCGGAGTAGCGGGCTTGTTTCAGCGACCGCAGCATGAGGAAGCTCAGGATTCTTTCTTCGGGCTTGCCGGCGATCTTCTCGGTGAGTTTTTGATACATGCGTGGAGTGATATGAACTTCTTTGGGAACTTCGATTTCGCGGACGCGCTTGCCGGTGCCCCGGGCGTCGCGCCGGTCGGCTTTTAATTGCACGCGCTGGATGGGCAACGCGCCCACGCCCAGCGAGTATCCGAAAGTGGCGGCGATGACTTCGAAGTCGTAGACGCGTTTGGCGTCGGGCTTTTCGTGAATGCGGTAGAGCGAGGCGATGCGTTTATTTTCCAGATAGTGGGCCACGCTTTCGTTCGCCGAGAGCATGAATTCTTCGATCAGGCGGTGCGCGATGTTGCGCTCCGATCTGGTGATGCTCTTCATCATGCCGAATTCGTCGAACTCGATGACGGGTTCGGGGAGATCGAAGTCGATCGATCCCCGGCGTTTGCGTTTGCGGTTCAGGATCATCGCCAAGTCGCGCATGCGTTCGAAGTGTTCGACCTGATCTGCGTATTCAAGGCGCGCGGCGGGGTCGCCTTCGATCACGGCGTTCACGGCGGTGTACGTCATGCGGTTGGCGCTGCGGATCACGCCTTCATTGATCTCGTAGGCGGCGATTTCGCCCTGGTGGTCGATCTCCATAATGCAGGAGAGGACGAGGCGGTCGACTTGCGGGCGCAGGCTGCAAATGTCGGTCGAGAGTTCCAGCGGCAACATGGGGACGGCGCGGTCGGGGAAATAGACGCTGGTGCCGCGCAGGCGGGCTTCCTGATCGAGCGGCGAGTTGGGCGTCACGTATTGGGCTACGTCGGCGATGTGGACTTGCAGTTCGTAGTTGCCGTTTTCGAGTCTGCGGACGTGGACGGCGTCGTCGAAATCGCGGGCGGTTTCTCCGTCGATCGTAACTATGGGGAGATCGCGGTAGTCGCGGCGATGACGCAGTTCGGCGTCAGAAATTATATTTCCTATGGCCTGCGCTTCTTCGATCACTTCCGGCGGGAAGCGGTGGGGCAGGTGAAACTTGCGGATCATGATTTCGACGTCGACTCCGAAATCGCTTTCTTCGCCCAGGATCTCAATCACGCGGCCGCGCGGCTGCTGCGTGGCGCTGGGCCAGTCGGTGATTTCTACGTCTACTACAACGCCTTCCAGATCCTGCCAGTCGGCGTGAACTTTGGCTTCTTCGCCGATGACTCGGTGCTTTGCGTTTGATTTTCCAAATTGATTTTTCTCGGCGTCCTCTGCGCCCTCGGCGGTTAAAGGCTTGGTGTTCCCCATCCCGGGCGGAATCAGGATTTCCTGCGTCACTTTTTCGTCGATCGGTTTGACGTAGTTGTGACGATGTCCGTAGTGGAAGATGCCGACCACGGTGGGATGGGCGCGCGACAGCGAGCGGATGATGCGGCCTTCGGCGCGTCCGTCGGGGCGGACGGCGCCGACTTCGACCAGGACTCGGTCGCCGTGCATGGCGGATGCGGTGGCATGCGGAGGAATGAAGACATCGCCAACCAGGCGAGCCTTCAGGCTGGTATCAAGCGAAGTGGCTTCGGGAATCACGAAGCCGAAGCCGTCGCGATGCATGGTCAGGCGTCCGACGAGCATATTGCGTCCCTTGGCGGGCTGCGGGATGGCGTAACGCTCAGAGTCAGAGTCGACCTGCAGCAGTTCGCCTTTGCTGACGAGTGCGTGCAGGCGGTCGGTTAGTTCGCGGCGCGCATCGCCTTTTACGCCGAGTTCGCGCAAGAGCTGCTTATGGCTCGCCGTCTTCTTGGGCTGGCGGGCGATGTGGCGGAGAATGGCGGAATCGGAGAGCATCAGGTCTCAGGTGTCAGGTCTTAGGTATCAGGTCCCGGCCCTTCGGCATCTAGGGTTGAGGACGGGCGAGGGCGCCCGTCTCTCCATCCCTACTTCAAATACTTCTCTTCGATAATTCTCCGATGATGCAGTTCGTGTCCGGCGATGACATAGGCGAGGGCTCGCACCGTTATCTCGTTCTTGTTCGCCACGCCTCGTCGGCTCCATGCCGGTTCGTCCAGATTGCGAAACAAGGAGACGGTGGCGCGGCGGACGGCGATGTAGTCCTCGATCAAATCGGCCAGCGAGCGGCGCCCGAATGGACCGTTACGAACGTAGTCGTCCTGCTCGAAGCCTTCGATGGGAGTCTGGTCGCCGCGCGCAATGCGCAGGGCGCGGTAGCTCATGATGCGCTCGGTATCGTTGATGTGACCGACAACTTCCTTCAGGCTCCACTTGTCAGGTGAGTAGCGGAGATCGCCGTCGGCCTCGGTGCGTCCGGAGAGCAGCAGAAGCGTCTCGCGACGCTGGTCGTCGAAGGCGGCGAGAATGTCGTTGCTATGCGCGTCGGTTTTATGCACCAGCGAGATGTAGCGATCATAGTAGGGAGCGTATTCTCCGGGTTGGGGCCGGAGGGAGGCGGTCGCGGTTAAAGTCGTCGTGGTTAGAGTCATATGGTCCTCAGCAGAGATAGCACGCAGATTGGTTGTGCCCCACGGCTCCATCTTATCGCGATAGAAGAATTACCGCAGGGCGGGCAGGGCTTACACGATCAGAGGTACGACCGATTGTGCAGGCACCGCCGGGGAACCACGCTGGGAACTATGAAAATCCACTGGAAAAGGTGGATTTCCACAACGCAAGGCGTTTACCGAGGAGTACAATTTGCTTTGGCAGCTGAAATGCGGCGATATTTCAGAATCCCTTAATAAAGGAAAGGATTTCGACGACAATGTGGAAGCCCACGAATCAACCTGCGGCACCTGGCCGGCCAGCGGAACCGGAGCGTCCGAGCACGACGGCAGCGACGACGGCGCCAAGCATGAATATGAGCGAGCCCGCGGCTGTACCACGCCCGGCTACGACCACGACCACTTCGGACCAAGCCACGATTGGCAAGTCGCTGGTGATTAAAGGTGAGGTGACCGGTTCTGAGTCCTTATATATTGACGGCCGGGTGGAGGGATCGATCAACCTTTCCGGCAATCGCGTGACGATTGGCCGCAACGGAGTCGTCTCGGCCAACATCAACGCGCGGGAAATCGTGGTGCTCGGCAAAGTGCGGGGCAACCTGACGGTGAGCGACCGAGTGGATATCCGCAGCGACGGGTCGTTGACCGGCGATGTCGTGGCGGCGCGCATCTCGATTGAAGACGGCGCCTTCTTCAAGGGCGGCATCGACATTCGCAAGGCGGGAACCAAGCCGGACGCGCGCCCGGAAGAAGTGAAGAGCGTTACAAGTGCGACGCCGGAACCGGCGATCGCGGCACGAGCGTAGGTCGGCTCTTAGCCTGCTCGAGTTCTAATGCAAAAGGGCATTCTCGTTTTGAGGATGCCCTTTTTTGTCTTTGTGATTATGGCCGGCCAATCGTATACGATGGTTGAATTGGCAATGACGGGAGGCAGGTCGTGAAATCCAAGGTTCAATTTATGGCAGCTTATAGAGCCGCGAGAGCCGCGCCCCAAAATCACGCCATAGACGATATGGAGCCGTGGGAAATATGGGTCGGTATAGGTCTGGGGAGTGTCGTATACGCCGCTTCCGAGATTTCCCTTGAACGCTACACACACCTCTTCTTGATCGGGCGTCTCGGGATTTCTGTTGTTGCAGCTGCACTGGTCTGCGCTGTTTTCTTCGCGATTCGAAAAAGACGAGTAGTAAAGCACGACTAGCTGCCGAGTGACCTATCCTTTTTCACCCAGGGTGCCCCCATCCTAACGTCGTGCTTTTCGACGTTAGGGTTGGATTTCCACTAATCGACTCCTACGGCTCTTTGCCACTAGCCATCGTTTCCGCGGCTTGACCTTCAGCCAAATCCGGTGGAGTAGTGGATCTTTTCCGGCGTAGATCTGCCGGCAACTCCGACCGTAACAGCCAGAGTCCCGCGGCGACGGCCGCGGCCCAGGTTAAGCTGCCGAGTGCAAAGGCTAGAAGATCGGCGCTGCGGCTGCCATCGAGCGCTATCGTGCGCATCACTTCATAACTCAATCCACCGGAAACGGCGCCCACCAGTGCAGACTTCCCTAATTCTTTCCAGTTCATGCCGCCGAGCGGCACCATGCCGCGAATATGCAGGAGCAGCGCGATGGCAACCGCATTCGCGGTGATGCCCACGTCGGAGGCGATGGCTAGTCCGGCGACCGAGAGCGTCCGAAAAAAGAACGCGTACATGGGTATGGAAGCGGCGGTGATGATGGTGGTGGCGATCATCGGAGTCAGCGTATTTCCCGAGGCATAAAATGCGCGCGCATAGAGCGCCTGACTCGACCACAAAGCAAGTGACAGCGAGAACACGAAGAAGTAGAGGGCGGTCGACTCGGAATCCGCAAAGGTGAAGCGGCCGCGGCGATAGACCAGATCAATCATAGGGACGGCAATGGCCATCATCCAGCCGGTGATCAGCAGCGACGCAGCCGTGATGCGATAGACCGAACCGTTCACGGTGGCGGCGAATTCCGCGAACTTTTTTTCTCCGAAGAGGCGCGAGAAAAAAGGGAGCGACGCCTGGCCGACGGCCTGCCCGAGAATGGCCATGGGAACGGCGAAGAGACGCTTGGCATAGTTGAGGCGGGCGATGTCGCCGATTCCGCTGGAGGCAAAGTAGCGGAGGATCCAGTCGTCGGCAGTGACCAGCGAAACGCCCAGCATTAGCGGAATCGACAGCCGGATCCACTCGCGGAAGGCGGGATTCTTCAGATCGAACGACGGGCGGTATCCAGTGCCGATCTTGGCGGCGCCGACCACGCTCATCAGAAATGGTCCGGCAACCATGCCGGCCAAAGCGCCATAGGCCAGGGACGAGATACCCATCCGGCGGCCGCCGATAACGCCGCCGGCGATGATAAACACGTTGTAGATCAGCGGACCAAACGCCGGCAGCAGAAAAAGCCGGTGCGAGAGCAAGACCGCCGAAACCACTCCTCCGACATAAAAGAAGATCTGTGCCGGTAGCAGGATGCGCGTGAGATGAACGCAGAGCCGCATCTGTTCGGGCGAGAAGCCGTGGAACATCCAACCGGCGAACTGCGGAGTGAAGAATTCGGCCACGATGGTGCCGGCAATGAGCACGGTGGTCATCACCGTAATGATGATGGAGAAAGTTTTCTGCGCATCCTGCTCGCGCTTTTCCGCCAGAAATCGTGTGTAGATGGAGATGAAGGTGATCGAAGCGGTGCCGCCGGCCACGATGTAGTTGAGCCAGTCAGGCAGGGTGAAAGCGGCAACGTAGGCGTCGGTCTGCTGTCCAGCGCCGAAAGCGTAGGCGATGTAGGCCTCGCGGATGTATCCGATCACGCGCGAGAGCGCGATGGTCGACATCAGCAGCATCGTCGCCGAAAACGCCGTGTGCTGGTGCGATGGCCGGAAGAAACGCAGCAGACGCATGGTTTCGAGAAGTGACGCATCTGCAGATTAAACCATCTGGCGCGGTGGTGGAGAGTTATCGCGGGTGCGGAATCGGGAATGGCAATCTCGGGCTCGGTCTGGCGCTGGGAACTGACCCGGAAAGACGGGTAGCTGTCGTACCATCGCCACCGCACTCACAGTGAAAAGCTGTGTGGAGCATTCAATCCTTCATATCAATTCAGACGGCTTCAGACTGGCTCTATGGACGTTCTCTCGAACCTGGGCCAAGATGGCAATCACTTCCCCGCTGAGCTGATTAGCTCTCGGAGGCAGTTTATGAAGTACGCAAAGTGGTTAGTCGCAATGACATTAGTGGTGCTCTCGGGCATGGCAGCTGCGCAACTGAATAGCGGTTCTCGGCTCGTGTCCCAGGTGCCATTTGAGTTCGTGGTGGCCAACAAGATCGTTCCTGCAGGCGAATGCGTCGTGCAGGTTGCCACCATCGACGGCAGCACTCTGATGATTCGCAACGCGGACGCAAGTGTCGGCCTGTTTTCACTGTCGTCTCGGACAGAGGGCAAGCAAGAATCCCAGCACTACGCACTGGTCTTCAAGCAATATGGAGGCCGTTACTTCCTTTCGGGAATCAAGCTCCAGGGCAGCAAGATTGCATACCATCTGCCGGAGAGCAAGGCGGAGGCCGAACTGCGCGCCCAGAACGTTTCCGCCAGAGAAGAGACTTTGTTCGCTTCTCTGAAATAGCTTCGCAGGGCGGCTGTCGCAGCCGCTGCGATTGTCTGAATCTCTACGGTTGCCCCGTCCAGCCTTGGCTTGGGCGGGGCTTTTCGTTGGCTGGCTGGTTGCACTCGTGCCACGCTAATGCTCGATTCGTGAACTGCGGCTTTCAAGGACTGTCAGTTTTCACAGCTCCCAAGCCGACAGGTCTGGGCTAAGGTCAAGTACGTGAAACGATATGCGTTGCTGTTACTCTTCGCTGCTGCACCCCTCGCTCACGCGCAGGTTCAACCGAATCCCGTTCCTGGACTGCAGGGGATCGGACTTGAGGAAGGCCTCGACCCAACCGCAGAGAACCTGGTGAGCATTATGGTCTTCAAAGGCAACCAGAAGATTCAGTCGCTGCCAGTGTGCACCGGAAACCCGGTTCCGCGACAGCCACCCGCGGGCAGTTTGAACATCGGTGATTTCAATTTCGACGGCTTGCCCGATCTGCTGCTGCAGCTTTCCAAAGGCGACAACGAGACCTATTGCGCCTGGTTGTGGAATCCGAAGTTGCAGAGATATGTGGCATCACCGGCACTGTCGCAGCTGACGAATCCACGTCCGCATCCGAGCAACAAGACTATAACTTCGTACACCAACATTTCCTGTCCTCCTTTTGGCGGATGCCATGACACGAAGACTTACGTCTGGTCCAAAGGACAGTTGAAACTGGTGAAAGATGAGTCGCAGACGCTGCTGCAAAACCTTCCCGTTAGCGGGCCGGGTTGCGATTACGTCCTGAGCGTTCAGGAGTTGAAGAACGGAAAGATGGTGCAAGTCAGTTCGGACGTCGTGAACAACCTCGGCGCAAAAGTTTGCTGGTGATTCTCTTCTTTTCTCTTCTGCTGTACTGCTGTTCTCTTGCTGCCGCGTCTAAGCTTCTTTGGGCGGGGCTTGTTCGCGCACCGGAAGCGCGGGGGATTGTTGGCGTAACGTCGCCATTTCACTTACGCATTGACGCGTGGGCAGCACCGGAGCCCGCTCCTGAGAGCCACGCGAGTTTTTCATCACAATCAGCCGGTGCGCGCCATCACAGACTCCCCTCCTGCCCGATGCGACAATGGCCTGACTCGGCAAAGCCGACAGCCAGTACTCTTTGATAAACCGAACCGTTCAGCCGGTGGGGGCGCTCTCAGCGTGAAGTAGCACAAGTCCTCCCCCAAAACCGCCCCAAAACGGGAATTTAGGCAGAGAATCAAGCTTAAGTCCATATTCTGGAGTACTTTACGAATAAGTCTTTTGTTTTGAAATCTTTAGAGGAAAGCGTTCCTAACCCCATCATTCCAGAGACGATAAGAAGGGGGTGGGGGGGTAGGGGGTGGGGGGCAGCGACTACGGGATAATGCTT
>Ga0181523_10001329_pt1 | contig 26444 bp, 25 predicted proteins | sample PEATcosm2014_Bin_43_FD_119752 | JGI IMG/M metagenome (GOLD analysis project Ga0181523, IMG submission 119752) | Peatland microbial communities from MTU Mesocosm Facility, Houghton, MI, USA - PEATcosm2014_Bin05_30_metaG | ecosystem: Environmental > Terrestrial > Soil > Wetlands > Peat | place... | reverse complement strand
GACGGCAGAGGACCAGACGGCGGAGGACCAGACGGCGGAGGACCAGACGGCGGAGGACCGGATGACGCGGGACCGGGCTTGTCCGCCAGCGCGACCCGTCCCGGCGCAGGCTGATCCGCGGGTGCGGCGGCCCCTGGCGTGGCGACCCCGGGCATGGCCCCGTCCGGCGCCGCCAGCGTCGGCGCGCCCGGCCCCGCGGCGGCCAGCCGGGCCGAGGTGACGGCGGGCACTGGTGCGCGGGCCCCGCCGACGGTGCCGCGGGGCACAGCCCGGGGCGCCGCGGCCGCGCCGCTCCTGCGCTGCCACCAGCGCAGCCTCGGCATGGACATCAGCAGCAGCGACAGGACGGCAGCGAGCGTGATGACCGCGAAGACCAGCAGCGCGGTCCGCTCGACCGACAGCCAGACGATCGTGCCGGAGAAGAGCGCCGCCCACAGGTACATGATCAGCACGCTGCGACGATGCGAGTGGCCGATGTCGAGCAGGCGATGATGAAGGTGTTTGCGGTCCGGAGCAAACGGGGACATTCCGCTTCTGGTCCGGCGGATGACCGCGAGCAGCATGTCGGCGTACGGGATCACGAGGATCATCGCCGGCGGCAGCAGCGGCAGGATCTCAGGGAACCGGTTCGGCGCGCCGGCCCGGTAGGCGGCTGCGCCGACCAGGCTGCTCTGGTCCAGCGAGGCGATGCTGGCGATCGGCACGTAGGCCAGCAGCAGGCCGAGCAGCATCGAGCCGGTATCGCCCATGAAGATGCGCGCCGGATAGAAGTTGTGCGGCAGGAAGCCGATGCACATTCCGGCCAGGATCGCCGCCACCAGGGCCGGGCCTGCCTCGGCCGACAGCCGCAGGACATGCGTCAGCGTGTAGTAGTAGAGGAAGAAGGACGTGGCGGCGATGGCCACGATCCCGGCCGCCAGCCCGTCCAGGCCATCGATGAAGTTGACCGCGTTGATGGTGGCCACGACGACCAGGATCGTCAGGACCATAGCCTGGTTCGGGTCGGGCGAGAACGTATTGCCGCCCGGCAGCGGCAGCCAGGACAGCTCAGTGCCGGTCGCGACCAGGATCGCCCCCGCCGCCACCTGCCCGGCGAACTTGCTGATCGGGTTGAGCCCCCACCGGTCATCGACCATCCCGATGAGGACGATCAGGCCGCCGGACAGCAGCAGCCCGAGGGCCATCCGGTTGCCGGCGAACACGCTGTTCAGGTACGGAAGCTGCGATGCCACCAGCAGCCCGGCGGCCAGGCCGCCGTACATGGCCAGCCCGCCGAAGAGGGGAATCGGCACGACGTGCACATCCCGGTCACGTGCCTCGTGCATGGCCCCGGCCCGCATCGCGCCGCGGCGCACCAGCGGTGTCAGCAGGTAGCTGACCGCGGCGGCCACCAGCAGCGTCAGGACGTACTCGCGCACCGGCTCACCCGGCCCGAGCAGCGAAGGCAGGCATTAGCAGCAACTCTAGAACACACCTGCCGCAGTTCACCCGGCCTGGGCGCCCGCGGCGTCACCGCCCGCGGTCACCGCCGCAATCTCGCGCAGCCGGCCCATCGAGATCAGGCCGCTGCGCAGCAGCCGGGGCGACGGGCCGGTGATGTCGACGATGGTCGAGGCCTTGCCGCCGCGGCACGGCCCGCCGTCCAGGTACACGGCCACGCCGTCGCCGAGCTGCTCACGGGCCTGCGCGGCCGTGGTCGCGGCCGGCGACCCGGACAGGTTCGCGCTGCTGACCGCCATCGGCCCGGTTTCCCGCAGCAGGTCCAGCGCCACCGGGTCCTGCGGCATCCGGATCGCCACGGTGCCCTTGGTATCACCCAGGTCCCAGCTCAGGCTCCGGGCCGCCCGGCAGACCAGGGTCAGGCCGCCGGGCCAGAACTCGTCGATCATCTGGCGGCCGTACGGCCCCAGGTCCTCCACCAGGGCCTCGGCCGCGCGCACGGTGCCCACCAGCACCGGCGGCGGCATGTCCCGGCCCCGGCCCTTGGCCGCGAGCAGGCGGGCGACGGCCGCCGGGCTGAAGGCGTCCGCGCCCAGGCCGTACACGGTATCGGTGGGCAGCACGACCAGCTCCCCGCGGAGCACCGCGGCGGCTGCCTCGGCCAGCCCGTCAGCGCGCTGCTTCTCGTCTGCGCAGTCAAACCAGGCACTCATGAGCGATCATCCTGCCATGACCGGTGCGGCCATCACGGCCGCACCGCGGTGACGAACCGGTTCCGCCCGGCCAGGTCGCGGTGGTTGCGTGTCTCGCGCCAGCCGCTCTCCTCCGCGAACACCCAGTACACAGCCGGCCCCTGCGGTGCGCCGTGCTCGACCGCCACCGCGCCGCCCGGCCGCAGCAGCCGCTGCGCTACCCGCTCGATCCGGCGGATGGCGTCCAGGCCGTCCGGACCGCCCCACAGCGCCGTGGCCGGGTCATACTCCCCCACTTCGGGCGGCACCCAGGAGCCGGCCGGGATGTACGGCGGATTGCTGATCACCAGGTCCAGGGCGCCGCTCAGCTCGGGCAGGGCGTCGGCGAAGTCCGCGGCCTGCAGGGTCACGCGGCCCTCGGTGTGCGGCGCCGTCGCCGCGAGCCGGGCAACGTTCCGCGCGGCCCACTGCCTGGCCAGCGGATCCGCCTCGACGGCGTGCACCCTCGCTCGCGGCACTTCCTGGGCGATGGCCAGCGCGATGGCGCCCGAACCGGTGCCGAGATCGGCGACCAGCGGCTCGGCGACGTCCCTGGCGGCCAGCCAGTCGATCGCCCAGCCGGTCATCACCTCGGTCTCCGGCCGCGGCACGAAGACACCCGGCCCGACCTCGAGCTCCAGGTAGCGGAAATAGGCCAGCCCGGTGATGTGCTGCAGCGGCTCACGCGCCGCCCGGCGGGCGACATCGTCCCAGTACCGGGGGTCGAAGGCGGTATCGGGCACCACGTGCAGCTCACCGCGTGACACCCCGTGCAGGTGCGCGGCGATGATCTCGGCATCAGCGCGCGGCGACTCTACCCCCGCTTCGGCGAGTCGCGCCGTGGCCACGGCTATCTCGTCAAGCAGCAGGCTCATCGGGCTCACCCGGCCGGCCGCCGGCCGGCCGCCGCCAGCGGCCGGGCGACCGGTCAGCTCGCGCCGAGGCAGCTCCCGGCCGGCTAGCCAAACAGTCAGTCCGCATCGGCACCGGCGATCTTGTCAGCGCGGTCAGCCTCCACCAGGGCGTTGATCACCGCGTCAAGGTCCCCGTCGATCACCTGATCCAGGTTGTACGCCTTGAAGCCCACCCGGTGGTCAGAGATGCGGTTCTCGGGGAAGTTGTACGTGCGCACCCGCTGCGACCGGTCCACGTCGGCAACCTGGCTGCGACGGTTGGCGGCGGCCTGCGCGTCCGCCTCCTCCTGGGCGGCTGCCAGCAGCCTGGCCCGCAGGATGCGCATCGCCTGCTCCTTGTTCTGCAGCTGGCTCTTCTCGTTCTGGCAGGACACCACGATCCCGGTCGGCAGGTGCGTGATCCGCACGGCGGAGTCGGTGGTGTTGACGCTCTGGCCGCCGGGGCCGGACGAGCGGAAGACGTCCACCCGCAGGTCGTTAGGGTCGATCGTGACGTCGACCGGGTCAGCCTCGGGCGCGGCCAGCACCCCGGCCGCGGAGGTGTGAATCCGGCCCTGTGACTCGGTGACCGGCACCCGCTGGACCCGGTGGACGCCGCCCTCGTACTTCAGCCGGGACCAGGCGCCGGCGCCCCCGCGGCGGCCCTTGATCGCGACCGTCACGTCCTTGTAGCCGCCCAGGCCGGTGACGGTGGCGTCGAGGATCTCGGTTTTCCAGCCCTGGCGCTCGGCGTACCGCAGGTACATCCGCAGCAGGTCCCCGGCGAACAGGGCTGATTCCTCGCCGCCTTCCCCGGCCTTGACCTCGAGGATGACGTCCTTGCTGTCGAACGGGTCGGCCGGTACGAGCAGCTGCTCCAGCCGGTGCTCCAGCTCTTCCCTGCGCTTGGCCAGCTGCTCGGCCTCCAGGGCGAACGAGGCATCCTCGCCGGCTAGCTCCCGCGCGGTCGCCTCGTCATCAGAGGTCTGCCGCCACTCGGTGTAGGCATGCACGATCGGGCTGAGCTCGCCGTAGCGGCGGCCGAGGGTCCTGGCCCGGTCCTGATCGGCGTGCACCGCGCTATCGGACAGATCGCGCTCGAGCTGCGCGTACTCGCTGGCGAGATCGGCAAGCCGCTCAAACACTGCTGACCTCCCGCGATACTGACGGCCGCGGCCGGGGCGGCCGCCGGCGAACGCGCCGAGCCGGGCTACCGGCCTGAGCGGGCCGGTAACCCTGAACTGCGCTTAGTGATCTGACCTGCGTGATGGTGGCTTGCTCTGGCCGTCGGCAGGCCCTACTTGCTGTCAGCCGGCTTCTTGCCGAAGCGGCGCTCGAACCTGGCGACCCGGCCGCCGGTGTCCAGGATCTTCTGCTTGCCCGTGTAGAACGGGTGGCAGTTCGAGCAGACATCGGCGTGGATCACGCCGTTCTTCGCCGTGCTCCTGGTCTGGAAGGTGTTCCCGCAGGTGCAGGTCACCGTCGTTTCCACGTATTCCGGGTGGATTCCGGACTTCATGTGCTTACTCCTGGTTCTCGCAGTCGCCGGGTCGCCACTTGCTGTCGCGAAGGGCGTGAACCGGAACCGCATTCGATGGGCTTACCAGTGTGCCAGACCCTGCAACGCGCCGGGCCGACCGCAGATTCCCGCCTGCCCGCCAGTCATTGGGCCAGTCGGCGGGGCGCACCCGCCGCCCTGCCGCTAGCTGACACCGAGCGTGGTCTTCTGCACCTGGAGCAGGAACTCGGCGTTGCTCTTGGTTCCCTTCATCCGGTCCATGAGCACTTCCAGTGCCTGCTGCGGGTCGAGCGCGTGCAGCACGCGGCGCAGCTGCCAGACGATCTTCAGCTCTTCCGGCGTCATCAGCAGCTCTTCCTTACGGGTGCTGGAGGAGTCCACGTCGATGGCCGGGAAGATGCGCTTGTCGGCCAGCTCGCGGCGCAGCCGCACCTCCATGTTGCCGGTGCCCTTGAACTCCTCGAAGATGACCTCGTCCGCGCGGGATCCGGTCTCGATCAGGGCCGTGGCCAGGATCGTGATCGAGCCGCCGTGCTCGATGTTGCGGGCGGCGCCGAAGAAGCGCTTGGGCGGGTACAAGGCGGTCGAGTCGACACCACCGGACATGATCCGCCCGCTGGCCGGCGCAGACAGGTTGTAAGCACGGCCGAGCCTGGTGATCGAGTCCAGCAGTACCACTACGTCGTGGCCCATCTCCGCCAGCCGCTTGGCCCGCTCGATGGCCAGCTCGGCGACCGTGGTGTGGTCCTCCGACGGCCGGTCGAAGGTCGAGTAGATCACCTCACCCTTCACCGTGCGCTGCATGTCGGTGACTTCCTCAGGCCGCTCGTCCACCAGGACGACCATGAGGTGGCACTCGGGGTTGTTCTTGGTGATGGCGTTCGCGATCGCCTGCAGGATCAGCGTCTTGCCTGCCTTGGACGGCGACACGATCAGGCCGCGCTGGCCCTTCCCGATCGGGGCGATCAGGTCGATGATCCGCGTGGTCATGATGCTGGGGTCAGTCTCCAGCCGCAGCCTGTCCTGCGGGTACAGCGGCACCAGCTTGGAGAACTCGGCCCGGTCCTTGGACTGCTCGGGATCCAGGCCGTTGATCTTGTCCAGGCGGACCAGGGCGTTGAACTTCTCCCTGCGCTCGCCCTCGCGCGGCTGGCGGATCGCGCCCTCGATCACGTCACCCTTGCGCAGGCCGTACCGGCGCACCTGGGAGAGCGAGACGTAGACGTCGTTCGGGCCGGGCAGGTAGCCGGTGGTACGGACGAATCCGTAGTTGTCGAGCACATCCAGGATGCCGGCGATCGGGATGAGGACGTCGTCCTCGGAGATAACCGGCTCGGCGTCTGAGTTGCCGCCGCCGCGCTCGCGGCGCCGGTTGCCCTGGCTGCGGTTCCTGAACCGGTCCCGGCTGCGGCGGCTGCCCGAGCCCTCGCGCTCGTCGCCGTCGCGACCGCCATCGCCCCGGTTGTCACCGCGCTGGCCGCCGTCGCCCCGGCTGTCGCGCTGGCTCTCCCCGCGCTGGCCGCCATCACCGCGCTGCGCGGCATTCTGCTGGCCGCCGCCCTGCGGATCACGTCCCTGCTGATCACGTCCCTGCTGGTCACGGCCGCCTGAGCCGGAGTCACGACCGGACTCCCGGTGCTCCGCTCCGTCGCTGGCCGCCCTCGCCTGGTCGTCGCGGCGGTTGCTCCCGCCCCGGCGACGACGATCGCCGCGCTGGCCGTCATGCTGGACATCGTCCTGCTGGGCCCCGTTCGGTGCGCCGACTGCCGCGGCGGCGCCGGCCGGGCTGCCAGCGCCCGCCGCATCCCCTATTCCGCCTGCATACCCGGTGCTGCCCAGTCCGGGCTGCGTCGATGTCTCTGATTCCATAGCGTCCTGCTCAACAGGGCGGATCGCGCCGGCTCCCGCAGGCGCGCCCCGCTGGTCTGAGTTGTCGGATCCCTTGCCCTGGAGCTCCGCGGCCGGCGCTAGCTCGCCGGATGACGCGACGGCAGCCCCGTTGCGCCTGCCCCGTCCTGCCGCGCCATTCCTGGCTGTGCTGCTCCCGCTGGCACTAGCCGGAGCAGTGCTGCCAGCGGCATCGCTGCCAGCGCCCCGCTTTTCCTCGATCGCCGCAATGAGCTGACCCTTGCGCAGCCGCGCAGTTCCCGTGATGCCGAGAGACTGGGCAAGCCGCTGAAGCTCGGGCAGCAGCATCGCGGACAGCCCCGCTCCGGAGCGCCTGGCCGGCGCAGCCGAGCCGGGAGCACGGGCGCCGTCGCCCGCATCCGGCCTGGAGCGTACCGCGCCTGCCTCCCCCGGGGAAGTCCCTGAAGTCCCTGATGAGAGCGCCGCGCCGGCCGTCATGCCACCGGATCCGGACAGACCGGCAGATTCTTCAGGCGAGCTGGCGGGGCCAGAGAACAGATCGAAGGTTTCGCTCACGAGGGGTCCTTCCCGGGGTACGGGCTGCGGTGATCCGGTGCCCGCTGTCGCATGTCAGCTGCGGCGTAAGCCGCTATATCCGCCCGGCTGAGCTGTAGCCGGGCAAGTCTTATCATCATTGGTCGCGCCGCTGGTTGCTGCGCGGTGCGCCATCGCGCGTCGCCGCTATGTGCCATCGCCCCCGTGAGTGGTTCCGCGGCATCCCTCGACCTGGCCCGTCCGGCGCGTACGCGAGAAGCTGACCATGAGCGAATGTCGTGGGGATCCGCAACCCGCCGCAGGCCGTATGGCCGGTCGGATGGAATACGGACGAGCACCTCTCCCCAGGGCGGGGCATCTGGTGCAGCACCTAGCTTAACACCAACGGGACCCAAGGCATTCCTTCGACAGCGTCCGTCACCGGTGAAAGGGGCCGACAGCCAGGCGGCAGCCAGCCTGGCGGTGGCCAGGCGCACATGTTCGGCATTCCCGCAGGTAACCCTTCGGCCGGCCGATTTCTGGAGGGTTGTCAGCCGGCGAAAGGCCCTGGAGGCTCTGCCTTAGCTGTCGGCATCCAGGGGGCTTACACCGCTGGCGATACCCGTTTCGCTGACGATTGAACCGCCTAGTCATGGAACGCTGGCCCCCGGTGCCGTGATCCTCCAGATGACCCGCGAACCTACTTCAACCTGGCGATTCTCACAAGAGCCCGGTATGAGACAGGCCGGCCGGGCCGATTCCGATCAGCTCCAGCCCGGTGCCAAGCACCGTGCGAGCCGCCTCCGCGAGCCAGAGCCGGGCGCTCCTGCCCGCCGCATCCCGTGGCGCCGCATGACCGCCGAACGGCAGCGCCGGGCAGGCTTCCCGGCAGTCCAGCCACGCCGCGGCCACGCTCTCGAGGTAGCGCGGGAACTCCTCCGGCCGGCCACGCCGGGCAGCGCCGGCGATGCGCTCGGGCAGCCAGGAAAGCTGATCCAGCAAGACGCGCTCAGCCGGGTGCGCGAGCAGCCGGGCCAGCCGGGCGTCCGCTTCGGTGCGGGCAAGCCCCAGGTCGCCGGCCCAGCGCCGGACGGCGCCCGCATCCGCGTGCGCGAACCTGACCAGGTACGCGGGATCTGACAGCCGATTCGACACGATGGGGCTGGTTGCCCCCGTCCCGTCCGCCCCAGCCGTCCCGCCCGCTCCAGCCGTCCCGCCCGCCCCAGCCGGCCCGGCCCCTTCCCCCGCGGGGGTGCGGGCGAGCAGGTAGCGGACGACGTCGGGGCCGGCGTAGGCCACCGCGGCTGACACCGGGACGGGCGGGTCGGGCGGGACGGGTCCTGCGCGGGGCCCCGGCAGGACCGGTCCTGACTCCCGGCCAGGCGCGACCGGGTCTCCTATCGGGCCGGCCGGCGGGGCGGTGACCGGGACCGACGCCGGGGCGGCGCCGGGCGGCGCGGGAGATGCGGCGGAAGTGGTGCGTTCTGCCTCGGGGGTCACCACGACGGTGGCCCCGGCCGCTGCGGCCAGGCGCCCGGTCAGCGCCGCGGCCTGGTCTCGCCGGGCCTGCGGCCAGGTCGGCGCGGCGGCGAGGTCCGGCAGCGGCGGAGCCGTCAGCTCGGCGCCGCCCAGCGATTCGCTGCGGGCGCAGGCCCGGCCCGCGGCTGCGATCCGGACCGCGAGGAAGGCCAGGGCTGACGGGGTGACCGTGACGGTGAGGTAACCGTCGCCGGTGACGGACACGGCGTGGATCCAGCTGGCGGCGCGCAGCCGCGCGGCCAGGATTGCGGCTACCCGCGCGGGCCGCAGCCCTGCCCGGCGGGCGATCTCGAATGGGAGGGAGCTGGCGTAACTGCCCGGCGCGGCACCGGGCGGGCGTCGCCAGGTGCCGCTCGGCCTGGCCGCCACGGCATCCGGCGGCAGGTGGCCGGCCCCGGCAGCCGCGCGCACGGCGGCGGCCAGCTCGGCGCCAAGGTCGGCAGTGATCACCCGCTCAGGCTAGAGCCCGGCGCGGGTCAGTCGAACGCGCTGCTCGGAGCGCCGGCCAGCTCGCGCACCACCCGGATCATCTCAGCCGGATCGAACGGCTTGGTGAGGTAGGCGTCGACGCCGATCTCCCGGCCCCGGTCCCGGTCGTCCTCCTGCGCCCTGGCCGTGATGAGCACGACCTTGATGCCGGCGGTCTCCGGGTTGCGCCGGAGCTGAGTCGCGGTGACCCAGCCGTCCAGCCGGGGCATCATGACATCCAGGGTGATGACGTCCGGCCCTACCTCGATCACCTTTTCCAGGCAATCCCGGCCATCGACGGCCGTGATCACGTCGAACCCCTCGAGCGTGAGGTTCACGGCGATCAGCTGCCGGATGACCTCATCGTCATCGACAACCAGCACGCGGCCCAGTCCCTGCGTCACCCGCGTGAGGCTATCTTCTTTCGCCGCCACAGTGGGTACAGATCGCAGTCGTGTCCGTAGATACTTGTGCTGATACTCTGTCTGGGCCTGGCAGGCCCGCACCTGCCAGGCGAACGCGCCAGCCCCCATAGCTCAGGGGATAGAGCAACGGCCTCCGGAGCCGTGTGCGCAGGTTCGAATCCTGCTGGGGGCGCCACCCGATGACCAGCCCAAATGGCTCTCTGAGCAGGCAGTACAACCCGTCTCACGAATCTTCCCGGATCGCCATCCTGCGCCAGGTTGCGACGGGAGATGCCGCTATCTGACGGCTTCCACTCCCCATACGCTCCCCAGCGCGCCGGTCAGCACCCTCGAACCACCGGCCGCAACTGACGATCGGCGCTGACACGTGCCACGCTCCTGGGTCATGATGAGCGTTGCGGTTGCGTGGAATATTTTGATGGTCTATTTTGAGGACTTGAATTGAGGGTACGGTCAGGCAGGAGGTGCAAGATCCATGCCGGGGACATCTGAACCGGCTGCTGATGCAGCCATGCTGACGCTCGCTCGGGAGTCTCGTGGCATGACGCAGATCGACCTCGCAAAGGCGATGACAGCACTGGCGCAGGCCGACCGCATCTCTCAGGGGTATGTGAGCAAGGCAGAGGCGGGACGCATCGCAGTTAGCGGCGCCCGGCTAGATCTGTACGCCCAAGCGCTGCATTACCCAGCTCACCTGCTAAGGATCGAACCCAACGTAACGGGCATGGGCATCGGCCTGGTCCACCATCGCAAGAAGGCTGCCCTTGGCGCGCAGCATCTGCGCAGAATTCACGCCGAACTGGCGCTGGCGCGCCTTCAGGTCCGCGGGCTGCTCTCATCCGAAGCGGACGCCGTACACAGCTTCGAGCACATCGCCGTTACCGACTTGGAGTCGCCTTCGGATGTCGCAAGGGCGGTCCGCAAGCTGTGGAATGTCCCCGCAGGACCTATCCACAACCTTGTGCTCATCATTGAACAAGCCGGCGGCTTGATCCTCGTCCGCGACTTGGGCACCCGTGACCTAGACGCTGTGAGCACCTGGGACGGGGACGAGGCTCCGCTGTTCGTCCTCAATGTGCATGCTCCTAGCGACCGATTTCGGTTCAGCCTCGCGCACGAGCTCGGGCATATCATCATGCATCCTGTGGCCGGTGCGACCGTTCTCCAGGAACGGCAGGCCGACGAGTTCGCCAGTGAGTTCCTGATGCCTGCTGCGGATATCGCGGCAGAGATGCGGGGCAAACTGGAGCTGAACCGTCTTCTGGTGCTGAAACAACGATGGAGGGTATCAATGGCTGCACTGGCCCGCCGCGCCGTTACATTGGCGGCCGTCAGCGACTGGCAGTACCGCAATCTGATGATCGAGATGTCCACGCTTGGATACCGAACTCATGAGCCTGGCCCTGTCGCTAGTGAGTGCCCCCACATAGCGGCAAGAACCGCTAAACACCTCACGAGCCTCTGCGGCCTTGATCAAGCAGCCAGTCTAGCTGGACTACTGCCAGACGAATTCCGCGCCCTGTATCTACCTGACCCCCACTCGGCCAGAGAATCTGCTGAGTCCGACACCTACACGAGGCCAGCCGATGAATGATCGCCCCACCACGCAGACGGGCTCTGGCACCCCCGCTGCGGCGCACGCTCGGCGGCTTGGCCGCGCCGCGGATTGCGGTGGCCGAGCGGATCTTCCTGCTCAACCGGCCAAAGTATGTGCGGCAGGTGCCCGCCTACCTTGATGCCGCGCATGGGGGCTTGGTGCTCTGCGATGCTAACGCCGGGGCTGGCGTGATTGCTCTGCGGAAGTCTGGCTATACGGGCGTGCTGGTAGAAGATGTGGCGGCCTACGAGACTGAAGTCGCAACGGCTGACGAGCCCTTCTCTCTCTCCCCGAGCCCGCCCTATTCGGTAATGATCTTGAGAGCGTTCTGCAGGATCAGCTTGACCGCGGGGCGAGCGTCACGCTTACCCCCACCCGATATGTCCCAGCCGGAGCATCAGACGCCCTGAAGGCAATCATGATCGCCGCGCAGGCGCTCGATCGGGACGACGTCGTCGTGCTTGTCCCGATTTCCATCGCGTGGCTCCGCGAGGAATCACGAACGCAGCTGGCAGCGGTGCTGCAACGCATCCCTCATCCCGTCGCATTGATCTTCGGTGGGCAATATGACCCACTACAGAAGTTCAAGGCAGCTCCGTCTAACCTGCGTGATCTGCTCCAAGAGGTCCCCGGGATCGGGCTCTGGCGTACCGACCTTGCTGGCTTCGACGCCATGATGCACGGCGGCTCGTTCGCCGCAATCGGAGCGGGTGGCTCACTGCGGCACCTGGTCCCCGCCGGAGAGCGACCAGAGTCCTCAAAACCATTTCCGCACTTTCCGACCGTGCTGGTGCCCGAGCTGCTGCGCTTCAGCGCGGCTGACTTTCTCGCCAATGCCTATGACAACGTAACTCCGCCACCGTGCCCATGCCCACTTTGCGGCGGCAGTCCTCTACCGGTCGATTCCTTCTACGGGCTTACCGACCTGATCCGCGCGGCCGCTCACGAACACAATGCGGCACTGTGGAATAGCTGGCTCCCCGGCCTTTTTGAGAACCACAACATCGCTGGACGTCAGCGGTGGTGGCAAAACCGCTGCCAGGCAGCCGTCGACGCTCACGTCATCGAGAACACGAGGATCCGCCAGCCGGGTAAGTTCAAGCCCCCGCCGGCACTCCGGCAATGGGCAAGCCTCCCGCTGCGCGATACCCAGCGGCAGGCCACCTTGCATGCACCTTCAGCTCAGCCGACGAACTGACCTGGCGGTACACCTCTTCCAGGAAGCGCCAGCCAGCCACCGTAAGCCGATTCCTAAGGAACCGGGCAGGCTCGACTAGTACCTCAGGCCCGGCGTCGCTGTTCGCAGCTATCACACCGATGCCGTAGAAACCTGCCTCTATGTAAAGATCGTTTAGATCACGCGGGCGCAGCCGGAGAACGATAGCTCGCGGGCAGAAAGGCGCAAACCGCCCGGCCCGCTCTAGACCGCTGCGCCAGGAACCCGCAGGAACCAGCGCCATGGCCACTTCAAGTGGCGGTACCGCACGACGAATCACGCAAGAGCCATCGAAGGACACAACGCCGCGGGGAACGGTACGGAGCGCCGAACGCTCCGCCGCTGTCAAGGCCGCGTAGGGCACAGGCTCGCCAAGAGGAAGCCCTAGCAAGATCCTCAAGATGTCCGGCGAACTGACGGCATCGAGTCCCCCAGCGACGCGCCGGTCACACTCATTCACATCCAGCCGCACGAGCAGTACAGCGCGGATCCCCTGCACCCACACTGGGAATTTCTGACAGTCAGTACCCCCCAAGCCGCTGCAGACCGCGAACGCGACATCCTTCACGACATCCGGCGAAACCTGTGTCGTGCCCCTCATGGGTAACACCCTCTCGTAGCCCGTCATCGTCGCATCACTTGGGCTGGTGAGCGCCGCATCTCGCAGATGCCTATCGCGCCTTCAGCCTGTCAGCTTGCTAGTTGTCAGTCTTGATCAAGAACTTTCCGCACAGCCTCTGTAGCACAAAGTTACGAATTAATTCATCTTCATGCAAGAACACTATAGTCACCACATGAATCACGGCCAGAACCAGGGTGACTGAGCCGGCCAACGTCCTGCTGAGCTTTGGAGCAACTGCCCGGCGTTGACGCGGTGCGGCTGGACCCATGACTTACACCACATCTGCCGAGGAGGCCGGCCACTCTCAGACGGAGCCGAATAGCGTGTGCCAGCAGACGGACGCTGAGCATTACGGCCAGTGCAGGGACAAGATCAGTCCCGCGGTCGAATTCCATGATCTCGTTCAGGGCCTTCACCTTGCTCCTCTCTGCCAGAGGGGACTTCCAGACGTAGGGCCTGGTTCATGCGGGTGATCCATATCTCTTCCATGCCGGTCATGCATTTGGCGTAGGTGCGCATCAGGACCTCGACGCTGTGACCGGCCCATGCGGCTACCTCGGTTGGCGGGACGCCGGAGTTCAGCCGCCAGGTGACCCCGGAATGACGCAAGTCATAAGGACGACTCAGCAGTGGGGTCGCCGCCTGAGCGGGAGTAAACGAGAAGGCCCGAGTCTTTTGCCAGACGCGCCACCAGGTCGAGGGCTGGATGGGATAGCCGTTCTCGCTGCGGAACAGGCGCCCGCCGGGCCCGGGACCGAACCGGGTGATGTGCTCGCGCAACAGTGCCACTAGTTCGGGCGGGATGGGCACGCGGCGGGTGGGCCTCCGTCCGCGGGCGTCGGTGTTGGGCCGTCCCTTGTTGCGGCCTTTCAGCCCCCGGTGCTCGTGCACTAAGCGATCGTCGGTGTAGGCCCTGCCCGCGGCCGGGCTGGAGTCTGCAAAGGTCAGGTGCCCCCAGCCACTGTCGGGCAGGTAGCACCCGTCGGAGGTGAGAGCGGCAACTTCGGATGGCCGCATCATCGCGTAGTACATGCAGCCGAAGAAGGCCACAAACCGCGGCCCCTGATTCCGGCCCACGTAGCTGCACGCCACGAGCATCGAGGCAATCAGGGCGGGTGAGCCCACGCTGCGGGGGTCAATGGCGTCGTCCGGGACCTCGGGAGCGGTCCAGCTCTGCGGGAGGTTGCTCGTGCTGACTGGGTTGCTGTCCAGGCGCTTCTTCCGGACGGCGTAGCCGAGGACCCGATGCATGACCCGCCGACGCCGGGAGAAATACTCAGGCGCCGCACGCGTGCCGTCGAGGTTGACGGCTAGGGCGTCCAGGACATCGCATACCACGGACTCGTCCCGCAGCGCACTGACCGGGCGCGAGGCCTTCTCCAGCCACGCCAGCGCATGAGCCTCGGTCTGATCAAGCGGGACCGTGTAATCGCCCTGGTTGAGGTCCTTGCGCAGCAGCCTGAAATGCGCCCGGCGCCGCAAGTCGAGCGTGCCGCCGATCGGGAAGCTGCGATCTGACGGCGCTGGGGCGCATACTCGCCTGGTAGGCCAAGGGAAGCCGCCCCACAGCCGACGCGCCGGGCAGGACGTGAATGCTCATATGAAACGGCCTGTCAAGCTTTTGTACCTCATCAGGTGGCACTGCCACCCCGGTTGATGCCGTTGTGTCCTGGTTCACGGGATCGCTGCTGCCCGGCCACGATCTCGTTCACGGAAGTGTCCATCCCCAGATGGATCACCTCCGCTGCCGATGGCACACTGGTCATGACGGTCGGCTCCCTTCTGCCTGTGGCTCCGTCCACCGCTTTTGGTTCAGCACCTACTAGCGTCGGACGACCCACGACACAAGCCAAGTGCTACCGGCAGAAACCGGAGCCGGCCGTTTCATGCTGACTTACTTAAGAGCGGCGTCGCCATCCCCGAGGCCGCATTCGAGTTCGCCGCCTGAACGCGGCGAGAGGACCGGCGGGCGCACGACCACGTGACATTCACGTGGACCTGCCCGGATAACGAGCAGGCCGCGCCGACGGCTGCACCCGACCCGCTGCCGCCACCACCAACTGGCGCGCGCAGTGCGGCGAAAACTGAGCGATAGGCCTGACGAGCATGGACAAGATCATCCGCTGCGACGCGGCCGGCCACATTGCGCAGCTCATGCATCACGGGGAGGACGACGCCTGGCCGGTCCTCGCGCCCGATCACCTGAGTATCGCGGTATGGCAGCGGCACGCCGCGCTGCGCAGCGGGCTGATTCCGCCCGCTGCCCCCGGCACCGCCGGAGAGCCATGATGACCTGGCGAGATTGTGATGACCCAGGCCATCTCTGGCCCAGCCTGATCGCCCCTGCTGCACGGATACACCGATCATGATCTTGATGGGCCATGATCATTAGTAATGCCTCGGTGTGTTGGGTTGAAACTCGCTGAGGACAGCGTGGCAGCAGGCAGCGAGATGCGCTGGCTGCAAGATCAACAACCAGGTACGGCAGATGAGGGAATACATCAAATTGTTTTGATGTAGTGTCGGCGGCGTGGGTGCGGAATCGGTCCATGCGGAGGTGCAGCCGCCGGTGTTCCTGCGGCTGGCTGGCAATCCGCTGCGCTGGCGGCTGCTCAGCGAACTGGCGCGCAGCGACCAACGGGTGCATGAGCTGACCGCTCTGGTCGGCGAGGCGCAGAACGCGGTCTCCTACCATCTGGGACGGCTGCGCGCTGGCGGGCTGGTGTCAATGCACCGCAGCTCAGCGGACCGACGCGATGCCTATTACCGGGTCGAGCTAGCCCGGTGCGGCCAGCTGCTCGCCGCGACCGCCGACGCGCTGCAGCCGGGCCTGCTGCCCGCGTCACTCCCGCCGGCCCCGAGAGCCGGCCAGCGCCGTTCCGGGACTCCGGTGCGGGTCCTGTTCCTGTGCACCGGCAACAGCTCTCGCTCCCAGATCGCCGAGGCCCTGTTCCAGCAGGCCGCCGGCGACCGGGCCCGGGTCGTGAGCGCCGGCAGCCACCCAAAGGACCTGCACCCGGACGCGGTGCGGGTGATGCGCGAATACGGCATCGACCTGAGCGGGCGGCGCAGCAAGCACCTGAGCGAGTTCAGCGCGCAGCGTTTCGACTACGTGATCACTCTGTGCGACCGGGTCCGGGAGATCTGCCCGGAGTTCCCGGGCGGCCCCGAGCCGATCCACTGGAGCATCCCGGACCCTGGCGCCGCAGGCAGCGGCCCGGCAAGTTACCCAGCGTTCCAGCGCACCGCCGCTGACCTGCATGCGCGCATTGGCTTCCTGATCCAGCGCATTGTGCTGGAGGACCCGGCGGGCAACCCGGTCGAGCTGTTCACGCCGGCAGCCGGATGACGCTGCCAGGTCAGCCCGCTGACGCGGATGCCGCGCGGCCTACCTCTCTGCTGACGATCCTGCGCGAATGGGGCCGGATCGGGTGTATCGGCTTCGGCGGCCCGCCGACCCACATCAAGATGCTCCGTGACCTGTGCGTCGAGCGGGAGCAGTGGCTTGAGCCAGTCGAGTTCGAGGACGCTGTCGCCGCCTGCAACCTGCTGCCCGGGCCAGCCTCCACCCAGCTGGCAATCTTCTGCGCCTGGCGCCTGCGCGGGCGGCTCGGCGCGATCGTCGGCGGGGCCGCGTTCATCGTCCCCGGCCTGATCCTCATCCTCGCGCTCTCCGCTTTGTTCCTCAGCAGCTCGCCGCCCCGGTGGGTCCTCGCCGCCGGGGCCGGAGCCGGAGCTGCGGTCGCTGCGGTGGCCGTCCACGCCGCAACTGGCCTGATGCCGGCCAGCTGGCGCGCCGCCCATGCCAGCGGCCGCGCCCGGCAGCTGCGCTGGATCAGCTATCTCGCCGCTGGCGTTATTTCCGCCGCCACTCTCGGGCCGTGGCTCGTCCTCGTCCTGCTCGGCTGCGGCGCGATCGAGCTCGCCCCGCGGATTCCGCACCACGCCGGCCGTCCCGCGGCAGTCGCCCCCATCTCGCTGGCCGCCGGCGGCGCCATCGCCGCCGGCGGTCTCGCGTCGCTCATCTGGGTGGCATTCAAGGTCGGAGCCCTGTCCTATGGCGGCGGATTCGTCATCATCCCGCTCATGCAGGCCGACGCCGTCAGCCACTACCACTGGATGACCGGCGGCCAGTTCCTCAACGCCGTCGCGCTCGGCCAGATCACCCCCGGCCCGGTCGTGCAGACCGTCGCCGTCGTCGGCTACGCCGCCGCCGGGCTACTCGGCGGCATCATCGCCGCCCTCATCGCCTTCAGCCCGTCCTTCACGTTCATCCTGCTCGGAGCCCGCCACTTCGACCGGCTCCGCAGCAACCAGACCGCCCGCGCCTTCCTCAACGGCGCCGGACCCGCCGCCATCGGCGCGATCCTCGGCTCAGCCATCCCGCTCGCCCGCACCCTCACCCAGCCCTGGCAATACGCCATCCTCGGCGCCGCCGCCATCCTCCTCCTGGCACTGAAACGCAGCGTCGTCCTCACCCTGCTGTGCGCCGCAGGCGCAGGCATCATCCTTGCCGCACTCGGGGCGGCACTACCGCATTAATCACGATCCTTGCCGCGATCGGGGCGACACCCACCGCATTAATCACGCCAGCCGGGCCCAGCCGCCGGACCGCGACTGAGATCAGCCGGGATACCTCGTCGTCAGTGAGCAGAGCCGGGCCGGGCAGCCAGTCCAGGCCTTCGGCGGGCATGCAGTAGGTACACCGCAGGTTGCACCGGTCGGTCACCGAGACCCGCAGATCAGTAGCGATCCGCCCGAAGGAGTCCGCTAGCACGAGGTCACCTCCTCAGTCCCGGCCATCCTGTTGGGCTATGCCTGTCAGCGTACGTGGCGAGGCTGCCTGGCTGACCAGTGCTCTTATCCGCCTGCCATGGCGCCGACGACGAGATAGGGCTCTGTCCCGGCGGCGACCGCATCGGGCAGCGGGTCGTCGGGCGGGTCGTGGGACAGGTCCTGCTCGCAGGCGAAGAACCGGATGAAGGCGCGTCGGGGGCCGCCGTCATGACCGCGGATGGTCCCGCGCAGCATCGGGCAGCGGGCCTCCAGCGCGTCCAGCACCGACCGCTGGGTGACCGGCCCGGTGATATCGAGGCGCACCTCGCCATCAATGCGGGCGAGGGTCCGCAGGTGCGCGGGGAGCACGACCCGGATCATGGCAGCGTCTGGACCTCGACCGACAGCACGGCCGGCAGATCGCGGACGATCGGCTCCCAGCTGTCCCCGGAGTCCGCCGAGGCATAGACCTGGCCGCCGGTGGTGCCGAAGTACACCCCGCAGGAATCCAGCGAGTCCACGGCCATCGCGTCGCGCAGCACGTTGACATAGCAGTTCTCCTGCGGCAGGCCCGTGGTCAGCGGCTCCCAGTCATCGCCGCCGGTACGGCTGCGGTAGACCCGCAGTTTCCCCTCGGGCGGGAAGTGCTCGGCGTCGCTGGTGATCGGGACCACGTAGATCGTGTCCGGCTCGTGGGCGTGCACGTCGATGGGGAAGCCGAAGTCAGACGGCAGGTTCCCGGAGATCTCCCGCCAGGACTCGCCGCCGTTGTCGCTGCGCATCACGTCCCAGTGCTTCTGCATGAACAGCACGCCCGGCCGGGACGGGTGCATCGCCAGCCGGTGCACGCAGTGCCCGACTTCCGCGTCCGGGTCGGGGATGCCCTCGGACTGGAGCCCGCGGTTGATCGGCCGCCAGCTCTGGCCCGCGTCATCGGAGCGGAACGCTCCGGCCGCCGAGATCGCGGCGAACATCCTGCCCTGCTGCACGGGGTCCAGCAGGATCGTGTGCAGGCACATCCCGCCCGCGCCCGGCTGCCACGACGGGCCGGATTTGTGGCCGCGGAGGTTGGGCAGCTCCTGCCAGTTCTGCCCGCCGTCACCGGAGCGGAACAGCCCGGCGTCCTCGACCCCGGCGTACACCGTGTCCGGGTCGTCCAGCGACGGCTCCAGGTGCCAGACCCGCGCGAACTCCCACGGGTGCGGCGTCCCGTCGTACCACTGATGGGTGCCGGGCGTCCCGTCGTAGGCGAACTGGTTGCCCACCGGCGCCCAGGTCGCGCCGCCGTCGTCGGATCGCTGGATCACCTGCCCGGACCAGCCGCTGGACTGCGACGCGTACAGCCGGTCGGGGTCGGCCGGCGAGCCTTTCACGTGGTAGATCTCCCAGCCTGCGAAGTGCGGGCCGCTGACCTCCCACCGCTTCCGCGTGCCGTCCGAGGTCAGGACGAACGCGCCCTTGCGCGTGCCCGCCAGCACCCGTACACCGCTCATGCCCTGCTCCCCTCAGTCCCGCCCGGCGCGACGCCACGCCCCGGCCCGGCCCGGCCCGGCATGATCACGCCTGGCCTGGCGATCGCCGCCAGGCACAGTTACCATGACCCGCTGACATCCTGACGGAACGCAGCCGCCAAACTCATCGCGACGGCGGGAATCGCCCGCGACCGGCGACCGGGAGTTGCCCGCAGCAATTAGTCGGTCATCGCCCCATCGCCGGCCAGGGAGGTCGCTACCGTGACTCGGTGCTGGGTGCGGGCTGGACGCAGGTCGTGGCCCTGGCGGCGGCGTTCGCCATCGCGGTACTGGCCACGCCCGCGGGGATCTCGGGGGCGGTGCTGCTGCTGCCATTCCAGGTCAGCGTGCTGGGCACGCCGAGCCCGGCAGTTACCCCGACCAACCTGCTCTACAACGTGGTCGCGACTCCGGGTGCGCTGTACCGGTACTGGCGGCAGGGGCAGACCGGCGGCAGGCTCGCCCTGGTCCTCATCTCCGGGACGCTGCCCGGCGTGATCGCCGGATCGGTCATCCGGGTCGAGCTGCTTCCCGGCGCCCGCGTCTTCGATTTCGTCGTCGCGGCCGTCTTGCTGCCGCTCGGCGCCTGGCTGGCGCTGACCAGGCCGGCCCGGCCCGGAACGGAACCCCGGCCGGCACGCGCCGTTCCCCCGCCGGTGCTGATCCTCCTCGCGGCGGTGGTGGGCTGCGTCGGCGGGATCTACGGCATCGGCGGCGGCTCGATCCTGGCTCCCATCCTCATCGGCACCGGACAGCCACCCCGGGAAGTCGCCCCGTCCGCGCTCGCGTCCACCTTCGTGACCTCGGCCGCAGGAGTGATCACCTTCCTGATCCTCTCGGTCCATCACCACGGGTCGGTCGCCCCCGACTGGCCAACGGGAATCGCGCTGGGCATCGGCGGCCTGGCGGGCGCGTACACCGGTGCCCGAATCCAGCAGCGGCTCCCTGACACGCTCATCCGCCGGGTGATGGGCGTCCTGGTGGTCGCTATCGGTGCCCGCTACCTGTGGTCGGGCCTTGGCTGAGGCTCAGGACTCCAACACGCTCACCTCATGTACGGCATGAGCTGTGCCATGCTCTGCGCCCGTCACGTTGGCCGCATGCCCGCTGGAGAGCCAAGGTTGGCGAGCCGCGCCAGGTCTGTGGAGTGGCGAGAGCGAACCCTGCTAGTGCCGTGTCAGGCTACGTTTGCCCGGTCGACGATGCGGCGGAGTCGTTCGTCGTAGGCGTGGTTGTTGCGCCAGATGATGTACCGGCGGATCATGCTGCCCTGCTCCTCGTGACTGGCGTGGTCTGTGCCGTCAAGCGCGAAGTACCGCAGCGCGGTGAACTGCGCCTCGATCCGGTTTAACCAGGATGAATTCGTCGGCGTGTAGGCGATCTCGGTGTTGTTCGCCGCGGCCCACTGGCCGACGCGCTGGTCCTTGCGGGTGGTCAGGTGCGGGCTGAAGTTGTCGCAGACGATCGCGATCCGGATCTCGGGCGGGTAGAGGGAGCGCAGATAGCGGCAGAACTCCAGGAACCGGGCCCGGTTCTTGCGCGGCTTGATGTGCCCGAACAGCTTGTCCTCGCCCAGCTCATAGGCGGCGAACAGGTGCCGCACCCCGGCGGTGCGGGTATAGGTGGCGCGCCGGCGGGGCCGTGGCCTGCGGCCGGGCTCCTTGTTCTTGCCGCCGACCGCGGCCCACTGCCGTCCCGGGTGGGGCTGGAGGTTCAGCGGCCCGAATTCGTCCACGCAGAAGATCACCTCTGGTTCGCCGGGATCGGGGATGACCTCACGGTCGGCGATCGCATACAGATGCTCGACGCGGGCCTTCTTCACCGCGTAGTCCGGGTCGGCGGAGGTCTTCCAGGTTTTCAGCCGCTGAAAGGTGACGCCTTCCTCGCGGAGCAGCACCCGCAGGCCCTCGTGGCTGATGTCGTCGACCACCCCCTCAGCCACCAGGAACTCCGCCAGCTTCGACAAGCTCCAGGTGGAAAACGGCAGGCCATGCTCGGCTGGCTTCGACTTGGCGATCTTCTTGACCTCCCGGCGCTGGCCGAGGGTGAACTTCGGCGGGCGGCCGCCTTTGTACTTCGGGTACAGCGAACTGAACCCATCGGCGTTGAAGTTATGGATCACATCGCGGACCCGGTCCTCGCTGGTGAACGCCACCTTCGCGATCCCGGCCACGTCCATGCCCTGGGCTGACAGCAGCACCATCTGCGCCCGCCGCCAGGTCACCACCGACCCACTGTCACGGCGCACGATCCGCACCAGCCGACGGCCCTCATCATCATCGATCTCACGCACCCGCACACGCTCGGCCACCGGCCCAGTCTGAAGGACCGCGGTTCACCAGACCAGTGCCAGCCCATAGGGCAAACGTGACCGGCTACGGCACTAGTGCGCTGCGGGGGGAAGTCCGACGCCACGACCGACCGCGCAAGCTACGCCGAGTCGGGTTGATCGCCTGCATACATATACGGCGTTGGACAGCGTTCGAAAGATCCGCTCGTGCCGCTGGTGGCGTGCGCATTGAGATGTCAGTGGCGGAGTTGCTTGGTAAGCCAGATGATCAGATCGTCGTCCATGGTCACCCGCGCTTCTTACCTGCTCTGGTCCCGGGCCAGAGCAGGTAAGGACCGCTTTATGTTCACTAGAAGTTTGCGTCGATCCGGCTTCCTGGCGGTCACAGTCGCAGTCTAGTCTTGTGGGGCGGACTTTGCCGGCTATGAGTTTTCGCCTGCTGGCAGCCAGGCTGGCGAGCCGCCGATGGTCTTGTGGAAATCGAAATGCCACCAGTGAGCCAGGCCATATCCGTTGATGCGGCGCTGCCCGGTCATGTGCAGCCGGGTGTAGTCGCCGGGGCGTGATCCTTCCGGCCGGTAGAAGAGGATCACGACACGGCCAAGGCGGTCGGCGCACGCGCGCAAAATCTCGGGCGAGCACTGATGCGTGCCGCCGCCGCCCTGGGAGAGATACGCTATCCCGACACCACGAGCGGAGGTCCTGCTGTAGTGCGTCCACTGGATATCGGTGACCTTGGCACCGAAGTCATCGATGGTGAAATAGGCGCGCTGCAGCTGGAAAGTGCGCGGCCGGTACACTTGCGCGACGCAGTTGGCGCTATGGGCACAGGTCTCTGGAATGTACCTGCCCGCAACATGTGCCGGGCGCGCGCTTGCGCTCGCGCCGACAGCCGGCACGGCCAGCGCTATACCTGCCAGGGACACGAGCATCGTCAGGCTTTTCGGGAATCGCATCGCTATCTCCCTCAGAAGCGCCGTCACGGTCCACGCTACGCCCCGCAATCGATCTCTGCTCCCGCCGCCGTCATTGTTTCTTACAGCCGGGAATTTTCCGCACCACCATCCGAGCTATTTATGTTAAGTAAATCAATATGTCGACGTACGTCCACTCGGACCGCGAATTGCGCGCTCATGCCGCATTGAGCGCAGAGTCATCCGCGATGACGGTCGAGTGCGAGTGCGTGGCCTGCCTAGCGGCAGAGACAGGATCTTGGTCGCCTGATGTGTCCGGGGGCTCAGGTAGACGGCTTGCCCTTCTGCCCGAGCGACGATCGGCGTAGCCTGGTGTAAGAGGCGATCGGGGGGACGCCTATATGACTGCTCAGTCAGATGAGCGGCCGCCTTGCGGCCTGTGGCGGAATACCTACTCAGCGCACGTCGACGGGCGATGCCCGCTGCCGGAACACCCGGCGGGACCGAATTGGGCTCAGGCTCCAGTCCCGTATCCAATGGCTGGGGCGCAGCCAGTACCTGTGTCGGCCCGGCCCGGCAACAGCCCGGCCGTCGCCAGCCTGGTCCTGGGCATTCTCAGCGTGGTCTTCAGCTGGCGGGTTCTGGTGACGCTGGTCATGGTGGTCCTCGCTGTCACTTTCGGCGGTGCGGGCATGAGGAGAGCGGACGTCCGTACTGGCACGGGTAAGGGCATGGCCGTGGCGGGGCTTGTACTGGGAATTGCGGGCTTCTGCTTCTACTTCGTGCTGGGTGTGGCGAGCGCCGGGCTCGGCTTCTTCGCATTAACGAGGTCACGCTGCTCCGGAGCATGTAATGTGCGACATCACCCTGGGCGCTTGGTACGCGAGAATCGTCTGAGGTGCTTCGAATGGAATCAGCCGGGTCGCGCCCTTGGCGCAGGTCTGCAGCGGCTCGATCCATTGCGGTTAGCAGGAATAGACATCGTTATTTTCGCCCGACCCGTGCTGGCCAGCAACCGGCCGGCAAGCATCCTCTCGTGCCTCATGGCCACGGTGGCCTGGTGGCTCGGGCGCGTTCGCGCCGGATGATGCCGATCCGGTGTGTCAGCCGGACTGCTGGGTGACGTCGGCCGCGACGATTCTGCCGTTGACCACGGTGTCGGTGCCGGTGTACTGCTGGACCGCACCGGTGCAGTCATCAGTCGCGGCGAGGTCGAAGCTGACCTGGTCGCCGGTCTCGCCCAGGTCGGTGAGCTGCTGGTTGCCAGTGCAGGCAAACCCGGCTGCGAACTGCTGGTAGGTCTGGCCGGTGACCGCACCCGAGCTGAGGAGCGCCCACGCTTCCGGGTAGTTGCCTGACTCAATGTCGCCGTAGTAGGCGGAGACGACTGCCCAGGGATCGGTGACATTCGGCTCGGTCACCGGACCCGATGGTGCGGGCGCCGGCGTGGCGGACGCCGGGGTGCCTGACGTCTGCTGCGGCCTGATAATCGTTTTGGTGACAGTCGGAGCGGGTGCTGCCGACGTTGCTCGCGGCGGCGAGGTGGCTGAGTGCGCCGCGGAGGCGGGGCTGCCGGAACCGGCGCCGCATGCTGCAAGGCTCAGCGCCGCCGCGGCCGCGAGGGCAGTGATGATCAGCTTCATTGGGACACCTGCCTGCCTGTTTGTGAGGCGATCAGTTCTGCTGAGTTGCCGTGCGGCGACCTGAGCTCTGGCCGCCGATTGCCGCAATCCTCGGCGGCCGCGAGCAAGCTCCGGGACCTGCGAGCGGGAGCCTGGCGCCACGTTCCCGGGAACGGTTCGGTGGCATGGCCCGAACTCCCGGCTACAAGCCCGCCCAGGTGCCGGTTCGGCCAGGCCAGACCCAGTGCCAGTAGTGAGCGACATCCCGGCCGCCGATGATGTGAACGCGCGTGAAGTACGGGTGCCGGTGACCGTTGATGGTCACGTAACTGCGCGGCCGGTAGAGGTGGATGGTCACATGTCCCAGCCGGAAGATCCCTGCATCAGCCCTCCAGAGGGTGCCTGATCCGGTAGCCGAGCTGTTACCCCAGCCGGACCAGCGAATGTGCGCTGCCCATACAGCAGGTCCTTCGGTCATGTTGAACTGGGCCATGAGCGTCATCCAGCAGAGCTCAGACGATTTCAGGGTGCAGAACTCGAGCACGACCACATGGCGGGCCGGAGTGGACGATGCTGGCGCTGCCGCGGCTATTCGCGGGGCATCACTGGCCGATGCGATCCCGCCGGTTGCTGCGGGGAGTCCGCCGGTCATGACGAGAGCTGCCGCAGGCGCGGCGGTCCTTATCATCTTGCCCCCCCGTGTCTTTCTATCCCCGCTCTCTCGTGGCGCCAGGTCTCAAGGCAGAAGCAAGGACAAGGCCAAAGCCCCGTAACGGTGCGCTCCACATGTCACGAGAACTTTGCCCGCGTCCGCGACCGTGGCGGCTGCCCGATACTGCAGCCATCAGAAGTCCGGCGTCTGGGCGACCCCGCCGATGCCACGGCTGCAGGCGCCGTATCGGGGCTGCACCCGGCGCTTAATGCTGCCGCTGGCCCGCTAAAGCGGTGCCGGTACGAGGAAGAACTATGCCCGCGGTTTCGATGGTCTTGCTCATGGCTTCCCCCTTAGGCGGAAATGCCTGGCAACCTGAGCGCGGAACCTGCCTTTAGCAATTTAAAATTCTGTCTCATTGTAACACAATACTGCGTGTAGGCCACAGCTGCTACCGAGCCATCACAGATCTGCGTCAGCGGTTGAACCGCCCGGACTCGCGGACGCCCACGGCACACGGCCGCTCTCCGCTTGGCCGACCCGCCCGCCGAGGAACCTACCACTCCCAGGTTATTTGACTTTATTTAACGACCAGCTGGCCTGGCATTCAGGCCGCATTCTCAGAGCTTTACGTCGCAGGCCCGCCGAAGAGGAGCCTGCGGCGTCGATCGCTGACCCAGCTGCATGACTATGCACAACCAGCGGCACGGAGACGCACTCTATTGCCGCCGACCGGATTGTCGCTGGGGGGCGGCGAGGTGGTTGACGGGCTTGCCGGCGGCGAAGACGCTGGGGGTGTGACTGGCCCGTCTGATCATGTGCTGCGCAACCGGGTGGCCTGGGACCGGCTGGCCGCTGACTACGCCGGCCCGGGCCTGCGCAACTGGGCGGCCGCGGAACCAGGGTGGGGAGTGTGGAAGGTCCCTGAGGCACAGCTTCGGGTCTTGCCGTCGGGCCTGGCCGGGGCCGATGGCCTGGAGCTGGGCTGCGGCACCGGGTATATCTCGGCCTGGCTGGCCCGCCGCGGCGTCCGGCCGGTCGGCTTGGACAACTCCGCCGCGCAGCTGGCCACCGCTGCCGCCTTGCAAGATCGCTTCGGGCTGCGCTTCCCGCTGATCCATGCCGATGCGGAGCAGATACCGCTGGCCGGTGCCGCTTTCGATCTGGTGATTTCCGAATACGGTGCGAGCATCTGGTGTGATCCTTACGCCTGGATCCCGGAGGCGGCCCGGGTGCTGCGCCCGGGGGGGCGGCTGATCTTCCTGGTCAGCTCCGCCCAGATCGTTCTCACCTGGCCGGACCACGATGACCTGCCGGCCACCGAGACGCTGCAGCGGCCGTACTTCGGCATGCACCGTTTCCAATGGCTGGGCAGCGACTCGGTCGAGTTCCACCTCGGCCATGGCGAGATGATCCGGTTGCTGCGCCGTTGCGGGTTCGGGATCTGCGATCTCATCGAGGTCCAGCCTCCGCTCGGCTCAACCACCAGGCATCCGGTCGCGACCTTGGAATGGGCCCGGAAATGGCCCTGCGAAGAAATCTGGAAAGCCCGCAAATCGCCCTGACCCGAAGGTGTAACGCGCACTCTTCTGACCCTATGAGGGCCGGGCCCCCTTCCCTGCTCAGCCCGGTAGCGGGACGCTCCGGGTGAAAGAACGAGCTCGGGAAAGGAGGCCCGGCAATGTCTGTCTACGTCGGAATCGATGTGCACCGCGAGCGGTCCCAGGTGGCGGTGGTCACCGAGGACGTGAAGGTGCAGGTCAACAGGAACGTGGTGAATGGTTCCGAGCCGATGCTGCGGCTGATCGGCGGGCTGCCGGCTGGGACGCCGGTGGCGTTCGAGGCAG
>Ga0181523_10001319_pt1 | contig 26548 bp, 24 predicted proteins | sample PEATcosm2014_Bin_43_FD_119752 | JGI IMG/M metagenome (GOLD analysis project Ga0181523, IMG submission 119752) | Peatland microbial communities from MTU Mesocosm Facility, Houghton, MI, USA - PEATcosm2014_Bin05_30_metaG | ecosystem: Environmental > Terrestrial > Soil > Wetlands > Peat | place... | reverse complement strand
TGTTCCAGCGGGCTTTTTTACCAACTGGGGCAAAGGGGTTGTCGCCTCACTCCAACTTTTCCGGTCGCGCCAGGTTTCGTCGCTGGCCGCGCCGTAGCGCGAAGCCCGAAGACGGGTCCCCTGGCGGCAACCCGGTGGGGATCCTCTCCCTGGAAATGAGCGCCGAAGATTTGATCCTGCGCCTCGTGTGTTCCAGGACGCGTGTGAATTTCCACAAGCTGCGCACCGGGTGCGCAACCAAAGAGGAATTGGAAATAGTCCGAGACGCGCTACCACACGTGATGAACGAGAAGGAGACGCCGATCTATATTGACGACACCAGTGGGCTGACGATATTCGAGGTTCGATCGCGGCTGCGGGCGATGAAGCATCGCTACGGCATCCGGCTGGCGGTGGTGGATTACCTGCAATTAGTGGCGCTGACGCGCGAGCAGATGTTTCTTGGCATGGCGGCGGGATACGCGGACGTGGCGCGGGGCATCCAGCAAGCGGCAAAGGAACTGGAAATCCCGATCATCGTCCTCAGCCAGTTGAGCAATGAGGGGCGCAAGCGCGGCAGGAATGAGAAATCCAAACTAACGGATTTCCGCGAGACGGGTGCGATTGGTGACGTTGCGAACTTTGCGGGCATCCTGTGGCGTCCTCCACTGGAAACCGAGGAGGAGGAAAAGTTGCGTGCGGCGATTGGCTCAGACCCGATGGGCGAGCACACGCTGGCGGTGCAGATGGAAGTATTAAAAAATAAGAACGGACCGAGCGGCATGGGCATTCAGTTCAACTTCCAGCGCTGGTGCATGAGGTTCGAGGATCTGCAATATCCAAGTTAGGAAGCAAAGAGTCAAAGGGGTGGGTTACCGGAAGGGAAAGGCAAGAAAACGGATCTGAAATCAGAAGACGGCTTTTTCTCCCTTGAACATCATCGAAGTGGTCAGCCGGCCAAATTTCGCTTAAGCCGGCCAGCGAAGCCGGAATCAGGGAACAGTCAACCGATAAAATCGAAGTGTGCTGGTGTTGGGATCAATGAAGGAAAAATTGGTCTGGTTGCCAGCAACTTTTCCGAGCGTTGCCCACGTTCCAAAGTCGGTGGTGGCTTGCACATCATACGTTACATTGGTCAAACCCGTCCATTGGAGCGTGCAGACCGGTGGCGGCGAAGCGATACCGAGCACCGGCTGGGGCACGTTGAAAACTGTCCATTCGAGCCGCACCACGCTGTATTCAGGAATCGTGACAGAATTGGTCGCGGTGCCAGCCTGGATGACGACATTATTCAGCGGTGGATTGGCATTCACGATACTTGGATCGCTGCCAGCCACAAAGGTTTCAAGGAATTGATTCGTGAGCGCCACGCCGTCCTGGGTGATTTGCACCGGCACGGCGTTGGAACCTTTGTTCGTAAGCACCACATATCGCTTCCCGTTGCCGCCCTGGTAAGCCTGCGCGTAAATCGCCGGCATCGTGCCGTTGTCGTTGGTGTCCATCGGCACAACCGGACAATTCGAGCCGACGCTCGTGCCATAGACTGCCGTGGAACGATTGATGGCCCAATATGCCACCGCTTCCGCTGAGCCTTGGGCGCTGAGAAAATAACCGAACGGCAGGCCAATGGTATTGGTCACGTAATTGTTGGTGGCGGCCTTGGTCACGGCATTCCAGAATAGATTGGTCGTGTCCACGCCGCTGCCGTTCACCAGTTGGTAGCTGCCGGCGAAACTCACGCGCGGAATGGTGGACAGGCGCATCACATATTCCGCGGCGTAGATGCCGCCATACAGCGAGCTGGTCGGCAGGTTTTGGGTTCCATTGCCATCGCCCAGATTTGGGGACAGTTCGGTCTCCAGAAACGTCACGTTGTTGCTGCTTTTTGCCATCAGGGTGTTGGTGACGTAAAGCGTGGTATTGCTGAACAGGACTCCGTTGTCCATCGCCATCAAATCGGCAAAGGCGGCATTCGTTGGCAAGCGGGGATAATGGTGATAAACGACGGCGTCCCAGTATTGATTGGTATAATTGCCCAAAGCGTTGTCCCAACTCATGCCAGAGCTTCCCGGGTCGCTGAAGAAGACGGCGACCACGGCGTTGGAATCGGCGGCTTTGATCGCATTGCGGTAGGGCAGCATCTTGTTGGCGTAATCCGTCCCGTTGGTGAAGAAGTTGTTCGTGCCCTGGAAAAGGTAAGGCTCATTGCACAGTTCCCAGACCGCCACCGGGATGTGGTGGCTCAAGGCAAACGCGGCGAACGCACCGGCCGAATTGGTGGTGTCAGTGAAGGCATTGACGCACACAATTATTCTGGCGCCGCCGAGGTTGGCGGCCAAGCTGGCGAAATTAGTGAACCAAACCCCGCCCTTGCCGATGAGCGCATTATAAGTGCCGGCGGTAAGGTTGGAAGCGATGTTGCTCGGCCCTGCTGTCACGCCAATCTCATTGACCCAATTTGAATCGGTCAGCCCGGTGGACCAGTTGAAGGCGTCCCCGGTGGTGCCGGCCGGGAAAAGCAACCAGCCCGGCGAGAGCATGGCGGCGAAATGCTGCATGTTGGTGTCCCCGTATTCCACGCCGGTGCCCAACAGCTCGGTGGTGAAGCCGGCGAAACCGGGATTGAGCGACGTGGAGTTCGTCGTCATAAACGCTACCACCACGACATTCGTACTCGTTTGCGCCTGGATTTCTGGGGTGAGCCAGAGACCGGTCATTAAAATCAGCCAAGCCGCAGATCCCAATTTGGACATATAGGTGTCCAGTTTCCCGCAGGAATTGTGCCGACCGATTGAGGCGCAAAAGACTGGGTCAGCGCGAAGGACGGAAGTGACTCGATGCTTAATATGAGCTGGTGTCTCTTAGATAAGGCTCGAACTTATTTCGGCGAAAATCCAGAGGCTTAAGGTATCCCCACACCTGCCCCACGGCGGAAACATCCTCTGATTGCCAGCCTGATTGCAACCATCCCGAACCGAACGAACGCTGGATGAACCAAGTAGCACGCAATCTCACCGATCATGAAGGCAAGTACCGGATACCCGATATCGCAGCCGGGAATTATCTTTTGTTCTTTGAAAAGAGCGCGTTTATAGCGAGCCCCCAAGGAGCTGCTATTACTCTGAAAGAGAACGATACACAGCAACAGAATGCCACTCTCTACCAAGAAAATCCGGACGCGGCATATTTTGCCTCCCTGGCTGGGAAATTCAAAGCAAAAGCCCATGCAAGTTCTTCCGTCATTACAGCCTATGAGAGCGAATGGCGAATCCTTGAACAATCAGAGGTTTCTCCGGAATTCAAGACAGGGCTCGCCAACGCACTGAAGAAACAGGATAAGGAGGTCGAAAACATCCCCTGGATCAGAGAGAATCTGGAAGATTTCAAAGAGCCCCAAATTGACTTGCGGCCAAATGCGACTCAACCCGTTGGCGAGGTTGAAAAAGCGCAATCAACCAACGGTAATCACACAGATTTCAAAAAGCCCGAGACCCAATTACAAATCAATGACCTTTTAATGACGAATCAGGACAAATCCACCCCCCCAAGATTGGCTCACCGGCAAACACCCAGGAAGTCAGTCCCGACGGCGGAGCCCCGAAATAAATTCCAGAACCACAGTGGGCAATTCAACAGCGAGAGGAACGCAGCAAGCCCAATGAAAAAGAAAATGTCAAATCAGAGACAATTTTATGAGCAGTCAAATGTTTTCACGTCTCGCGAGCGGCAACGGGCTCGCGGGTGTCTCCATTGACGAAGCACAGGTGTGGTAGTAACTTTGCTAGAATCTACTGTTGGGAGATGAATGGATTGCCCCGGATGAAGAACCGCAGGTGTCGTTTTGCCCAATGACCGGCATATTCCACACCCACCCGTGCCCGCTTGACTATTTCAAAAGGCTTGGCTTTGGTTGGCTCGGCTATGTAGAAATCGTCACTGAGTAGGTCGTGAGCGTTCAAGCGCCTATCAATATGCATCGCACGGCAAAGAAGACCGGGGCCTTGGCTTCGGCCGCAGACATTCATCACAGGCTCGACTGCGCGCAGCAACACGGCGCACGCATTTCCTTCAGGCTCGGTCACCACATTCATACAGTGATAAATGCCATAGACTAAGTAGACGTAAGCATAGCCAGGTGGACCGAACATGACCTTCGTTCGATCCGTCAATCCTTTAGCTGAATGCGCAGCGAGGTCGTGCACCCCAAGATACGCCTCAGTTTCTACAATTTTTCCCATTCGCATTACGCCGCGCTCGACATGGACGAGGTATTTGCCGAGCAGTTCCCGAGCGACCACAATTGTGCTTCGGTTATAGAATGAGCGCGGCAGTTTACGCATGATCAAATTATACCAAAAAAGGCGGTTCCAAGCGCGTCTGATTTTGGGAAATGCTCGTTGAGCAGCACAAATTCACACGGTCGACACACGGGGTCCATTTTCCCCGTATGGTCAAATAATTCGTCCGTCGCATTTTGGCGCTGCCATTCTGCCTTTTTTTAGGCCATTTGCCCTATTAACCTCGCACCATGCCTTGGACAAAGCTGCTGGCTTGGGCCACCGGACAAATTGACGAAGCCCTGTGCCAGAAATTGGAGTTTGTGCTGGAGGAAAACCGCGTCTACCGCGCCCCGCTCGAACGGCATTCACCTCACTGGCGCCTGCAGGATGGCGAGCGCAAGCTCCTCGCCGAGAAAGGCAAACCCCTCGGCAAGTTGTTGGGTAAGGTGAACCGCAGGTTTATTTTTCTCTCAAGGAGGTTTCATGACAAATAACTGCATGAGCGACTTCATGTCGCGGACACCAAAACGGACACCAAACGAGTAAAGATGGGTAGGTGCGGAGTAATGGCAGAGTATGCTTGAGTAACCAGTAAAATCAGGCATATTGGGGCTGCAAACGCGGTGGAAAATGGCCGATTCCGACCCTCGCCTCCAATAAATAATTCGTATTCAACGAGTTACAAATTGAGGGCGCGTATGTTTCACTGAAATCATTACTTGGCCATTACTCGTCAACTACCCCGTTAATACTTGCCAACTACTGGTGAAGATGTGGCAGTTTCCTCCGGCAAGGCAACATGGTTGCCAGAAGATTGGTGGAATGAACCCGCTCAACTTTTAACTTCCGGCGTTCAAAAAAAAGGAAAAAAGGTGCTTGAGTATGTTCACGATAGAGCCCGGTTTCATGGCATCATGAAAACAGATATTTCCGTGAACACCGGAGACTGGCGATTTAGGTGATTTTACTGCCGGAGTGTGAAGATCGAAAGCGAGGATTGCGAACCGACCCTCGCTCGCACTTTCCTCATATCAACAGGGGTGGGTTCTCAGCCCTGAAAGAAGAATTCCGCTTGCGTAATTGCATTTTATCCAGAACATAATTACTGTTGATGGTGTGACCAAGGGGAATTGACGACCCGCAATGAATACCCGTTTGGACGAAACGGTCGATGCCGCCGAGCAAGTCGAATCACTTCGACTGGAGTTGGGGCGGTGTCAGCGTGAACTCGACGAGTGCCGGAGGCGCTTGGGAGAACCGCAGGAGGCGGAGGCGTTGCTTGCCGGAGAAAATCGGCTTCTCGAAATGTTCGCGAAGGGCGAGCCGCTCCCTTTGATCCTCGATGGAATATGCCGGCTTGTCGAAGAGATTTCCAGCGGCTCTCTGTGTTCGATTCTATTGTTGGATCCGATAGACAACCGGCTTTGGCACGGCGCTGCTCCCAGCCTTCCGGCCAGTTACACCAGTGCCTTTTACGGCAGAACCATCGGACCGAAGACGGGGCCGTGTGGGAGGGCTGCCTTTTTCAAAGAACCGGTTATCGTCTGCGACATCGCCACGGACCCGCTGGGGGACGATTATCGCGATTTGGCCCTGGCGCATGGGTTGCGCGCGTGTTGGTCAGCGCCGATTCTTTCTTCCGAAGGTAAAGCGTTGGGGAGCTTCGCCGTGCTCTCACGCGAACCACGCAGTCCGACTCCGCAACATAAGAGGATTATTGCTCAAATCACGTATCTCGCGGCAGTCGCGATTGAACGCAAGCGCGCTGAAGATGCGCTGCGGCGAAGCGAGGCCTATTTAGCTGAAGCACAGAAATTGAGCCTCACAGGCAGCCTCGGATGGAAAGTTTCCACCGGAGAACTCGTCTGGTCGGACGAGACGTTTCGTATCATGGGCTATGATCGGGCGATAAGGCCCACGTTGGAGCTTGTACTCAAGCGAGTTCATCCGGAGGACGCTGTCCTCGTGCAACAGACAATTGATCGCGCTAGACGAGAAGAAAGTGATTTTGATTTTGAACATCGTCTTCTGATGCCGGATGGAGCCATCAAACATGTCCGCGTCGTGGCTCGAGCAGCCAAAGATGGATCGGGTAAAGCAGAGTTTGTTGGAGCGGTCATGGATGTCACCGAACGGAAGCAGTCCCAGGAAGCAACGCGGGCGGCGAAGGTCCGATTTGAGGGTATTCTTGAAATCGCCGAAGACGCGATCATCTCAGTGGGCTCCAACCATCGTATCGTGTTGTTCAATCAGGGCGCAGAGAAGGTCTTTGGATATTCCCAGGACGAGGTCATTGGCAAGCCGCTTGACCTTCTGCTACCCCAGCGCTTCGCTCATGCGCACCAGGGACACATCAAAGAATTTGCTCAATCGCCAGACGTCGCGCGAGTGATGGGCCAACGCCGGGAGGTGTTTGGCCTTCGGAAGGACGGGAGCGAGTTTCCGGCCGAGGCCTCGATCTCCAAGCTCGATCTTGGCGGTGAACTGGTATTCACCGTCATCCTGCGCGACATCACTGAACGCAAACAGGTTGCCGAAGCGCTGCGCGCCTCGGAAAAACTTGCCCGCGGCCAGGCGGATGCGCTGACCCGGGCCCTGGAGGCACTGACGAGAGAGTCCTCTCCTGATCGGATTGTGGAGCATGTTTTGCGGACCATGACCGCTCAATTGGATGCTCATAGCTGCAGTATCTGGTTGAGGGACGAGGCGAATGACCTGGTGGCTCTCGAATTCGCCTTTGAGAATGACAAGCTCGTAACCAAATCCGACGCCGGGATTGCCGCGATCAGCCCTCCGTTAAAGATCGCAGAAGTTTGGGCCTGGCCGGGAGTGTTCTGCACGGGGAAGCCTTATGTGCTGCAAGATATTCGGGAAGGTCCAATTTTTCCGTGGCGCGAACACCTTCTGTCCCTGGGCGTTATTACCATATTGATTGTTCCGATGTTGGTGGCCGGCCGGGTTGAGGGAGTCGTTGGCATTCGGTTTACCAGCAAGCGCGTTTTTCGGACCGAGGAAATGGAGCTGGCCCAGGCGTTGGCCAATCAAGCGATGCTGGCAACGCAATTAATCCGTCTCTCCGCACAAAGCCGCGAGTCGGCCGTGATGGCGGAACGCAATCGCGTGGCCCGCGACATCCACGACACGCTGGCACAGGGATTCACCGGTGTGATTGTGCAACTGGAAGCCGCAGCCGATGCGACGTCCAAAGGGTTGGCGAAGGAGGCCGAGCAGCATCTGATTCGGGCCGGCGATCTGGCTCGCGACAGCTTGCGCGAAGCGCGGCGTTCGGTACGAGCGCTGCGTCCGCGGGCACTGGAGGACAAAGATTTGTGCGAAGCGCTGGAGAATTTGATCCGGAAAATGACCATCGGCACGACGGTGAAGGCGGAATTCATCGTGCAGGGAGAAATCAAGCCGCTCCCGCCCGAGTGGGATGAGAATCTCCTCCATATCGGACAGGAAGTGTTGACGAATGTGTTCCGGCACGGCCAGGCGAGTCATTTTACGGCACAGATTACATTTGTTCCGGACGAACTCCGGATGGAACTGCGCGACAACGGGCGCGGATTCGATCCCGCGGGCAAATATGACGGATTCGGTTTGCTCGGAATGAGAGAGCGGGTTGAAGCAATGGGCGGCCGGTTGAATATTCAAAGCGCAAATGGCATGGGCACGGCGATATTGATCGTGCTACCTTTGACCGAATACCGACAAACGTCTGATTCATGAGTGCTGTATCCAGACCACGACTGAAGAATGCGCAGGTGGACAAAATCCGGGTGCTGATTGCAGACGATCACGTGACGGTGCGCGAAGGACTGGTGGCGATGATTGGCCGACAGCCGGACATGATGGTCGTGGGCGAGGCTGCCAACGGCCTGGAAGCACTGCACTTGTGGCGAAAGCATCGCCCCGATGTGGCATTGCTGGATCTGCGCATGCCCATGTTGGATGGTGTCAGCGCGATTAATGAAATCCGCGGACAGGACGCCTCGGCCCGCGTCATTGTCCTGACCACCTTCGATACAGACACCGATCTTTTCAAGGCGATCAAAGCTGGTGCCAAAGGCTATCTGCTGAAAGATGCGCAGCGGGAGGAATTATTGGAGTGCATCCGCAGGGTCCATGCCGGCGAGATGTGTGTCGCGCCTTCGCTGGTGGCCAAACTGGCAGCAGGCATGAGCAATGAGGAGCTGACCGGCCGGGAACTGGACGTGTTGGCCCTTCTGGCGCGCGGCAAAAGCAACAAGGAAATCGGCGCGAATCTCTACATCAGCGAAACCACGGTGAAGTCCCACCTCCGCAGCATCTTCACCAAGCTGAACGTTCTCAGCCGCACGCAAGCCATCACGGCCGCCAGCCGTCGTGGACTGGTTCAGCTTTAGCCGCCTGCCCGACTACTCACAAAGCAATTTTCCTGCGCAAGTGCCCCTGCCGTGCGCGTCATTAATTTTCCAGTTGCAGTGAGGGCGTCAAACGGAAATTCCTCCTCCGAAAGGAGGAGGCACGGGTAGTTCGTTTACTCCGCAAAAAATTCACCCACCTGGTCAATAGAATTAAACGGCGCAAGCAGTCATACTCTTTCCTGTACAGACCATCGTCTTCTCGTTTCCGACAAGGAGCCATTCGTTACCGGCACAACCTGCGGCGTCGACAGCGGCAAATTGGCCTGACCATTTGAAAATGGGTATGAACAACATCAAACCGACACAGACATGAAAACCAAAAATCAAATCGAACGCACCTCGATGGTCGGTCTGTGGCGAAGTCTCACCGCGCGGGCCGCCACTGCATCGCTCGTCTTCGCAATCCCTGCCATTCCAGCGTTGGCTGCCGACGAGCCAGGAAAAGCTATGACGAAAGGCCCCGACGCTATCCGTCCCTTCCACATCAACATTCCAAAAAAGGCACTCGTCGACCTCCGCCGGCGCATTGCGGCGACACAGTGGCCCGATCATGAGACCGTCACTGATGAGTCTCAGGGCGTGCAGTTGGCGACAATGCAGAAACTCGCGCACTATTGGGCGACCGATTACGACTGGCGCAAGTGCGAGGCGAAGTTGAATGCCTTGCCGATGTTTGTGACTGCGATTGACGGTCTTGACATCCAGTTCATTTGGGTCCGCTCCAAAAATCCGAATGCCCTGCCGATGGTTCTCACCCATGGCTGGCCCGGCTCAATTTTGGAATTCGTGAAGGTCGTTGGCCCGCTTACCGATCCCACAGCGAATGGCGGACGTGCCGAAGACTCGTTCGATGTGGTGATTCCCGCGATGCCGGGATACGGCTTCTCCGGCAAGCCGACCACTACCGGCTGGGACCCGGCACATATCGCGCGTGCGTGGACTGTGCTGATGAAACGCCTTGGATACACGAAATTTGTGGCGCAAGGCGGGGACTGGGGCGATGGGGTCTCGGAGCTGATGGCCCTGCAGGCGCCTCCCGAATTGCTCGGCATTCACGTCAACATGCCGGCCACGGTTCCAGCGGACATTGACAAGGCTGCCTTTTCCGGGGCTCCGCCGCCGTCCGGCCTCTCCGCCGAGGAACAGCACGCTTACGACCAACTGGTCTTTTTCTATAAACACGGCCTGGGCTATGCCATTGAGATGGCGAACAAGCCGCAGACGCTTTATGGCATTGCAGATTCTCCCATCGGCCTGGCTGCGTGGATGCTCGATCACGATGCGCGCAGCTATGAGCTGATCGCCCGCGTCTTCGACGGAAAGGCCGAAGGGCTTACGCGTGATGACATCCTCGACAACATCACCCTCTACTGGTTGACCGGCACGGCGATTTCTTCCGCCCGTCTCTATTGGGTATACAAGGGGGGATTCTTTGACGTCAGGAACGTCGCCATCCCGGTCGCCGTGAGCGTTTTTCCGGATGAAATTTATGCCGCCCCGCGGAGTTGGGCGGAGCAGGCGTATCCCAAACTGATCTATTTTAACCGGCTCGACGTCGGCGGCCACTTCGCCGCCTGGGAGCAACCGGTACTTTTCACCCAGGAACTTCGCGCAGCGTTCAAATCTCTGCGCGGTGAGAAGGCAACCGTGCTGAAATAATTGCCGGGACAAGCCGCCACTGAACCAAATAAACATATGAAAACCGAAAATCATACCGCACCCGCTTCCAAGGCAGCCGGGCGCCCGGAAAGGAGCAACTTTTGAATACTATCATTGAAACACCGCAGACGAAACCGGTCAACCGGACCGGGAGCGGAGTTTTCTCGAAGCCTGAACTGCTGCGACGCTATCTCCAGGTAAGAGGTTTTTCCCAAAAGGTCTGCGAGACCCTGGAGCCCGAGGATTACGTCATTCAATCCATGCCGGAGACCAGCCCCACGAAATGGCACCTGGCGCATACGGGCTGGTTTTTTGAGACGTTCGTGCTGAAGCAATTCTTCCCTGGTTATGAATCGCTTCACCCGCAGTACGGGTTCCTGTTCAATTCCTACTATAACGCCGTCGGTCCGTTTTATTCGCGCCCGCATCGGGGCTTGTTATCCCGGCCCACGGTCAAGGAAGTTTTCCACTATCGCTCTGACATCGACCTGCTGGTTTCCGAACTGATCGAGTCGGCCGATGAACGGCTCCTGGCGAAACTGGAACCGATCATCACCCTCGGATTGCATCACGAGCAACAGCACCAGGAGTTGATGCTCACGGACATCAAGAGCGTTTTTTGGAAAAATCCGCTGCGGCCGGCCTTTCGCGCCCGCGCCCCCAGACCGCCTCAGCCGGTGCCCGCGATCAAATGGTTGCCATTCAAGGAAGGCGTTTACCGGGTGGGACATGATGGCCCGGAATTCAGCTACGACAACGAAAGTCCCCGCCATCGTGTTTTTCTCCAATCTTTTGAATTGGCGTCGCGACTCGTCACGAATGCCGAGTTTCTGGCGTTCGTGGAGGACGGTGGTTACCGGCGTCCCGAGCTTTGGCTGTCTCTGGGCTGGAACACGGTGAAAGAAAGGGGTTGGGACGCCCCGCTTTATTGGGAAAAGCGGGACGGAAAGTGGCACACCATGACCCTGGCGGGAATGGCCGAATTGGTCCCCGAAGAACCCGTCTGCCACGTGAGTCTGTTTGAAGCGGACGCCTGCGCACGATGGTCTGGCGCACGATTGCCCACGGAGGAGGAATGGGAGACGGCATCATCCGGATCGCCGCTCAATGGTAATTTCGTCGAAAGCGGGATTTTCCACGTGGCCCCTCTCGCTTCGCCCGCTTCCGCGGGCAAACCGGCCCAGATGTTCGGCGATGTTTGGGAATGGACCCGCAGCAGCTACTCGCCCTATCCCGGCTATTCGCCGGTTGCCGGAGCCCTGGGGGAGTACAACGGCAAGTTCATGTGCAACCAGTATGTTCTGCGCGGCGGCTCCTGTGCGACGTCGCAATCGCACATTCGCCGCACTTACCGGAACTTTTTCCAGCCCGATGCCCGGTGGCAGTTCAATGGTATCCGGCTGGCAAAGGATCTTTTATGAATGGGGCGATTTTGCTGCCTGCGTCGTCTGCCCGCCCCTGTTCGGGCGACGGCTTTCTTTCCGAAGCCGTTGCCGGACTTTCCCAACCGCAAAAAATGCTCCCCTGCAAGCGCCTCTACGATGAAGAGGGTTCCAGACTGTTCAACGAAATTTGCGAACTGGAGGAGTATTATCCCACGCGAACCGAAAACCGGATACTTCGCGATAACATAAACGAGATTGCCGGTTTGATCGGCAGTGAATGTCGGCTGGTGGAGTTTGGCAGTGGTAGCAGCACCAAGACCCGCCATCTTTTGGCTCATCTTCCCCGCATCGCCGGCTACATCCCAATAGATATCTCCGGGCCGCAACTCCTTGAGTCGGCGGTTCAGTTGGCCAGCGAGTTCCCCGGCCTTGAGATTCACCCATTGGAAGCTGACTACGGCGAGATTTCAGAAATTCCTGACACAAAACGAAAACCGAGGCGGACAGTAGCGTTCTTTCCCGGATCGACTATCGGTAACTTTGATCCTGTTGCGGCTATCGACTTTCTGCGCAACATCGCCTTCCTTTGTGGCAGTGACGGAGGACTGTTAATCGGCGTTGACCGCAAAAAGCCGAGGCGGATTCTGGAGCCTGCCTACAACGACCGGAAGGGGGTCACGGCGAGGTTCAACCTGGGTATTCTCGCCCGCGCCAATCGGGAATTGGGAGCAGATTTCGATCTCTCAGCATTCCGTCATCGCGCCCCGTACAATGAAACCCACGGGCGAATCGAGATGCACCTGGTCAGCACGCGCGCGCAAACGGTGCATTTGGATTCCCAGGAATTCAGTTTCGAGGAAGGAGAGCACATCACAACGGAGTATTCGTATAAATACACGCTGCCGGGTTTCGCCGGGCTGGCGCTGAAAGCTGGATTCAAACTGGTGAGGAATTGGGAGGACCGCAATCATTTATTCAGCGTGCTATTTTTACGGGTTAGTGACCGCGAGTCGGGTCCAAAAACGGAGTTGCCGTGTTTCAATGGAACGACCGACGAGCCTTGCGAGGTTTGGAAATAACGGAGAACCGCTTCATGATTCTGTTTCACCAAGTCGGCAAAAGCTTCGGAAACGCAGTCGCGCTCCAACCCGCCGACCTGACAATTGCGGCGAACAGAACGACCGTGCTGATTGGCGTCAGCGGCTCAGGAAAATCGACCGTGCTGCGCCTCATATCAGGATTACTCAAACCAAGCACAGGTTGGATCGAGATTGATGGGGAAAAGCTTACCCGGGACAGCCTCCCGGGGCTTCGGCGACGAATGGGTTACATGATCCAGAGCGGCGACTTGTTTCCCCACTTGACCGCCCGCCGAAACATCCTGCTTGTTGCGCAAGAATTGCGGTTGGGAATGGATGAAATGACCGCACGACTCGAAGAGTTATGCGGCCTGACAAAACTTTCCGACACCTTGCTCGATCGCTATCCAGTGGAACTCTCCGGCGGCGAGCAAAGGCGGGTGAGCCTCATCCGCGCGCTGATGTTGAAACCGGACATCCTTCTCCTGGATGAACCGATGGGCGCTCTTGACCCGATGGTGCGTGCCGGTCTTCTCGTGGACTTGAAATCGTTGTTCGAGCGGTTGAATACGACGGTGATCCTTGTGACGCACGACCTCGTCGAAGCCGCGCGACTTGGAGACTGGGTTGTGCTGCTGAATGCTGGTCGGATTATACAGCAAGGCCCCTATGCTGAATTCTCCTGGTGTCCAGCCGAACCATTTGTGAGCGACTTTTTTCACGCTCAAATGGAGGAGGTCCAGTCATGAAAATCGCGCTGATGGCCATGGTCGTTGCGCCGCTTCTCGCAGCTTGTGTGGCCAATGCCGGAGACGTGATTGTGTTGGGCTCGAAGAAATTCACCGAGTCGTTCGTGCTGGCAGAAATAGCCAAACGAAGCCTGGAGGAAGCCGGGTTTCAAGTCGAGCATCGCCAGGGCATGGGCGGGACAATCATCTTGTGGGAAGCGTTGCGGCAGGGCTCGATTGCAGCCTACCCGGAATACACGGGAACGATTCAGGAGGAGATTTTGAAGGGACCGATGGCGCCATCGGTCAGGGCGCTGCGCCAGGAATTGGCCCAATACGGAATAGGCATCACGGAGGAACTCGGGTTCAACAACACCTACGCCCTGGTGATGACCAGGTCGCGGGCCAGCGAACTTGGCATTCAAAAGATCAGCGACCTGTCGAAACACCCCGACCTGAGGTTGGGATTGACGCACGAATTCCTGGGCCGGCATGACGGGTGGGAGCCTCTTCAAAGACGATATAAGTTGAGCCTGTCAAACGTGCGCGGAATCGACCATACGTTGGGCTACGTGGCCCTGCTCAATGGGGAGATCGATGTGAAGGACGCATACACAACCGACGCGAAAATCGACGAAGATGATTTGGTAGTGTTGGCGGATGATCTCAAATTCTTTTCCCAGTATCGGGCGGTATTCATGTTCCGGCTCGACACGCCGGCTCGCGCAATCCAAGCCCTCCGTCGCCTCGAAGGCACTCTGAGCGAATCAAGAATGGTTCATCTCAACAAAATCGCGGAGCAGACCAAGGATTATTCATCGGCCGCAGATTTGTATTTCAAACAAATTGGCCAGGTCGGCCAATTCAGCGGCTCCGAATCATTTTGGCATCGGCTTGCCCGGTGGACGGTCCGTCACCTCATTTTGGTCGGCATGTCACTGGCCGCGGCGATCGCGATCGGGATTCCACTGGGTATTTACGCCAGCAGGCCGGGGTTCCTCAGCGAAATCATCCTCGCCCTGACAGGACTCATCCAGACGGTCCCCGCGCTCGCCTTGCTGGCGCTGCTGGTCCCGATTCCCTTTCTTGGGATCCGCCCAATCACCGCCATCGTCGCTCTTTTCCTGTACGGGCTGCTGCCGATTGTAAGGAATACCGCCACCGGCTTGCGCGATATCACTCCCCAGATTCGGGATGCGGCGGAGGTGCTCGGCTTGAAGCCCCGAACCCGGCTTCTGAAGATTTTCCTGCCACTCGCCTCGTCATCCATCCTCGCCGGAATCAAGACCAGCGCGATTATCAATATTGGTTCAGCGACACTCGCAGCTCTCATCGGCGCTGGCGGACTGGGCGAGCCGATTATCAGCGGGTTAAACCTCAACGATAACGCCACCATCCTCGAAGGTGCCATCCCGGCAGCTCTCCTGGCGATTGTGGCACAGGGACTGTTCTCCATCTTTGATCGCTTAATCATCCCTCGAGGACTTCGACTCAGGCCGGCATAGCCGGGCACCTTTCAACAATTTGATGCAAACCGGAAACCATCCAAACCCAAATTCGAAGGAGAAAATGTATGAACCAGCCCTGTGAACATCTGAAGAATCTTACCGAGGCCAACTTTGCGTCTCCTCGTGTTCCTCTCGCCTGCGAAGAATGCCTGAAAGAAGGCACCCTGTGGGTTGCCCTGCGTCAGTGCATGACCTGTGGCCACGTGGGCTGTTGCGACTCCTCACCTAGCAAACACGCGACAAAGCATTTCCACCAGACACAGCATCCCGTGATCCGTTCGGTCATGCCCGGAGAGCGATGGACCTGGTGCTACGTCCACGAAGCCGGTGACGAACTCGCGCCTGACCATACCAAGATTAAAAAGGAATTGCGCCACCATGAATAAGCTCAGTCACGACGTCATCGTCATGGGGGCCGGCACGACGGGAGAGAACGTGGCCGATCGCGCGGTCAAGGGAGGGCTGACAGCCGTCATTGTTGAATCGGACCGCGCGGGCGGTGAATGTTCCTACTGGGCGTGCATGCCAAGCAAGGCCCTGTTGCGGCCGGGAGCAGCTCTCCAGGATGCACGAAGTGTAGTGGGCGCCCGCGAGGCCGTGACCGGCAAACTCAATGTCCCGGCTGTATTCAAGCGGCGCGACTATTTCACTTCAAACTGGGATGACTCCGGCCAGGTAAAATGGCTCCGCGAGGCCAACGTGGATTTCTTACGCGGCCACGCCAGACTGGTAGGCGAACGTCGCGTGTCCGTAACGGACAAGGATGGTATCACGACCAATCTGGCGGCGCGCCAGGCCGTGGTTGTCTGCACTGGCAGCCGACCAGCCATCCCCGACATTCCGGGTCTTGCTGAAACGCATCCATGGACCAGTCGTGAAGCCACCAGTGCCAAAAGCGTCCCGCATCGTCTGGCAATTCTCGGTGGTGGGGCGGTGGCCTGTGAAATGGCCACGGCATGGAAACAACTTGGTGCCGAAGAAATCACAGTGATCGAGCGGGGAGCGCGCCTGATTCCCAGGTGCGAACCGTTCGCGGGCGAATTACTCAGAGCGACCTTCGAGCAACAAGGGATCGGCGTACTAACCGACACGACCGTTCGACGGGTTGACCGCCATGACGATGGCGTTGCTCGTATCACTCTGAGCAGTGGGCAGACGCTTTTGGCCGATGAGGTTCTCGTCGCGGCCGGCCGGCAGCCGCGAACCGAAGAACTGGGGCTGGAGGCGGTTGGGTTGAAGCCCGGCTCGTGGATGGAAGTGGACGATAGCATGGGGGTAAAAGGCGTGGCCGGCGGCTGGCTCTACGCAGCCGGCGACGTTAATCACCGCGCCTTGCTCACACACACGGGCAAATACCAGGCACGCGTATGCGGAGATGTCATTGCCGCGCGCGCCAAAGGAATTATTGACGCTTCCGCGCCTGAACCGTGGACCCGCTATGCCGCGACCGCGGACCAGTGTGCGGTTCCACAAGTCATTTTCACCAACCCGGAAGTGGCCGCCGTGGGGTTGACGGAAGCTGAGGCGAGAGCCCGCAGGATAAACGCGCGTGCAGTAGATTACGATATCGGCCGCGTGGCAGGCGCGGAGCTTTATGCCGACGGTTACAAAGGGAAAGCCCGTATGGTAGTTGACCTGGAACGTGGCGTACTGATCGGAATGACTCTGGTTGGACCCTCTGTCGGAGAATTGATTCACGCGGCAACGATCGCAATTGTTGGTGCAGTTCCTCTTTCACGACTTTGGCATGCTGTACCGTCGTATCCCACAATCAGTGAAATCTGGCTGCGCCTTCTCGAGGCGCTCGGACTTTAAGAAACACAAACACTCCTGGCGGGAACAGACATCAACAAACCACGAACCAAGAAGGAGAAAAGACATGAAGATTTTAATGGTACTAACCTCGCACGATCAACTCGGCAACACCGGCCGGAAAACGGGCTTCTGGTTGGAAGAATTTGCGGCCCCCTACTTTGTCTTCAGAGACGCCGGGGTCGATCTGACGCTGGCTTCACCGAAAGGCGGGCAGCCGCCGCTCGATCCGAAAAGCGATCTTCCAGAAAGCCAAACCCCGGCTATGACGCGATTCAAAAAGGATGAGGCTGCGCAGAAGGCGCTCGCTAACACTCGTCGGCTCGCGGACGTGAAAGCGGAAGATTTCGACACGGTATTCTATCCGGGCGGGCACGGTCCCATGTGGGACCTGGCCGAGAGTCCGGTTTCGAAAGCCCTGATCGAATCATTTTATAACTCCGGCAAGCCGGTGGCGCTGGTCTGCCACGCGCCCGGCGTCCTTCGTCATGTCACCTACCAAGGCGAGCCTCTCGTGAAGGGAAAGCGGGTAACCGGCTTTACCAACGGCGAGGAAGCAGAGATGAAGCTCACCCACGTAGTGCCGTTCCTGGTCGAGGATGAACTGATGCGCCTTGGTGCCATATTCGAGAAGAAGGTGGACTGGCAGCCTTTCACCGTCACTGACGGCCATCTCATCACCGGCCAGAACCCCGCGTCATCGACGTTCACTGCCCAAGCGCTTCTGAAGCTCATGACTGCATCGGAATTGGAGTCGTCAATGAACGGCGTAAGAGTCGAACAGAAGAGCTATGAGATGCCCCCGCGGGAGGGGATCAGCATAGCGCATTTTCTCACCGTTGCCGACATCGAGCGATCGGCCCGCTACTACGAAAAGGTATTCGGCGCTCGCATTCTGAGCCTGGGTGACGGCAACGCGCCTGGATACCTTCAGCTTGCGAATATCTGGATGATTCTGAACGTTGGGGGCGGACCGACCCCGGATAAGCCGACGGTAACTCTCAGCGTCCCCGACCCGAATCACATCAACAGCTTTATGAATTTCCGCGTTGCGGATATTCAAGCGTGCTATGAATTATGGAAAAGTCGAGGGGCCAAGTTCATCACTGAGCCGATCCCCAAGTACGGAGAGACACGCTGCTACATCCGCGATCCTGACGGTTATATTATCGAGGTCGGGCAGAGCACTGCCCTCAAGTACGGTTAACGCTCGGAGATGAAACATGAAAGCAATTGTTGTCAACCAGTATGGAGGTCCTGAAGTACTCGTGTTCGAAGAATACCCCGACCCGGTTCCTGGTCCGGGCGAGGTGCTGGTGCGGGTTGCTGCCACGAACGTGAATCCGATCGACTATAAGCGGCGCGCCGGATTAACGAAAGATTGGTACCCCATCAAGTTCCCGGGGCTTATAGGAGTCGATATCTCAGGCAAGGTGGTCGAGATTGGGCCGGGAGTGGAAGGCTTTTCTGTCGGCGACCGGGTGTTCGCCATGGCGGAAGGTACTTACGCCGAACTTTGTGCCGTGAAAGCCGCGGTTCTGGCTAAAGTTCCCGAGGGGCTCGATTTGATCCAGGCGGCGGCGTTGCCGCTGGTGACGACGACTGGCAACCAGCTCCTTTTGGCTACGGGAATCAAAGCGGACCAGACGGTTCTCGTGATAGGTGCTGCTGGAAATGTCGGGCGTTCGGCGGTATTCGCCGCGAAGGCACGCGGGGCGACGGTGATCGCGGGAGTTTTGAGGAGGCAGATCGACGACGCGAAGACAGTCGGTGCGGATCAGGTCGTCGCAACCGATGACGACACCGCAATTGCGAATCTCCCGCCGCTCGATGCGGTAGCCGATGCGGTCGGCGGAAGAACCGCCGAGAAGCTGATCGCCAAGGTCAAGCCGGGAGGAATGTATGCATCGGTTGTCGGTGCACCGCAGAACGCCGCAGAATACCCCGCTGTAAAAGTGGTGACAGTATTCTCGAAATTCGACAGGAAAACGCTCGAGTTCATGGCCGAAGCGGTGCGAGATGGCAAGCTGGTAATCCCGATTGGGATGAAACTGCCACTTAGTGAAGCGGCCAAGGCTCAGGCAATGGCAGAGAAGGGCGGTGTCGGGAAGATCTTGCTGGTGCCTTAACATTATTTTGTGAACACGGACACATCGGAAACAAAGTGAGATTTGTAATTTAACTAATATTAGCTTGGCACCGAGCGCGGTGCTCTACGGGAGGAAGAATGAAAGCCGTAAGAATCCATGCCTTTGGCCCGCCGAACGCGATTGTGATCGACGAGCTACCACATCCGACGCCGGAAGAAGGGGAGTTGGTTGTACGGGTCGCCGCTGCGGGAGTTGGTCCATGGGACGCACTCATTCGAGAGGGAAAGAGCGTCGTGCAACTGTCCCTTCCGGTCATTCTCGGGTCAGATTTGGCAGGAATTGTCGACTCCGTGGGAACAGGAGTCATTCTGTTCAGGCCGGGTGACGAGGTTTTCGGCGTCACAAACAAACAATTCTGTGGCGCTCATGCCGAATACGCGGTGGCGTCGGCACAAATGGTAGCTGCAAAACCGCGGTTGTTGAGTTTTGTTGAGGCGGCGTCTGTGCCGGTGGTGGCGGTCACGGCGTATCAGATGCTGTTCGACCACGCGCGGATGAAGGCAGGACAGGCGGTACTAATCCACGGAGCAGCTGGCAATGTTGGAGCGTATGCGGTGCAACTGGCGAAGCAAGCAGGGCTGCAGGTTTTCGCTACCGCTGGGCCTGGTGATCTCGACTATGTTCGCGGACTCGGGGCCGAGATGGTTGTGAACTACAAAACTACAAAGTTCGAAGATGTCGTGCCCCCCGTCGATGCGGTACTCGACGCGGTCGGAGGGGAGACGCAGCATCGTTCATTCCGTGTTTTAAAGCCTGACGGCATCCTCGTGTCGGTGATTTCGCCACCGCCGCAGCGTGCGGGCTTTCGTTCAGAGTTCTTCCTGGCAGACGTGACCGCGACACGGCTGGACACACTGGCGAGATTACTCGATGGCCAAAAGCTGACCACCGCAGTGGGGACCGCGCTGCCGCTCGAAGAAGCTCGGAAAGCGCACGAAATGCTGGCCGGTGTGCCGCACAAGAGAGGAAAGATCGTACTTACGATGCATGGCGCCCGCTAAATTGCGACAGAGGACACGAAAGGAAAATCTGAAATGAAAAAGAATTACCAGAAGGTCGGCACAAACGGACTGAAAGAGACCAAGGGCCTAAACACCCCCATCACCTCGAACACGCTTGGTGTGAACGTCTTTACCGCGCCGGGAAAGGCAATGGCAGGCGAACGGCCAAAGCCTTTCGGCGAAGCGCTCGGCTTTGATCCGATCACGTCAACTTTAATCTTCGGCGAGTACGATGCAGTGCTGGTGGACGCAATGATGACAGTGGCTGAGGCTGAGGCTCTCGCGGATTGGGTTGCGCTGCACAACCGCAACCTGGAGACCATCTATATAACGCACGGCCATTTCGACCACTTCTACGGTCTCGGCATTCTGCTCGACCGTTTCCCGGGCGCTCGGGCGATAGCAACGCCCAAGACCGTGAACGCCATGCATACGTCTTTCACTCCCCCAGTGGAGCGGTTAGCCCGCCGGTTGTTTCCTGGGCAAGTGCCCACTAAATTGGTTGCACCTGAGCCCTATGAGCGCGACACGTTCACTCTCGAGGGCCACGAATTGCGTATCATCGAGCAGGGCCACACCGATAGTGCCGATACGACCTCTCTGCACGTTCCATCGCTCGGCCTGATCGTCGCTGGCGACGTTGTGTACAACCAATGCCGCATATATGTCGGCGACACCACTCCCGAGAGCCGAAAGAATTGGATCGCGGTGCTGGACCGGTTAGCAGCGTTGAACCCGGAGATGGTCGTCGCCGGTCACAAGAAGCCTGGCGCGCCCGACTCTCCCTCGGCGATCCAGGACACCAAGCGTTACCTTGAGGACTTCGATCGGGTGCAGAAAACCGCGAAATCCGACCATGACCTGTTCGATCAGATGACGGCGCTATACCCGGATTGGGTAGCCAATCAGTCGTGGTTGATGTTTGGATTCCCGGGGGTATAACTCACATCGAGCAAGCTGACAAACAAAAGGAGAGAAAGTGATGAATATAGATACAAATAAAAACCGAGTGGCCATCGTCACCGGCGCCTCAAGCGGTATGGGATTGGGCATAACACGGGCCCTGCTGGAACACGGTTATCAGGTCGTGGCCAATTCACGCACCATCAGCCAATCAAAGGACTTGAAAGCCTCCGCGGATCTCGTCCTGGTGGACGGCGACATCAGCAAAAAAGACACGGCCATAAAATTGTCGGACGCCGCCATCAGTCGTTTCGGCCGGATCGATCTCCTTGTCAACTGCGCTGGCATCTACGCCCCAAAGCCGTTCACCGAATGCACGCCCGAAGATTTCGAGAAGATGATCAGCACAAATGTCGCCGGATATTTTTTCATAACGCAGCAGGCGGTGGCGCAGATGCGCAAGCAGAAGTCCGGGCACATCGTGGGCATTTCCACGACCCTGGTGGACCAGCCGCTGGCGGGTGCGACTATTTCTCTGACCGTCATCACCAAGTCCACCATTCCTGCGCTCAGCCGCGCCCTGGCCATGGAGTTCGTGGCCGAAGGAATCCGGTTCAATACGATCTCACCAGGAATCGTCGACACGCCCATGCATGCGAATGATGATCATGAAGCTTTGAAAAAACTTCACCCGATTCCGCGACTGGTCCAAACCTCCGAAATTGTGGATGCCGTGCTCTATCTGCAATCGGCGCCCATGGTCAATGGCGAAAATATCCGAATTGATGGAGGAGCCCATGCCGGCGCCAAGTGGTAATCAACCCGTCGCACCCAATCCAGGTTTGCGGATTCACGAGCTCGGAATTGATTTGCCCGCGCCCCCGACACCGTTGGGGGCTTACGTCGAATCTTCGGAGACCGGCAATTTGCTTTTCCTCAGCGGAATCCTGCCGGTCGTCGAGGGGAAGCTGGCGATTTCGGGCCGCCTGGGCGATAACCTTTCGGTCCAGCAGGGTCAGGAGGCCGCCCGCGTGGCCTCGCTCAAAGCCCTTGCGGCAGCGAAGCAACACTTGGGATCCTTGGCCCGGCTTAAAAAGCTCGTGAAGTTGACCGTGCTGCTGGCGACGACCGAGGAGTTTACCGACCACGCGCCCGTCGCCGACGGTGCCTCGAATCTGTTTGTTCAAATCTTTGGTCCGGAGGCCGGCCACGTCCGGTTGGTCTATGGAGTGCAAAGCCTGCCCATCGGCGCGCCGCTGATCGTGGACGTTATTTTTGAAATCGAGCCCGAGCGGCAACCGGCCGCGAATTGATCCGAGCCAAAATATCCCATGAGACCCAATCGCCCTTCAAACCTGCGCCTGGCGAAACTGCCTCTTCACTTTGGGACGGGCGCCATGCCTGCCCTGGGTTTCGGGACTTTGATTCCGGACCCTGCCGAAACCAGGAGTGCGACTGCGACCGCGTTAAGGGCGGGATTTCGCCACTTTGATTGTGCGGAACGATATCGGAATGAGCGGGAGGTGGGGGAGGCATTGCAGGCAGAGATTGCCACGGGAGGGATCACCCGGGAGGAAGTCTTCATCACCACGAAACTGTGGAATACCAATCATCGGCCGGAACGTGTCGAACCGGCATGCGACGCGAGTTGCGAGCGCCTGGGAATCGGCTACACAGATCTTTACCTGATCCACACCCCGTTCGCGTTTCAACCGGGTGAAAACATGGATCCGCGAGACCCAAGCGGTAATATCATTTATGACGGAGGCGTCAGTTTGCTGGACACGTGGAGAGCGATGGAACATCTCGCGGATCAGGGTAAGTGCCGGGCCATTGGATTGTCTGATGTCCTTCTTGAAAATCTGGTGCCTCTCTTTGAGGCCGCGCGAATAAAGCCGGCTGTGGTCCAGGTTGAATCGCATCCATATCTGCCTCAGACGGAGTTATTGGAATTCTGCAAGCAAAAGGGCATTGTTTTTTTGGCCTTTGCGCCATTGGGTCATGGGATACGGCCTGGCCCGCTGGAAGATCCGGCCGTTCTGGCCATTGCCCGGCAAACCTCTCTGACCCCCGCGCAGGTCCTGCTCGCGTGGGCGATTCAACGTGGCACGGCCGTCCTTACCACCGCGAAAACTCCGGAGCGAATACACGAGAACTACAACATCTCGGAGATTCCCGAAGCCGCCGTTGAAACGATCAATCGGATTCAAATCCGAAACAGGCTCAACCCGGTGATCGAGACTGGAGTTCCTGGTTTCATTGCCAAAGGTGGCTGACATTCAAGCCCCGAAAGGAAAAGAACGAATGAAATCCACCATAAGGTCCGAGGAAAAAAATTATAGCCGCCGCCGATTTTTGGGTGTCGCGGCCATGGGCATTGCCGCCGCGGAGTTTGGCGTGATCCGGTCCGGAAAAGCACAATCAAACCTGACAGCCCCGGCACCTGTATCTGTGCTAAAGCCGGGGACGAACACTTCGTTTGGTTCGCTGAAGCGGATTGAAGCCGGCCTTCTGAGCGTCGGCTATGCTGAAGCCGGCCCGGTTGATGGTCACGTGGTCGTTCTCTTGCACGGATGGCCCTACGACATTCACAGCTTTGTCGATGTCGCTCCCTTGCTGGCCTCAGCAGGCTACCGGGTCATTGTGCCTTATCTGCGCGGTTACGGAACGACGCGCTTTCTTTCCAGTGAACCGTTTCGCAACGGCCAACCTTCGGCGCTGGCTACCGATATCATCGCTTTGATGGATGCGCTCAAGATCCAAAAGGCCATCATCGCCGGTTTTGATTGGGGCGCGAGAACGGCTTGCATCATCGGTGCGCTTTGGCCGGACCGCTGCAAGGCGCTGGTCTCCGTGAGCGGTTATCTGATCGGCAGCCAGGCATCCGGCCGGACGCCATTGCCGCCCGGGGCAGAGCTGCAATGGTGGTACCAATTTTATTTTTCCACCGAACGCGGCCGCGCCGGTTACGAAAAATACCGGCGTGATTTTGCGAAGCTGATTTGGCAGCTCGCTTCCCCGAAGTGGGAATTCGATGAGGCCACTTTCGACCGGAGCGCGGCCGCCTTCGACAATCCGGATCACGTCGGCATCGTGATCCATAATTACCGCTGGCGGCTGGGCCTGGCGGAAGGTGAGCCGCAATACGATGATCTGGAAAAACGTCTCGCCGCCGGTCCGGCCATCAATGTGCCCGCCATAACCTTGGAAGGCGATGCCAATGGGGCACCCCATTCAGACGCGAGTGCCTACGCCAGGAAATTCTCAGGCAAATATGCGCATCGGATCGTCAACGGCGGGGTCGGTCACAATCTGCCGCAAGAAGCCCCGCAGGCCTTCGCCAATGCCATCGTCGAGGTCGACGGTTATTTATGAGCGCCAGTTCCACTGACAAAGGCCTGTTAACGCCGGACAATTGCGCGGTCATCTTCATTGATCACCAGCCGCAGATGTTCTTCGGCGTCGCCAGCATGAATCGGCAGGAATTGCTCAACAATGTGATCCTGCTGGCCAAAGCGGCGAAAATTTTTGGTGTTCCGGTGATTCTAACGGCGGTTGAGTCCGAACGGTTCAGCGGCAATATCACCCCGCAATTGCTCGATGTGTTTCCCGATCGGATACCCCTCGAACGTTCCAGCATGAATGCCTGGGAGGACGGGCCGTTCATTGCGGCGGTCGAGAAGACGGGCCGCAAGAACCTGGTCATCGCCGCGCTTTGGAGCGAGGTTTGTCTCGCCATGCCGGCGTTGCAGGCGTTGACAGATGGGTACGCGGTTTATGCAGTGGAAGACGCCTCCGGCGGCACCACCCGGGTAGCGCATGCCGCCGCCATCCGCCGCATCGAACAGGCTGGCGCGGTGTCAGTCACCGCGTTGCAGGTGTTGCTCGAATTTCAGCGGGATTGGACGAGAAAGGACCACTATGACCAGGTCATGGCCGTTGTGAAGGAACACTGTGGCGCTTACGGTCAGGGTGTCGAGTACGCGGCCACGATGGTCCATAAAGTTCCACCCAGCCGGCGAGACTGACAAAATCAATGCACCAATAAACCAAAAGGAAACTATGTCCAATTCATCAAGCAAACTCGCAGGCAATGTCGCCTTGGTCACCGGAGCCTCCAAAGGCATCGGGGCGGCCATCGCCAAACATCTCGGCGCCGAAGGTGCGGCGGTAATCGTCAACTATTCCTCCAGCAAAGCCGGCGCGGACAAGGTGGTCACCGAAATCTCTGCGCGTGGCGGCAAGGCTGTCGCGGTCCAGGGAGACGTCGCCAAAAAAGCGGACATTGACCGCCTGTTTGCCGAAACGAAAAAGGCATTTGGCCGGCTCGACATCCTGGTGAACAACGCCGGCATCTACGAATTCTCCCCGCTTGAAAGCATCACCGAGGAACATTTCCACAAGCAATTCAACCTGAATGTGCTTGGCCTCATTCTGGTTTCGCAGGCCGCGTTGAAGCTGTTCGATGCCGCCGGTGGCAGCATCATCAACCTGAGTTCGGTGGTGAGCACACTCGCGTACCCCACTGCCTCGGTTTACAGCGGCACGAAGGGAGCGGTGGACGCGATTACGCGCTCGCTGGCGTCGGAGCTCGGCCCGCGGGGAATTCGCGTCAACGCCATCCGGCCCGGCATGGTGGAGACGGAAGGAACGCACGCCGCCGGAATCGAAGACAGTGAAATGAAAGAGCACGTGCGAGCACAGACGCCGCTCGGGCGGCTCGGCCAACCTGACGACATCGCGGGTACGGCGGTTTTTCTCGCATCTGCCGATTCATCCTGGATCTCGGGCGAAACGTTCGTGATCGCCGGTGGCTTGCGCCGATTGAGATTCAGGGAAAGCGAAGATTTCATCCCGAAACTGACCCATACCAACAAAAAATGAAAGGAAACGATCCTGTATGAAAACCAAGACCGGCAAATCTACATCAACGCCCATATTGTATGAAACCGAGAATGACATCTCAGAAAAACGGCGGTTGGAATTGAACGCGCTGATGAACGAACGCCTGGTCAAGAGAAGCTTGCGCCCCGAGTCAACCGTGATCATCACGGAACTGCGTTTTCCATCCCACGTTCCGTTGGTGTCAGCGGCTTCCACCACAAACCGGTAGCGGCCCGCAGGCAATCTGGTATAGCTCACAATCGTATTTGATACCTCGACCCAGTTTGCATCCATTCCTTCCAATTGGAAACGATAGTGCCCTTGATCTGGCACTGCAACATTTGAACTGGCGAAATGAATCTCAACTCGCTTCTGTCCCGGCCGTACAGTGATCGAGGGAGATTGCCCCGACAGCAAGTTGGTCTGCCCGTCAATCAGCACCGACTCAATCACGACGGACGCTGGACTGGCGGGAACGCCCGACTCGCCCCAGCAATCAAATGCGAGCAGCAAAATAAAAATGGCGATTGTTTTCATAGCGTAGCGAAGTGGCCTAACGTCCAGAGCTCAGGCACGCGGGACCAACCAGCGTGAACCGCGAAGCGGAACTGGAATGGCCATCCCGCGTTGCCTGCAGCGATTTGATACTCCCTTCAAAGCCCTTGTTGGTTTTGGTTATCATCTTGGGCGACGGGCGGGGAGTGTAACAAGCACTCCCCGCATAACCAATCGCATTAACCCGGGGTCTTGCGACCCCATAACGAATGATCGCTA
>Ga0181523_10001318_pt1 | contig 26559 bp, 21 predicted proteins | sample PEATcosm2014_Bin_43_FD_119752 | JGI IMG/M metagenome (GOLD analysis project Ga0181523, IMG submission 119752) | Peatland microbial communities from MTU Mesocosm Facility, Houghton, MI, USA - PEATcosm2014_Bin05_30_metaG | ecosystem: Environmental > Terrestrial > Soil > Wetlands > Peat | place... | reverse complement strand
TTGCCGGCGACGTTGTCGGTCTGGACGAAGACGACGTGATCGGCGCCCTCCCCGAGATGCGTCACGCCTTGGAACCCATCCGCTCCGGCGGCACCAGCACCGCTCAGTGCTGCCAGTCCACCCACCGCTGCAGCGGCGAGAGATAGTCGAAGGGCACGGGAAGTAGACCGTTTCATGGGTGTGATCTCCTTGGTCGTTCTCTGCACGGGGGACGTCCCCACCCGTTACGTCCTCGCAACAGCGGGACCGTTACACAGGTGCCGCATCAACTCCCACCACCCGTGGTCGTGCGACCGGCCGGGCCGGCCGTGGACAGGGAGCGGGACCCGGTGGCGTGTGCGGCCCACGACCGCCGGCGCCGATCAGCTGCTTGTGACGCTCCGCCGCTCGATCGAGGCGAATCGCTTCTCCGCATCGGGATTGATACCCCAGCTCCAGATCACCTCGGGCTCTATCCGGATGCGCTGCCTGCCTTTGTGCTCCTCGATCGTGGCCGAGCCACGGACTTTGACCCCGCGCGGACTCCACGGGTTCACCGAGGCGAGGTCGTCGATGACGATTGTGGCTCGTGGATTCTCGGTCAGATGCCTGAAGCGGACCGTCTTGGTCAAGTCCAGCCCGCCGCTGACGATTGCGTCACCGTCCAGACCGAACCCGACTGCGGACACGTCGGGCAGGCCCGATGCCGACGCCGTGGCCAGCCGCGCCAGGCGCTGCGATTGCAGGTACTCGACCTCGAGGTCCGTGAACACACCCATCGAACTCTCCTGCTCCGCGCTCTGGACCCCACCGTGGCCGTTGCTCCTGGCCGGCGGGCGACCGACGCACCGCTTGCTCGCCCACCTGCAGGCTAGCGAGCATCCCCGAGCGTCCGTCCGCCAACGTCGCCCTCACGTGACACCATGCCGCGGCCCCCTCGAGCCCGACGCAATCCGAGGTCCCGCACGCCTCGGCGTGTTCGACAGTGCGCAGTCTGTCGCCTACCGCCAAAGTCCTCGGGTTTTCCTACATTCAACACAGCGTCTGGCAGCATCTCGCCGAGCACAGCTTCAACCTACGGCTGTACCCAGCCCTTCGGGCCTGGGCGCCGCCGTTGCGTGGCCCCCGATCGGCCCGAGTGCCTTCGGATCCACTCGAGTGGAAATGTGACCATTGCCTCTATCGCCATGACAATTCGCACCTGCACACTGCATGCGGAGGCCCGCCGGTCTCCGGTGTGATCGGCATCTTTGGATACCGGTGCGAGGAGCGGTTCATGGCCGACGCGGAGTCAGTATCCGGGGTGACCGACCGAGACATCGGCGCGCCCATCTGCCTTTCGGCGCGCACGCAACCCGGCCTTGCCTTCGGAAAGATCGCCCTCGCACTCACCGGAACGGACCCGCCGCTCCCCGAGGGGGCGGTGGCCCTGCAGCACCGGTTCAGTCTCGAGGACCTCGACGGAGCGTGGTTCGCCGCACCGATCCGCAGGTGGTGAGCCCGTGCATTTGAACCAACCTGGCACAGGCAGTGCCGGCCGGAGCCGGAGTACCGGACGACCGGATGCCGGTGTCCGCTGGATCCGGGTGCTCTCCGTGGCAACGGCGGTGGCGGCCTACTTCCTCATCGTTCTCGGAAGCACCGTCCGTGTGACCGAATCGGGAATGGGCTGCCCGGGGTGGCCGCTGTGCTCTGGGCAGGCCGGCCCCATCGACCGGTTCCATCCGTTGATGGAACAGTCGCACCGCTACCTGGCGTCCCTCGTGACCATCTTGATCCTGGCCCTCGCCATCCTCGCCTGGCGAACAGGCACCAGGGCCCGTCACGTGAGGGTTCCGGCACTGGTGTCCGTCGGGGTGATCGCGGTCCAGGTGGTGCTCGGTGCCGTCACGGTCATCACCCACAACGCACCGGCCACCGTCGCCCTGCACCTCGCCGTCGCCCTGCTGTTCCTCGGGTGCGTGACGGTCACCGCGGTCGCGTCCTTCATCGAGCCCGAGGAGTCGTGGTCACTGCTCCACCGACCGGGCCCTCTCGCCTGGGTGGCTGTCTCCGCGTTGTTCTTCGTGCTCGTCTCCGGCTCGTTGGTGGTCGACGGGGGGGCACAAGCGGCGTGCGAGTCGTTTCCGCTGTGCACCGGCAGCAGTGCATCGGGGGGACTGATCGCCCTCCAACTCGCCCATCGCTCGATGGTCCTGATCGGCGGGACGCTCGTCGTCGTCTACCTCGTGGCTCTCCTGCGAAAAGGAGGCGCCCTCGACGCCAAGCAGGTCCTCGCCCTGATCGGGCTGGTGCTCCTGGGCGCGCAGGTCACCGTCGGCATCTTCAACGCACTGCTCGGTGCGCCGGAGGGTGTGGCGGATCTGCACCTCGCCCTGGCCTCGGCGCTGTGGGCCGTCGTCGTCGCCGTTGTCGCCCTGGACTCGAGGGGCAGGAGGGGCCACGCTGCCCTCGGTGGTGCCTGCAACGCCGAGGGAACGACCTCGCAGGCCGACAGGCCCCGTTCCACCGTCGAACACCTCGGCTGAGGGGACCCTCGGGCTCCGGCCGACGAGGGATGTCCCCGAGCATCGAGGCGGGCGGTCTCGAACCCCCGAACCGGGCCGACCTCCCCGACCGGTCGACGCCGCGGGCGCCGGCCGATCCTCGCTCAAGGCGACGAGGGGAATGGTCGACAACAGAGACGCGGGCCGAGAGGCAGGCTGATCGCGTGCGAGGCCTCCCGTCCATCGACAGGAGCGGAAGGGGCAGCGAATGGTGGTGCGATACGGCGGGGGTGTTGCCGATTCATCGGCCACCGCGGCGCGTAACGTCCCGACAGAGCGTGTTCCCCCCGTCTCTCGAAGGGCTGGGGCCCTCGCACTCGTCGCGGCAGTCCTGACCACGACTGCTGCGACCCTGTGCCCGGCGGCCCAGGCTGGAGCAGCGACAGTGCACCTCACCGTCGCCCACGCACCGACAGGACTCGTCCAGAGCCAATCGACACTGGATCACTGGCATACGTCTCCCATGGTCAAAGCGAGTACCCAGACCCCGACTGCTGCGGATGCGCATGGAACGAGCTACCTCCGTTCCGTGAATTGGGCAGGGTATTTCGTTTCCGGCGGGAGCGGGCCGCTCCGTTCTGCTCAGGCATCCTTCGTCGTCCCCAAGCTGTTGTCCTGTGGTCCCTCCGAGGACTCGGACAGCTCGTACTGGGCGGGACTGGATGGCTCGGGGTCGCAGACGGTGGAACAAGAAGGGGTCGACTCGGCCTGTCGGAACGGAGTCGTCTACTACATCCCGTGGTACGAGATGTACCCCGCGGATGCGACGACCTACGACAAGGTGGTGGTCAGAGGTGGCGACTCCGTCGTCGCTACCACCACCTACGAGAATGGTGGCCGCTACGTCCTGAGTCTCTCCGACTCGACGACCAACACGCATGAGGCAGTGACGATCGCGGATCCCGGATTGGAGAACATCTCGGCGGAATGCATCGCCGAGGACCCCGGCATGGCGCCACAGGCTCCGTATGCCAACTACGGATCCGTCACGTTCTCCGGCTGCATGGTGAACGGCGTGCCCATTGGCACGCTCTCGCCCGACGCCATTGACATGGTGAACTCGCAGGGCGAAGTCGATGCCAGCACCACGGCCCTTACCGACAACACGTCGTTCACGGTCAGCCAGGTCGCTCCGGCTCCCACACCCACGCCGCCCCCGCCCACGCCGCCCCCGCCGCCCGTCCCCGTCGCCTCCTTCCTCCTTCCGGCAGTGGGCATGGCTTCCACCCCATCGGGCAGCGGCTACTGGCTGACCGACGGGGAGGGGGCGGTTTCGACTCATGGCGGTGCCCAGTACCACGGGTCCACAGCCACCGTTGCGCTCAACTCACCCATCGCCCACATCGTCTCCACGAGCGACGGCAATGGTTATTGGCTCGTGGCCGCCGACGGAGGAATCTTCGCGTTCGGGGATGCAGGCTTCTACGGGTCCATGGCCGGGCAGCATCTGAACGCCCCGGTGGTGGACATGGCCCCCACCGCTGACGATCGGGGCTACTGGCTGGTGGCTTCTGACGGTGGGATCTTCGCCTTCGGAGATGCGACATTCCACGGCTCGATGGGCGGAAGACCGATCAACAGGCCGGTGGTCGGTATCAGCAGTGACAACCAGACCGGTGGGTACTGGGAGGTGGCCTCCGATGGTGGCGTCTTCTCGTTCGATGCCCCCTTCCGCGGATCCACCGGTGCGCTCAGTCTGAATCGGCCCATCGTTTCGATGGCGTCGGCAGCTGACGGTTCGGGCTACTGGTTCGTGGCCTCGGACGGAGGCATCTTCGCCTTCAACGTGCCCTTCTACGGCTCCGAGGGTGGTCAGCCGATCCCGGCACCCGTCGTCGGTATGGCAGGGGATGCAGGCACGGGCGGCTATTGGATGGTTGGAGGAGACGGAACCGTCTACGGCTTCAACGCTCCCGATATGGGACCGGGTTGATCCTGCGGGGAGCCCTCTGATCCCTTCTGGTCCCGGCGATCGGCCGGCCTGCTGACTGCCGGCATCTGTGCCCTCAATCCTGAGGCCGAACATGCCGATACCCAAGAGTAGGCACAGGTGCAGTTCAGGTGTGGGCTACGCCTCCCATCGCTGGCGGAATTGAGGGATCGAAGATGCAACTTCGAACCCATGGGTGTCGATGTGGTTCAGGGTCCACGAGCCTTGCCGGGGTGCCCTTCACCAGTCCGGACGAGTGCATCGCCGCCACCGGCGGAACGCCTCGGACCCATAATCCGGTTCGCTGCGCTGCTCTTCTCCTGTCGGTTCTGGTCGCGTGCTCGGTGTCGATCGGCGTGGCGCCGGCTTCGGGCGCCACGGCACGACATGCGGTCGACGGTCTGGTCGCCGAGCGCCGTGACGCCCCCATGATCCGGACGCCTCTCGGCAAGGTGCCTTTGGCACAGAGCGGGTTGTTCAGCGCAGTCAGCTCCATCAATTGGGGTGGCTACGTCGCCACTGGTGCAGAAGGGGAGTTCGGATCTGCCGAAACGTCGTTCGTCGTTCCCCCCGTGACCTGCTCCGCAGCTGAGAACTCCGCCGCCAGCTTCTGGGTGGGCATCGACGGCTGGGGCACGAAGACCGTCGAGCAGGACGGGGTCCTCGACATCTGTGCCAACGGGATGGCCATGTACCTCGCTTGGTACGAGACCTATCCCCAGCCCGCACTCCTATTCGACGCCGTGGCGATCCGGCCGGGTGACTCCGTCGTCTCATCTGTCTCGTACCGAGGCAACCTCTCCTACCGGCTTCAGGTCGCCGACTCGACGACCGGTGAGCAGGACTCGGTGGTCGCCTCGGCTCCCGGTGCGACGAACTCCTCGGCGGAGTGCATTGCCGAGGATCCCTCCGCCGCTGGTGGTGGGCAGCTCCCCTACGCTAACTACGGTGCCATCGCGTTCACCAGTTGCACGGCGAACGCCATTCCCATTGGCTGGCTGGCACCGTCCCCGGTCACTACGGCGACGGCACAAGGGGCCACCGTGGCTTCGGTGAGCGGCCTCAACAACGGAACGTCCTTCTCCATGACGAGAGAGTTCCCGGCTCCACCCCCGACACCTCCGACACCTCCGACAGCTCCGACGCCTCCGACACCCCCGGTGCCACCTCCGCTGCCCCAGCCGATCATCGGCATGGCCTCGACCCCGTCGGGTGACGGATACTGGATTGCCAATGCCTATGGTGACGTATCCGCCCACGGAGCAGCTCCTGACCTCGGATCGATGGCCGGGACTCCCCTCAACTCCCCTATCACCCACGTCGTGGCCACTGCCGATGGCAAGGGCTACTGGTTGGTCGCCGGCGATGGTGGGATCTTCTCCTTCGGGGATGCCGCTTTCTACGGCTCGATGGGCGGCACGCATCTCAACGCTCCCGTCGTGGACCTCGCGTCCACGCCGGACGGCCGCGGCTACTGGCTGGTCGCACTCGACGGCGGTGTCTTCTCCTTCGGTGACGCCCGCTACCAGGGCTCCATGGGTGGGCACCCACTGAAAGGCCTGGTCGTAGGCATCACTGCCGACGCCCAAAGCGGTGGGTACCGGGAGGTGGCGGCCGATGGTGGCGTCTTCGCCTTCAACGCACCCTTCTACGGTTCGGCCGGCGACATGAAGCTGGCCCAGCCGATCGTCTCCATGGTCTCCGCACCCGATGGCTGCGGCTACTGGTTCGTGGCCAGTGACGGTGGCATCTTCGCATTCAACGTGGCGTTCCATGGCTCCATGGGCGGCCAGCCGCTCTCCGCTCCTGTCGTCGGCATGGCAGGCGACTCCGCCACCGATGGCTACTGGCTGGCCGGGAGTGACGGTGCCGTCTACAGCTTCGGAGCTCCCTTCCTCGGGGCCGATTGAGCCGCTCGACGCTGCGGGCCGCTCCTCTCCCGCTGGCGACGAGATGTCGACCCCTTACCCCTTTCCACCTGGGGTTTCTCCATCTGCGCTCGATCCGCGCAGGTGACCATCAGGCAGTCGCCGTCCCATGCCCACCAGCCGCAGGCCCGCATGGTGGGGTCCATCGGTCAGCACCCATGGCCAGCCGCCAACTTTTCTCGAATTTCTTCTAAAGGTGGGGCCGTCTCGTGCCGATAAGGCAAGTGGGCTGGACCGCAGGGGGCTGTGGTGGCGGCTCCGACAGGCACGATCCGAGGCGATCGGACTCCGTGGCCGATGGCGGGCAGCGACGTCCGGGGCCGGTCACGGTCGGTCCCCCGCACCGGGCCGGACCCTCGAGGAGGACGTTGCGTACGCATCGTCCTCCGCCGTGCGGTTGCCCCAGCGGGGCCCCACGACTCGGGCCAACGCTCGCCAGCCCAGGATCTCCAGCCCCAGGAACCCCAACGCCACCGCGACGAAGGCGGCGGCGGTGCCCTGGCCGGCCACGACCCGCAACACCATGCCGACAGCAACAGTGGCCAGCCAGACGACGATGCCCGTGGGGACCATGTCCATCGGCCGCCGCCAGGCCCGCGCCACGGCCCAGCCGACCGCGGCACCGACCAGGAATGGCCAGGACGTTCGGGCCACGCCGCCGAGGCTCAGCCCTTCGACATGGGACGACCGACCGATGACCACGAAGACGATGATGCAGGCGGCGTCGAGGGCCGCTGCGCGCGCACGCTGCATACGGCCCGATCGTACCGGGTACCGGGTACCGGGTACCGGGTACCGGGGACGACGGTGACGGTGCCGTGTTCCCTAGGCGCGCAGCGCGGGATGGTACTTGGCCAACATCGGGACGAGGACGCTTCGGGGCGAGAGCCAGCCGGCGACGGCGGAGACCCGATTGGCCATGCCGGGGATGACCACGCCTCGATTGGCGTCCATCCCTTCGACAGCGGCCTTGGCCACGGCGCCCACCGGCACCCACATGAATTGGGGCATCGCCCCCGAGGCTTCGGTATCGCTGATCCCCGCGGCTGCCGCAAAGCCCGTCTCCACCGGTCCGGGGCAGAGAATGGTCACCGTCACACCGCTGGGCCGCAACTCCCCCCGAATGGCATGGCTGTAAGAGAGAACGAAGGCCTTGCTGGCCGCGTACCCGGCCTGTCCGGGAAGCGGTTGGAAGGCGGCGGTCGACGCCACGTTGAGGACTGCCCCGCTCCGGCGGTCGACCATCCCCGGGAGGAAGAGCGAACACAGGTGCACCACTGCCTCGACATTGGTCCGGACCATGGCGATCTCACCGGCGGGGTCCGAACGGGACACCGGGCCCATGGTGGAGAACCCCGCGTCGTTGACGAGCACATTGACCTTCAGCCCCCGGCCCTCGAGCTCCGTGGCGATCGCCGTGCGTGAGGGCTCGTCGGTCAGGTCGGCCACGATGGCCTCGGCCCGGACCCCATGGGTCGAACCGAGCTCCTCGGCCAACGCCTTGAGCTTCTCCTCGCTACGCGCCACCAGTGTCACCCCCAGCCCACGGCCGGCCAGCAATCTGGCGATCTGCTCCCCGATGCCGGATGAGGCTCCGGTCACGAGGCAGGTGCGGTCAGGGTCGGGGGCAGGAAGCGTCATGCCCACAGCGTAGGTCGGGCGCCCCGAACGGGTCCCGCGCCCCGGCGCACCTGGCCCGCCGGGAGTTCAGTCCCGGTGGGCGGTGGCGTAGATGGCTCGGGCCCGAAAGCGAAGGGGCGGTTCTTCCAGCTCCTCGAGATAGTGGGCCACCCATCCGGCCACCCGCGCCACCGTGAAGAGGACCTGTCCGGCATCGGGCGGCATCCCCGTGGCCCACGCCATGGCGGCCAATCCGAGGTCGACATTGGGTCGCGGGATGGTGTGTTCGGCGGCAAGCTCGAGCAGCGACCCGACCAGCTCGGCATCCTCGGCGCGGGCCACTTCGTCGAAGAGGCCGAGCAGGACCGTGCACCGCGGATCTCCGTCCTTGTAGGCGGTGTGGCCGAAACCGGGGAGCAACCCCTGCCACCGGAGGGTATCGTTCAGGGCTCGCTCGACCCCCAGCCGCCTGGCATCGACCAGCAGGGAGTAGGCCAGCTGGCTGGCACCTCCGTGGAGCGGGCCGGCGATGGTGCCCAAGCCGGCCAGCACGGCGTCGTAGGGGTCGGCCCGGGTGGACGCGGCCATCCGCACCGCCATGGTCGAGGTGGCCAACTCGTGGTCGGCCAGCAACACCAGGGCGGCATTGACCCCCCGGACGAGATTCTCGGTCGGCACCGGGCTCAGCCTGGCCGCCAGGCGCTCGGCGATCGATCCGGCACCCCTGGGTCCTCCTACCTCGACCAGGGGGCCGGCGAGTCGACTTTCTCGCGGGTCCTCCGGCGGGACTGTCTCCGGGGTCCGATCGGCCGGCCCGGGCAGCACCTCCACCATCGTGGCCGTCAGATGCCGCGCCGTCCGCGCCACCGCCTCCGGCCGCAGGTCGGCCCGCAGCGGGTCGAGTGCCCCGGCCATCACCGCCGCCCATCGCATCCGGTCGGACGACCTGAACCCGGGCGGGTCCCCCACGGCCACGGGGGCCCAGCTCCGATCGACGGGGCCGTGGTCGGCCGCATCCCACAGGAGCTCGGCGACCTCTTCGAACCGGCTCTGCGTGGCCAGGTCGGTGGCCCGCCGCCCCCGGTAGAGGGGGCCCTCGTCGGTCAGCTGGGTGATGCCGGTGGTGATGGTCGCCATCCGGGTCTCCACCGCCTTGCCCTGACGGGACCGTCGGGCCAGGCGCTCCACATCGTCGCCATCGAAGAGGCTCCGGCGTCCACCCGGAGCCGGATGGGACTCGAGGAGCCCCCGGCTGACGTATGCGTAGAGCGTGGTCACCTTCACCCCGAGGCGACGTGCCGCCTCGTCACTGTCCAACATGCGGTCCATCGGCCCATGGTAGTCACATTGACTTGATCAACATTTACAACGCCACAGGCGGCGTCCACACTGGAGGAACCGAGAAGAACCACCGCCACCAGCGGCGTCCGGCCGCCCCAACCGAGGAGGGAGCCCCCGATGGCCACCGCCGTCCAACAACTGATGTCGTCGCCCCCGGTGACCTGTGATGCCCATGCCACGCTGTCCGAGGCCACGCTGCTCATGGACGGTAACCAGATCGGGTCGGTCGTGGTGACCGCCGGGCCCGACGTCGTCGGGATCCTGACCGAGCGCGACCTGCTGCGTGCCGCCGCCGGTCGGGCCGATCCGAACCGCGAGCCGGTGCGCAGGTGGATGACGGCCGACCCCGACGTGCTCGGTCTCGACGACGAGGTCGGGGCCGCGTGGTCAGATCTGACCCACCACAACTACCGCCACCTCCCCGTCGTCGACCACGGGACCTTGGTCGGCGTGGTGTCCATCCGGGACCTTCTGGCCGTGGCACAGATCCGTCCGGCCGACGAAGTCGGCGCGGACGTGCCGCGCGGGCTCGAAGGTGTGGTGGTGGCAGAGACGTCGGTCGGCGATGTGCGCGGACTGGAGGGCTTCTGCCACTACCGCCAGTACTCCGCTGTCGACCTGGCCGCCCGTCGTTCGCTCGAGGACGTGTGGCAGCTCCTCTTCGACGGTCGGCTCCCCGACCGGGCCGCTGCCGCACGGTTCGCTGGCGAGGTGGCCCACCTGAGGGAGATCCCGGACGCGGTGGCCGACCTCCTGCCCGCCATTGCGTCGGCGGGCACCCCCCTCGACGTCCTGCGCACCGCCATCTCGCTCCTCGGGGCCGAGCTGGGCTGGCAGCCGAGCCTCGACATCGGCGCGGCCGAGCTCCGTACCCAGGCTCTGCGCCTGTGCTCGGTGGTGCCCACGCTGCTCACGGCCGTCTTCCGCCTGCGGAACGGCCTGGACCCTGTCCCGCCGCGTCACGACCTGCCCCATGCCGCCAACTACCTGTGGATGCTGTCGGGGGAGGAGGCCCCTCCCGCACACGTCCGGGCCATCGAGCAGTACCTGGTGCTGACCATCGACCACGGATTCAACGCCTCCACCTTCGCGGCCCGGGTCATCGCCTCGACCGGTGCCGACCTGGCCGCCGCAATCGGTGGGGCCGTCGGCGCCCTGTCGGGCCCGCTGCACGGTGGCGCGCCGAGCCGCGCCCTCGACATGCTGGACAGCATCGGCACGCCCGACCGGGCGGAGGGGTGGGTCCGCGAAGCGGTGGCGCGGGGTGATCGGATCATGGGCTTCGGTCACCGCGTCTACAAGACCGACGACCCGCGCTCGCGCTTCCTCCGTGAGGTGGCCGCCTCGCTCGGCGGCCCCTTGGTCGAGTTCGCCCAGCAGGTCGAGCAGACCACCGTCGACGTGCTCGCCGAGTTGAAGCCCGGACGCCGGCTCTACACCAACGTCGAGTTCTTCGCCGGAGTGGTCATGCACTCCTGCGGGATCCCTCGCGACATGTTCACACCCACCTTCGCCTCCGGCCGGATCATCGGCTGGTCCGCTCACGTGATGGAACAGGCCGCCGACAACCGGCTCATCCGGCCGGCTGCCCGCTACGTCGGCCCACCACCGCCCCAACCGGTACCAGCCCGCTGAAGCGGCGGGCCGGAGGACTGAGCAGCGCCTACCGCGGGCCCCGGCCGGTGGCGGGGAGGCCCAGCACGGTGACGGAATGCTCCTCCACCCACAAGAGGTGGAGCACCCGCCGCAGGAACTTCCACCCCGACCCGGTGCGCCGGTACTCGTCGGCATACCGGATGAACCACACGACGTCGGTGCCAGGGCCGCCTCCCCCGGTGGCGTCCGCCGTCGGGTCCTCGGCCAGGACGTGGTGGGCGACGCAACGGACAGCGCCGGTGGCCACGTCCCCCGCGATTGCAAACCGGTGGTCCGATACCTGGTGGAACGTGCATGCATACCGCCGCAGTCCTTCGGGTACCTTGCGGATGGCATCATGGCCGGTCCGTGTCACCACCGGTCGGAGATCCTCGGGGAAGTTCGGCACCACCAGCTCACCGTCGGGCACGAACAGCTCGGCCAGTTCGTCGCCGTCGAGCTCGTCCACTGCCGTGGCGTAGGCCGTCGTCAGGTGGCACAGCGCCTGCTCGTCCGCCCCGGGTGCGGGTCGTCGCCCGTCGGGCCCGGTTGCGGGCAGCTGCCCACCGGCACCGGTACCGATTCCGGTCACAGCCGGTCGGCCCCGTCCGCGTGGCGCGGACCGGCGTCGACAGGCAGGCCGAATCGCTCGGCGAACGCGGACAGCTCATCGTGGACCCGGTCGAGGTCCCCGGTCATCGAGGTGGACACCAACATCCGCGCCACCCCCTCCGACTCGGCATCGGCGACTTCCTGTTCGGAGGTGGTCGGAAGATAGCCGGACACCGCGAGTTCGATGGCATCGGGGTCGCGTCCCGCTTCCTCGGCCGACTCACGCAGCTGGGCCATGCGGACAGCGAGGACCTCCGAGGCGAGCCCGAGCGGTTGGAACCCGTCCCCGATGCGCCCGGCCCGGCGGGCGGCAGCTTCGCTGTGGCCGCCGATGTGGATGGGAACACCACCCGGCCGCGCCGGCTTGGGAAACGAGTGGGCGTGGTGGAACGCGAAGAACTCGCCGTCGAAGTCGGCCCCGGCCGGCCCGGCGTCTGCCCACAGCGCCCGCATGGCGGCGATCGCCTCATCGGTTCGCCGACCCCTGCTGCGCGGATCAGCCCCCGTGGCCCGCAGCTCCTCGTCCATCCACCCGACCCCCACGCACATCCGGACCCGGCCCCGGGACAGCACGTCGACCGTGGCGATCCGCTTGGCCAACACCACCGGGTGGTGATTGGGCAACACCAACACACCGGTGGCCAGGGTGATCCGATCGGTCACGCCCGCCAGGAAGGCCATCAGGTCGAGGGGATCGGGGATCGCACAGTCGTCGGGGAGCGGCATCTTCCCCGAGGGCGCGTACGGATAGGTGCTCCGATAGCCCGACACCACCACCGCATGCTCCACAAGGACGACCGACTCGAAGCCGCATCCTTCCGCATGGCGGGCGAACGCTGTCATCCAGGCCGGGTCGGCGGTGACCCCGGTGCGGACAGGGGGGATGACTCCGAACTTCATGACGTGCTCACTTTCGTCCATGGGCCGGACGGACCGGGGAGCCCCCCGTCGCCGGGACTGCGACACCGCCGAGCGTAAGCGTGACCCCTGCCCGGCGCCACCTTCATCGATCCGGGTCGGGACGATTCGTCCCGACGGATGACCGGTCACCCCGGGGACGCGGCAGCCCGGGACGCGCGATGGCGTCCCGGGCCGGCGATGTGGCCCACGAAGAGCTGGGCCGGGCGACGACCGATCGCGGTCGCGCCTCCGCCCGATGGGCGGCTGCCTCAGCTCATTCGCTGAGCGTGATGGGTTGGTCGTCCAGCGAGAGGGCGTCGACCGGATCGTGTGCCCCGGCTGCCTCTTCTGCCTTGACGGCGTTCTGGGCGGCCAGATGCTCCCGGATCCGCTCGTCGATTTCGGCCATCAGCTGCGGGTTCTCGGTCAGGAAGGTCTTGACGTTCTCACGACCCTGTCCCAACTGCTCTCCCTCATAGGTGAACCATGCCCCCGACTTCTTGATGAAGCCGAGTTCGACTCCGACATCGAGCAGCGATCCTTCGCGGCTGATGCCCCTGCCGAACGTGATGTCGAACTCTGCCTGTTTGAACGGCGGCGAGCACTTGTTCTTGACGACCTTGACCCGGGTCCGGTTGCCCACCTGGTCGGCACCGTCCTTGATCGTCTCGATGCGGCGGATGTCCAGCCGGATGGACGAGTAGAACTTGAGCGCCCGACCCCCGGGGGTCACTTCGGGCGACCCGTACATGACGCCGATCTTCTCTCTGAGCTGGTTGATGAAGATGGCGATGGTCCGTGACTTGGACAGGGTGCCGGTCAGCTTGCGCAGCGCCTGGGACATCAGCCGGGCCTGGAGACCGACATGGGTGTCGCCCATCTCCCCTTCGATCTCCGCCCGGGGGGTCAGTGCGGCCACCGAGTCGATGACCAGCACGTCGAGCGCACCGGACCGGATCAACATGTCGGAGATCTCCAACGCCTGCTCGCCGGTGTCCGGCTGGGAGATCAGCAGATCGTCGATGTTCACGCCGATGGCCTTGGCGTAGACGGGGTCCATGGCGTGCTCGGCGTCCACGTAGGCGCAGATGCCACCGTTGCGTTGGGCCTCGGCCACCACATGCATGGCCAGCGTCGACTTGCCCGAGGACTCGGGGCCGAAGATCTCCACGATGCGGCCACGCGGGAGGCCGCCGATGCCGAGAGCCAGGTCGAGGGCGAGCGCCCCGGTGGGGATGGCCTCGATGTTCATGTGGAGGTTCTCGCCCATGCGCATGATGGATCCCTTGCCGAACTGCTTCTCTATCTGGCCCAGGGCCATGTCGAGTGCCTTATCACGTTCCATGTTCTCTATTCTCTCCTCGATGCTGTCGCTCACTTGACCGGACTGACCCTATGGAGGGGGTGTGACACTCGGTTCGGGGTACGAGCCCGTCCTCTGCTGTCGACTACCGCACGACGAGGTCACTCTAGGCCCGAACGCATGTTCGATGTTGGATCCCCGGGCATGCCTGCGCCTGCGGCAGACTGCGACCGATCCGCTGCCGGCTCAGCGGGCCGATCCACTGCCCACTCGGCCACCGGGCGGGCGGCCCACCGTGCGACGCAACAGGTCGAGGGCGGCGATGGTGGCGTACTGGCGCACCCGGTCACGGTCCCCCGGGACGGTGAAGGCGAACGACTCGGTGTCGCTCCCCGGTCGGGCCAGCCCGACGAACACGGTTCCGGGAGGCTGGTCGTCCTGGGGGTCCGGGCCGGCCACACCGGTGATGGACAGACCCACGTCGGCGCCCAACACCCGGCGGGCGCCGTCCGCCATCGCCCGGGCCGCCTCCTCGGAGACCACCGGACCCTCCGGCACCCCGAGGACGCTGAACTTGACCTCCGACGCGTAGGACACCACCGAGCCCCGGAACCACCTGCTGGCACCGGGCACGTTCACCAACCGCGACGCGGCCAGGCCGCCGGTGAGCGACTCCGCCAGCCCGACGGTCAGTCCGTCGACGGCCAGGGCGCGGGCCACCGCGTCCTCGATGGCCTCGTCGTCGACGCCGAAGACCACGTCGCCGGCAGCCGCGGTGAGGATGTCCCTGATCCGCGCCTCCTCCTCGTCCAGCAGCGCCGATGCCGCCTCGGCGTCGGCGGCCCGGACCGTGACCCGGACCTTGATCCCCTCGATCCCGCTGGCCAGGAAGGCGACGGTGGCCGCTCCCCCGACCCGCCCGATCCCGACCGGACCCCCGGCGCGCTCCGGTGCCGCATCGAGGTGGTCGATGTGGTCGGCCAGTGTCTCGGCCAGACCGGACTCGCTCATCCCCCAGGTCCGGATCACCCGGCTGGCGATGACTCCGGTGGTCTCGCCGCGGTCGGCCATCCGGCCCACGAGGTCCGGGGCGATGGCACGGTCGAACATGTCGGACATCTCGTACGGTACGCCGGGGACTGCGTAGACGACCTTGTGGCCCACAGGGCAGACCAGGCCCGGAGCGGTCCCCTTGGTCTGCGGGATGACGACCGCCCCCACGGGCACGTCGGCCTGCCGCAGATTCGAGTCCGGCATCTCCCGCCCCCGGGAGGAGAACAGGGCACGGATCTTCTCCACCACCCCATCGTCCCGTTCCAACGGGACGTTCATCACCTCGGCGATGGCGTCGCGGGTGATGTCGTCGTGGGTGGGCCCCAGCCCGCCGCACACGATGACCCCGTCGCTTCGGGCCAACGCCGTCCGGAGGGCCAGTACGATGCGCTCCTGGTTGTCGCCCACCGCCTGGTGGAAGTGCGAGGCGACACCGATAGCGGCCAGGTGCTCTCCCATCCACCTGGAGTTGGTGTCGGCGATCTGCCCGAGAAGCAGTTCGGTGCCGACGGCGACGATCTCGATGCGCACGGGGGCGTCAGACGGCCGGACTCGAGCCGTCGGCCGCCCCGCCTAGCCCCGCCCGTGCCACGCGCCGACCGTCGAGGTAGTACTGCCCGCCGGTGAAGACGGTCATGGCCGTGGCCACCCAGATCGCCGTGGCCAACACCGTCTGATGGGTGGCCAGGGGCGGCGCAAGGCACATGCCGATGGCCAGGTCCTGCAGCAGGGTCTTCACCTTCGCCGTGGTGCGGGCCGGGACGGACACGCCACGTCGGCCGACCACCGCCCGGTAGACGCTCATGGCCACTTCGCGCACGGCGATGATCACTACCGGCAGCCACCACACGATTCCTTTTGCCACCAGGGCGAAGAGCGCACCCAGCACGACAACCTTGTCGGCCAGCGGATCGAGGAAGGCCCCGGAGCGAGTCGTCCCCTGCTTCCGGGCCAGCCAACCGTCGATGCCGTCGGACGCGGCCAGCAGGCCGCCGAGGACGAACGTGGTCCAGCTCGCACCCCACAGCACGATCAGGGCGATGACGACGGGTGTGGCCAACAGCCGCAGCACGGTGATCGCGTTGGCCGGGGTGAGCATCGCCGAGGGGCCGAATGTGGTGGCGTGGGACGCAGTGCCGCCGGGGCCCGGAACGGGAGCGTGCGCCCCGGGGGAGATGGCGCCGTCGCTCATCGGACCGCTCCCGGCGCTGCCGCAGCAGGCTCTGGCGAGTCGACCGCCGCGTCGGCCGGTGGGGCGGCCAGAAGATCGGGCCCGTCGGCTCCGGCTACCACCACCTCGACGAACGACCCGACCGGAAGGTCGTGCGGCACGCCGACGATGCCGTCTATCTCCGGGGCCTCGCGGTAGGTCCGGCCCTCGCCGGGTGCGTCGATCAGCACCTCGACGGTCGTCCCGATCAACTGCTCGCGCCTGGTGGCGGTGATGGCGTCCTGGAGCTCGGTGCACTCGCCGATGCGCTCGGCCACCAGTTCGGCGGGGACCTGATCGGCGAGGCCGGAGGCATACGTGCCGGCCTCGTTGCTGAACGGGAAGAATCCCACCCAGTCGAGCTGGACCTCCTCGATCCACTCCAGTAGGAGATCGTGGTCGGACTCCGTCTCCCCCGGGTAGCCGACGATGAACGACGAACGGAAGGCCGCCGTCGGCTCCGCGCCTCGGATCGAGCCGATCCGCTCGAGGAACCGTTCGCCCTCCCCCCACCGGCGCATGCGCTTGAGCAGCGGACGCGAGACGTGCTGCAACGATAGGTCGAAGTAGGGGACGCCCGTGGCCAGGATGGCCTCGACCAACGCATCGTCGAGCGTCGACGGGTAGAGGTAGAGCAGACGGGTCCACGGCACCCGCGCGGCCACAGCGGCAACCAGGTCGACGATGGGGCGGTTGCCACCGGTTGCCGGCCCGTCGATCCGGGGCTCGATCCTGCCTGTCGATCGGTCGAGCGCGAACGAGGAGAGGTCCTGGGCCACCAGCACCACCTCACGCAGGTCGCCGGTCGGACCCCCGAGATGGTCGATCTCGGCCAGGATGGAGTCGGTGGACCGTGAGCGCTGCTTTCCCCGGAAGGAGGGGATGGCACAGAAGCCGCAGTTGCGGTCGCACCCTTCGGCGACCTTGACGTAGGACCAGGGGGCCGAGGAGGCCGGGCGGGGCAGGTTCAACAGGTCGAACGACGGGACCCGGCCTGACGTGTCGGGGATCGCGGGCTTGCGACCGAGTGCGACCGGGGTGGAGGCCGCTCCGGCCCGGGGGGGGGCGGTGAGGGGCATCCCGAAGGGAGCCACCAGGTCGACCTCGGGGAGCGCGTCGGCCAATTCGTCGCCGTAACGCTCGGCCATGCAACCGGTCACCACGAGCCGAGCACCGGAACGGCGGGCGTCGGAGAGCGCCAGCACCGTGTCGATCGACTCCTGGCGGGCCGCCTCAATGAAGGCACAGGTATTGACCACCACCAGGTCGGCCTCTTCGGGGGAGTCGGCCGACTCGAACCCGTCGAGGGCCAACGTCCCGACCAACTTGTCCGAGTCGACCTGATTCTTCGGGCAGCCCAACGTCTCGATCCAATACCGCTCGGCCACCACGACAATCTACCGGGGGAGAGTGTCCGAGGCTTCCGAGTTGCCCGGCGGCGCAGGGACGACGGCGCCGGAGGGGCCGCAACCGGGCCCTGTGGACGCCCGCCGGCCACGAGGTGCGGGTCACGGCCGGTTGCGCCACGGGTGATGCTACAGATCCCTGTGTCAGCGATGTCCAGCGACATCACACGAGCGGAGAGGGAGGGATTTGAACCCTCGGACCCAGTTACCCAGGTCAACTCATTAGCAGTGAGTCCGATTCGGCCGCTCTCGCACCTCTCCTTGCCCGTCCGGCCTATATTTGGCCTATATTTCCGGGATGGAAATGCAGGCCAGGACGTCGAGACGTCCCAAGGGTACAGGAACCGTTCGCCAACGAGCCCCGGGCAAGTGGCAGCTCCGTGTCTTCGTAGGTGTCGACCCGATCACGGGGAACCCCCGCCAGTTGTCTACGACGGTCGACGCACGCAACCAGACCGAGGCCCAACGCAAGTTGCGGGCCTGGCAGAAGGAGTTGGACGAGGCGCCGGCCGAGGCCTCGCTTGACTCGTCTGCGACAGTCAGGACCCTCATCGACGAGTGGCTGCGCCACAGCGAGGCCCGGGGGCGGGCACCCCGGACCCTGCACGACGCCCGCCGGTCGGCCGAGACGGTCATCTTCCCCGAGTTCGGGGACCTGCCGATCGCCGAATTGACCCCACGCCACCTCGACGAGTGGTACCGCAAGCTCGTCACCGGCGAGGGCCGGGCGAGGCCGTTGAAGGCAACCAGCATCCGGCGACACCACGCCATCCTGTCGTCCGCCCTCAGCCAGGCGGTCCGGTGGGGGTGGATCGAGCGCAACCCTGCCGAGCGGTCACAGCCGCCGGCGCTCGAACGTGTGGAACTCCAGGTACCCACCCCGGACGAGGTCCGGCGGTTGCTGGCCGCGGCCCAGGCCCGAGGTCCCCGATGGGGCATGCTGCTGACCCTGGCAGTACTGACCGGTGGTCGACGCAGCGAACTCTGCGGGCTCCGGTGGATCGACGTCGATGGAGACTCGATCCGCTTCCGGCGCTCGCTCTACCGGGCTGGGGAGGAACGAGGCGAGAAGGCCACCAAGACCGGCCGTGAACGACGCATCGCTGTTGCCGGGGCCGGCATGGCCATCCTCGAGGATTGGAGGACCACGTGTGAGGAGGCGGCCGCGGCGGTCGATGTCGAGTTAGTCGACGACGCATTCATCGTCTCAACGTTCCCCGACGGCAGCCGACCGGTGAATCCGGACACCCTCACGTCCGTCGTCCACACGCTCTGCGTCGAGCTCGAAATGCCCCACGTGCACCTGCACTCGCTCCGCCACTTCGCGGCCACGGAGATGCTGGCCGCCGGCATCGACCCACGGAACGCCGCCGAGGTTCTCGGGCATGCCAATCCATCGCTCACGCTCAGTCTGTACGGACATGCCACCAACGAACGGCAACGACAGGCAGCCGAAGTGCTCGGGCGGGCGTTTGTCGAGCGGTAGGCCCGAGTTCGCAAGCCTGACGGGTCGAGCTAACGGATCTTGGGCGTGGCTCCTCCGGTGTCCGGCATCGGAGCACCGTCGAGTTGCTCCGCCAGCTTGCGGACATGCACGAGCCAGCGACCCGCGATCTTGACCCCCGGGATCTTGCCGGCGCGACACTGGCGGACGACGCCAAGGGGCGTCATGGACAGGAGGGGCGCGACCTCATCCGGCGTTGCCAGCTGCGGCAATGATTCCGACAAGTGGGGGTAAGCACTCATGGATGACCCGGCGAATTCGGGGCCACCGAAGCATCGACCACCGGACGCGCCACGGCGACAGACCGCCCATCAGGGCGAATGGCTGATCGCCCGGCGTTACATGCCGGCCGGAGGACAGCTGCAGTCGGGTGAAACTCTCGTTCGGTCACAGCGTCGAGCACTTTCGATCGGTGCCGTGGTCTCGCACCTCGGCCCAGCAAATTCTCCGTACCGACGTCACCCGCAACGTCACCCTCGAACGTCACCCTCGTCAGTTCCCACGGTCGGGGCAGGCGGGTTCCGCGTCACCCTGAGTCCGCTGAACGTCACCCTGGCACCAACCTCCGTCACCTCGGCCTCATAGAAGTTCCGGAACAGTTGCCTGAATGCACAACATCTTGCTGCCTGCACCCATTTGAACAAGCCATCGAACCGTCAGACCCGCGGTCGTGCGACTCAGCGTCGCCGGGTCGTACCTATGGCCTGCCTCGTCATCAGGCGACCGGCCTGTCACAGCCCGAAGCCGTCGCCGAGGTCGCGTCCAGAGTCACTGTCACGAGCCCAGGAGAATGGCGGCGGTTCGCGCAAGGGCGACACGTCACGAGTGGCGTCGGCCCACGCTGTATTGAGGGCGTCCATCCGATTCCAGAGTGACGAGAGCCACAGCTGGTCGAGCTTGCCGTCAGAGCTTCCTGGCGCCGCGAAGCCGGCCGACTCGATGACCCCGACTGCGCTCTGCCAGTGAGCGCGCTGTTCGGGGTCGAGAGGCTCGGGGCCGAGCGCGTCCGCGTCATCGACGCCCCAGCGGCTCCGGTAGGCCTCGATGACCCCTGCCGCCGACTGCCACTGTTCGACACCGGTGATGCGCTCGGGAAGCGGACCCAGGGCTGCCGTCGTGTGGTCCGGCTGGCTGTAGGCGGCGGCTTGGCCGAGCCGGTACTGGTGACGCCGGAGGTCCTGGTCCAACCGGGACCAGGTCTCGATCTCCGTGGCGTGGCGACCGATCCATACTTCGCGGCGTCGTTGCGCGGCGAGGAGGGTCTTCACGTCGTCATCGGCTCCAGGCTGGGACTGTTCGGCACTCGACGTGTCGAGTGGTCGCAGGTACGCGTCGGCTAGCTGGCGGGTCACATCGGCAGGCGCGTGCTCGGCAATCCACTGGCCGAGGGTGGCGTGCTCCCGGAAGGCGGCATCGAGATCCTCGGCCGTCACGGTCGGCCAGTTCGGGACTCGGTCCCGGGCCATGGTCTGTTCCCGGTTCAGGGACAGGGCGTCGACGAGGGACTGGAGGGCATCGCGCTGGGCGAGGTCGTCGGCGCGGTGGCCGATCTCCCACCTCGGGTTCTCTGGGGAGGCGACGTACAGGTTGTTCGACAACCGTCCCCGGGACAGCTGGGTGTAGCCAGCCTCCTGATAGAGGCTGTCGCCTGCGAGACCGAAGGTGTGGTCCACGGTGATCCCCTGGGAGCGGAACACTGTGAGGGCATATCCCAGGCTGGTGGAGGTTTCGGCGTAGCTGCGGGGGAGGACTGCTTGCCGCCCGTCATCGAGTTGGACGACGAGCGACCCCGTCGGTTGGGCGGGGGTCTCCGATTGGGCAGGGGTCTCGTCCTCGAGGCCGGCAGCTATGTCACCAGCAACGTCACCCTGAGTTCGGGGAACGTCACTCTCCCTGGTGAGAGCGTTGTCCGTTGGCGCCTTCTCAGTTGGTCCCGTGATTACCACCACGGTGCCGAACGTGCCGTTGCGGAGCCGAAGCCGCTCGGACGTAGGGCCGAGGTCTGCGGCCGGCACCCGCTGGTTCTTCTCGAAGATGACCCTGTCCCCCACACTGAACGCCTTGGCGCCGAACGTGGCCTCCTCGCCCAGCTCACCGGCTGCCTGGCGGCGGGCCCGGACCATGTCGTTGAGTGCGGTGACATCGGACCGCCGGACGGCCAGGATGGCGGTTGTCTGGTCCTGAGTGCCGGGGTCCCGGTGGACCGCCCACCAGTCCTCGACGATGCGACGCCGGGCCTCATCGATGGTGCCGGCGATGGTCACTCGACCGTGCTCGGTATAGGCCTCAACGGCGGGGGTCACGTCTCCCTCTCGCAGGGCAACGAGGGCATCGCGCTCCCACTGCTGGTCGGCACCGGACTGGCGGCGGTTGGTGGTGAGGGTGACCACGTGATCGCCCAGCTCGCCAGACAGGGTGCGGAGCGCCCCACCGGCATCGATGGAGGAAAGCTGGCGGTTGTCGCCGACGAGGACCAGCTTGGCCCCGACGGAATCGACATACGACCGGAGCTGGTCGAGCGGGCGTGTTCCCACCATGGACGCTTCGTCCACGACGATCACGTACCGGGAGGTCAGCCCACCGCCCTCCCGGAGGTCGGCCAGGAGCTGGGTCAATGAGGAGCTGGGGATGCCGGTGCCCCCTTCGAGGTCGGCGGCCGTCCGTGCCGCCACAGCGGTGCCGATGACCCGGAAGCCGGCCTCCTTCCACCCGATCCGGGCGGCGCCGAGCATGGTCGACTTGCCCGTTCCGGCCTGTCCGATCACCAGGTCGTAGCCGTTGCCCGAGGTGAGGAGCTGGCAGACGCCGTGGGCCTGCTCGCCATCCAGGTGGCCGTGGCGTGCGAGGACATCATCGACCGTGGCAGCTCCCACCTGTGCGCATCCCGCACCGACGCGAGACGTGGCCGAACTCACGATCCGCTCCTCGGCGGCCAGCAGCTCGGTGGTCGTGTACCGCCGGTCCCCGCTGGTGGCCGGGACGACGTGACCGCTCCGGGTACGGATGCGCTCGGTGCCAGCACCCACATCTCCAAAAGCCGGATCGAGATCACGATCGCGATCGCGATCGTGATCAGCCAGGATCCGCACCACTCCGTCCCGATCGAGGAACCTGGCCGTCAGCGCCACTGCCTCGACGGGGGTGACGTCGAATGCCCTGGCCACCGCACTGATGGCATCTCGTCGGGAGAAGCTCGAACCGAGGAGGGTGACGGGCAGCACCCGGGCACCTGGGGCACCGGAGTCGGCGAGATGCTGCTCGTCGATCTCCCAGTCATCGAGCGATACCCCCTGCTCCCCCGCCAAGGCCCGGAAGACCTCCTCGACTGCTGCTGCATCCGGTGCAGTAGAGGCTTCACGCCCCAAGGCCGCGGTCAGGTCGTCGACACCGGCCGGCCGGGTGCCGTCCGCGCCGTCGGGGAGGTCGATGGCTACGAGTTGCTCCAACCATCCCTCGCGCAAGACGTCGACCTGGGAGCCACCTGCTGGCTTCCCCTGCCTCGTGTCGAGCGCGGCGGCTTCAGCTGCCCTCTGGGAGGCTGTCCCGCGGGCGTCCATCGCTGCCTCGATGTCGACCCGGCGCTTCGAGAAGGCCCTGAGGATCGTCTTCGGGACGTCCGCCAACTCGCTCAGGCCGTTGCGCCGTATGTTCCAGGCGAGGCCGAGCGGCGCCAGCTCGGCCCGCAGGGCGGACCGGTAGAGCGCTCCAGCGGTCATCTTCCAGGCGAAGAGGTGTCGGCCGTCGGGAGCCGACCACCGGCCGTCTGCGGCCTGCACCAGGTTGGGTACCACCACGTGTGTGTGGAGCTGGGGGTCCCCGGCCCGACTGGTGCGGTGTCGGAAGGCGGCGCCGATGAAGCCGTTGGCCTCGACCAGCTCGGCCCCGCCATGGCCTCGACGGGCGAAGCAGGCTTCGGTAGAAAGCTGATCGATGACCGAGGCGACCGCCTGGTCGTGGGCAATCGAGATGGCGTCACGGACGTCGGCCAAACTGAACGCCCACAGCAGCGACACGCCCTTCGGCGCCGAGAAGGTGAGGTCGTAGCCGGGCCGGCGTCCGGGCTGCACCTGGAGACCCAGGGCCTCATCGCCCGCCGACTTCCCGGCGAGGAGGTTCCTGAGTTCCTCCGGGTCGACCTGTCCGGTCAGTCCCAACGCCGTGGCCGCCTGTCCGACCCACTGCCCCGGCGATTCACCCCGGCCGAGGTAGTAGTCGTCGACGCTGTTGGCCACCTTGTCCAGGTAGTAGTCCGCGCCTCCCGCTACGCCCAGCTTCCCTATGGACAGCATGGAGGTGCGGTTCGTGGTGTGGGTGCGTGGCCGTCCATGGCTCCATGGTCCGGATCAACGTCACCTTCAACGTCACCCTCACCGGTTCCAGCCCGTCCACCAGGGAGGACGTCGACACGGATGAGATGCGATCTCGCCCATCGGGCGAGATGCGCACCATTTGGTGCACGGGTGTGGATGATTCGTACCGCTCCGGCGCAGCCGACCCATGTGGGCCTGGTCGGCGGTGATGGCGGGCTCAATGCCCGGCGTGACCGCCTCGATCGCCGGCGGCACCGACGACACCTGCCCGGCTGGCTGTGGGAGGACCGGGGGAGGCTGGATCGGGCAGACGGCGTTACATCCCGGGACACAACGATGCCCCGGCTCGAGGCCGGGGCATCGTTGTCAGCAACTCGGCGCACGTGACCAGCAGGTGGGACCGGGTCACCGGCCCCACCTGCTTACTCAACGGGGCGGTCAGACCGATGTGGACTCGGTGCTCTGGTCGTCGTCGTCGGCGTGGCGCGGGGCCCGGTGGACCTCGGTGGTGGCGAACCGGAGGCTGGCCCCGATGTCGTCGGCCACGATCTCGACCTTGGACCGACGCTCGCCTGCATCGGTCTCCCAGCTCCGCTGCTCCAGGCGGCCGGAGATCAGCACCCGGCTGCCCTTGGTCAGGCTGAGGGCCACGTTCTCGGCCAGGTCCCTCCAGCAGACGACGTCGAGGAACGAGACCGACTCCTCCCACTCCTTGGTGTCCTTGTCCTGCCACCGGCGGTTGACGGCGACGGACAGGGACGTGGTGGCCTGGCCCTCCCGGGTGTAGCGGATCTCCGGATCGCGGGTCAGGTTGCCTGCCACGGTGACTGCGGTGATGGTTGCCATGGTGTTTCTCCTTTTCGGTTGATGCCGGGTGGGGCGCTTTTCGCCCCGCTTGGCCCGACATCAATCGGTGAACGCCGATTTCCCACGCCGGCACCGGCAGTCAAGGGAGCGAGCACCGCGAGAGTGAGAAGCGAAGGCCGGATGGTGAGGCGAGGTACGAGCCGTGCGCTATGGGTCACCATCCGAGCCGGCGCCTCGGAGCGTCGACCTTGACGGCCAAGGGGCCGGTGTGTGACCTGCAGCCGCTGACCAGGAGAAGGTGACGTTGAGGGACGTTCCTCACTCCGTGGGTGACGTTCGTTTCCCGCACACCGAGCGCCGCACGGCGGCGGTGTGCAGCTCCGGATTGCCTTGGCCCGGTTCGATTCAGCTCGGCCCAGTTCCACCCACACCGAGGTCCTCGCTGCCCTCCGGTACCGGGTCGTCGACTTGTTCGGCCGCTGGCCGGTTGACCGGGAGTGTCCGAGCAAGCCCGATGGCTATGACGACTTGGTATGGGCTCCGTCTCCAGAGCCGGTGCAGGACCTGGAGAGCTAGCTCCGTGGCCGGCTGACGCGCTCCCCATCGAGTACGCCGGCCGAGGCCACCCGCCGGCTGGGCTGGCTGTTCAGCAGTTGGGCCCCCGACCGATAGGCATCACCCGACACGCCATTTCCCGTTCCCGACGCGCTCCGGAACCGTCAAGGCGATCGGTGGCTCGTTACGAAGCCTGGCGGGCGGGAGCGCGGAAGACCTGTTCGGTGTGCCAGGTGATGTGGTCCTCCGCGATGGCGGGCAGCCCCGCCAATGGCTCGGCCAGCTCTCGGCCGGCCAACGATAGGACGAACTGCTCGGCGCTCTGACCCACTCCAACGAATCGGGCGGAGACGACCACCGTGTGCTCACCGCTGATCCCGATGGCGCCCTTGTCGAGCAGCTTGTGGTGGAGGGCGCACAGGCAAAGCCCGTTCTCCACGGTGTCGGGCCCACCGATGTTGAACCAGCGCACGTGTGCGGCCTCAAGCCCCACGGTTTCTGCCCCAAGCCTGCCGTCGAAGCCGCACATCGCGCAGCGCAGCTCGTAGGCCATGAGCACCTGGTCCCGGAACTCGGGACTCCGGCGGCGCTTCGGGGTCGCCGGTGGGGCGCTGCCTCCCACCACCGGCATGAGGTCGAGCCCGACCTGGGCCGCGACATCCGCCTGCAGGGTGTCGGGGAAGTTGGCCTCGAGTAGATCCCGGCCGATCGCGACCAGGAGCGCAGGGTCGGCGAGCAGGGCGTCGGCGAACTCTGGTGCGAGTTCACCCTTCGCGCCGCTCGAGCGCAGCGCGCCGAGGTTGGGGCCGGGACTGGCACCGCCGTCCTCCGTGCGCACGACCCACAGGCCGTCGTTGGTCAGGTGGTGGAAGGGATAGCCCGGGCTGGACTTGGCCGGGGGGCCGTAGTCAGTGAGCAGCTGGGCGAGTGGGCCTTCCGCCTCGGTGAATGCCACCGGCGTATTGGCACCGGCGCGCTGGAGTCGGCCGAGTGCGTAGAGCAGCAGGAGCGGCTTGTGGGGTGCGCGGATCCCATTGCGGCTCCAGGACCGGATGTGAGCAACACGGTCCTCCCAGTCATCTCCGCCGGTCACCCGCCTCACGGTAGCGGTCACAGTCCACAGAGCGCGAGAGGCTGCCATGTCACCGGTCCCACTTGGTCAGACAACGGGCTATGTGTCGGCGGCCTGTCGAATGAGCTCCACCGCACCGGTCATGCCGTAGCGGTCCTCGAGGATGACCAGCAGACCATCAACTGTCCGCACCGGCCGGCCGTTAGCCCCACTTCGTCGCGCGATCTCCCTCAACGCTCGAAGCCCGCTGGCCGGATCGAGCGCCACTGTGTTGAGGGCGAACTCGGCCGGAGGCAACACATCGATCCCGTTCGGCATCAGGTCCTGAGGTAGGTCGTCCGCGTTGTCGGTGACGATCGCGCCGGCTCCTCCGACGACGGCCGCGGCAACCAAGTGCTCGTCGTCCGGGTCCGGAAGCCCGTAGGTTCCCTCGAGTCCCTCCCAGCCCACGACTTCGGCGTCGCTGAACGCACCGCGCATCTGGCCAACCAAGAAGGCTGCGCGCCGAGCCGCGTCGTCAGGCGAAGCGCCCCGCTTGATGAGCTTTCGCAATTCGACGTACTCGACCTCTTCGAGCAGGCGCCAGCTCCACACCGGGCGGTACAAGTGTTCGGATGCGAGAGAAAGCAGGAAGTCACGCTGGACACTCGGCCACAGGACGCACGTGTCCAGCAGGGCGGTGAACACCCGCTATCGGGCTCGTGAGCGGGCAGCCACATGCCTTCGCGCTTCTCGAAGCAAGGCGATCGTGTCCTCGATGTCGTCTTCCTCGTCGATGTCCGCCGCAGTAGCTTCGAGCGCACGGTACTGCTCTTCTCGTTGCACTTCTCGGTACGCCAGGACGTCGC
>Ga0181523_10001315_pt1 | contig 26582 bp, 22 predicted proteins | sample PEATcosm2014_Bin_43_FD_119752 | JGI IMG/M metagenome (GOLD analysis project Ga0181523, IMG submission 119752) | Peatland microbial communities from MTU Mesocosm Facility, Houghton, MI, USA - PEATcosm2014_Bin05_30_metaG | ecosystem: Environmental > Terrestrial > Soil > Wetlands > Peat | place... | reverse complement strand
TGCGGCTCCATTGAAGATCCGCGTGAAGATCCTCGGGAATTCCCGGCGTGATCCCTGCGGCGGGCGCAAGAGGGCCTGCGCTTGTGAGACGCCTTATTTGCCGTCTTTCGGCTTTTCGGCCGGTTTCGGAGTCTCGGCGGGCTTCGGCGCCGGGGACGCGCCTTCCTTCGGCGCGGGAGCGGGCGCCTTCGCCGGCTCGGGCGGTCTCGGGCGGCCCTTGTAGGCGTAAATGGCGTCGCGGCCGCGGCTCAAAGTCGCGGAGCCGGAACCCACGGACCTCATGGAAACGCCTGATTTCGCGGTCGCTACGGCGTGTTGAAGCATGAAGCCTTCCTCCGACGCCTCCCGGCTCGCCGGGGCAAGGGTCGCTGCGAGATCGATTTCCGGGAGAACGTCCGAAATTTCCATAAGCATATATCGGACGATGGCGTCAACTGCGATAACCGCCGCAAGCGCGCGAAATAAATCACGAGATCGCAGGCAAGAGCATTCAATTTGAAATCGCGATGCTCTAAGAGGGAACGAAATTTGAGGCGGGCCGACAGGCTGGGTCGCACCGCGCCGCGCGCTTAAGGAGGATCCATGGTTGACGCCCGAATAGACGGGAAGCCGGCTTCGCTCGAAGCGGCGGCGGCGCGGGCGGCGGAGATTCTTTCGCGTGCGCGGCTGCCCGTCATCGCGGGACTTGGAACCGACGTCGCCGGCGCCAGCGCCGCGATCCTGCTCGCTGAACGCCTTCGCGGCGCCTATGACCATATGCGCTCGAACGAGATCTTCGCCGACCTCGACGTGCTGCGCCAGGCCGGCGCGATGATGACGACGCCCGCCGTCGCGCGACTACACGCCGACGTGCTGGTCTTTATCGGCGACGATCTGACGACAATCTGGCCGCAGCTGATCGAGCGCCTCGCCCCCGGCGAAATCCCGCCGCTGCAACTCGAACTCGAGCTAAGACAGTTCATCTGGATCGCGCCGCCGAAGGCGAGCCCCGTCGAGGGGGTCGCCTTCAAGGCGCTGGAGACGGCGAACCTTCAGGAGACGCTCGCGGCGCTGCGCGCGCGCGTCGCCGGCCGGCCCATCGCCGCCAGCGAAGAGGAGACGCGGCGGCTCGACGAGATCGCGGCGATCCTGAACAAGGCGCACTATGGCGTCCTCGTCTGGGGTCGGCTCGATCGTCTGTCGGTTGAAATGGCGACCGGCCTCATCCTCGACCTCAACAAGACGACGCGCTTTTCGAGCCTGCCGCTCGGCGCGGCCGACGACGCCGCGGGCGTTGTGCAGACATCGGGCTGGTCGACCGGCTTTCCGGTGCGGACCTCGTTCGGGCGCGGCTATCCCGAGCACGATACATGGCGCTTCGACGCCGACCGGCTGGTCGAGAGCGGCGAGGCCGACGCCGCCCTGTGGATCTCGGCCTATAGCGATTCGACGCCGAACTGGAAACGGAAAATTCCCCTCGTCGCGCTGGTTCCGAGCGGCGCGCAATTTGCGCACGAACCCGAGGTGCGCATCGAGATCGGACGCCCCGGCGTCGACTATGACGCCGCCGAATTCGCGCGCGAGGTCAATGCGATCGTCGCGCGCGAGGCGACGCAGCGGAGCAATCTCGCCTCCGCCGCGTCGGTCATCGCCAACATCGCGGAACAGATCGGTGGAGACGCCTGAATGCTGACACTTCTGAAGGGCGGCCGCGTCGTCGATCCCTATAACGACCGCGACGAAATTGGCGATCTCTGGATCGAGGACGGGCGCATCATCGCGGCGCCGCAGGGGCGTCAGCCCGACGCGACGCACGACGTCGCCGGCAAGATCGTCATGGCCGGCGCGATCGACATTCATTCGCATATCGCCGGCGGCAATGTGAATACCGCGCGGCTGCTGCTGCCCGAGCTGCATCGCTCCCGCACGGCGCCGATGCTGCCGCTCGCCACCGCGAAATGGTCGACCTACGAGACCGGCGTGATCTACGCCGGCATGGGATTCACCACAGTGGTCGAGCCCGCCGTCGCGCCGCATCAGGCGTTGCAGGCCCATCTCGAACTCTCCAACATTCCGATCATCGACAAGGCGACGCTCTGCATCCTCGGCAATGATGATTTCCTGCTTGGCCTGCTGCGCGAGGGTGAAAGCCGCGCGGCGATCGCCGATTACGTCGCCTCGACGCTGGCGGCCACCCACAGCCTCGGCCTTAAATGCATCAATGCCGGCGGCGCCGAAGCCTTCAAATTCAACGCCCGCACCTTCAGCCTCGACGATGAGGTGCCGTTCTATGGCGTAACCTCACGCCGCATCGTCGAGGGCCTGCAACAGGCGCTCCTCGATCTCAAGGTGCCGCATCCCCTGCATCTGCACTGCAACAATCTCGGCGTGCCCGGCAATGTCGAAACGGCCGTCGCGACGATCGACGCCGCGCGCGGCATGCCGCTCCATCTCGCCCATATGCAGTTCTACAGCTATGGCCAAGAGGGCGAGCACCACTTTTCCTCCGCCGCCGCGACGCTCGCGGCGAAGATCAATGCGACGCCGAACGTCACCGTCGACATCGGTCAGGTCATGTTCGGGCAGACGGTCACGATTTCGGCCGACACGCTGCGCCAGTTCAGCGCGACGGGCAGCGCCAAACCGAAGAAATCGGTCATCAACGACGGCGACGCCAATGGCTTCGGCATCGTTCCCTACGCCTACAGGGAAAGCGACTTCATCAACGCCATCCAGTTCGCCTGCGGGCTCGAACTCTTCCTGCTCATCGACGATCCCAATCGCATCTTCTTCACCACGGACCATCCGAACGGCGCGCCCTTCACCTCCTATCCGGATCTGTTCGCGCTGCTCATGAGCCGCGAGCGCCGCGCCGAGGCGCTGTCGCGCATCCCGCAAAGCGTACTCGCGTTGACGACGCTGCCCTCGCTGACCCGTGAATATGGGTTCCACGAAATCGCCAAGATGACCCGCGCGGCGCCGGCGAAGCTGTTCGGCTTCACCGATCGCGGCCAGCTCGGCGAAGGCGCGGTCGCCGACGTCGCGGTCTATGCGCCGAATGGCGACATCGCGAAAACCTTCCGCCACGCCCATCTCGTGTTCAAGGACGGCGACCTTGTCGTGCGCGACGGGCGCATCAGCCATTACCGCTGGGGCAAGGCGCTGAAGGTCAATCCCGCCTACGACAAGGCGATCAACCGCCGGCTCGGGGCCTATTACGAAGAGCACTTTGGCGTTTCGCACAACATGTTCGCGGTGCCGGCGCATATCCTGCCGCGCAAGGATCCGTTCAAGGAGGTCGCATGCGCGAAATAATCAAGAATGGCGTGCGCATCGACGACACCTTCGCCGAAGCGTTTCCGATGCGCGGCACGGCGATCATCATCACCGCGCCCAATCTGAAATGGGCGCGCCAGGCCGCAACGACGATGACGGGCTTCGCCACCTCGGTCATCGGCTGCGGCGTCGAAGCCGGAATCGATTCCGAGGTCGCGGCGGACAAGACGCCGGACGGGCGTCCCGGCGTGCGCGTGCTGCTGCTTTCCATGTCGACCGACATGCTACAGACGCAACTGGTCAATCGCGCGGGCCAGTGCGTCCTGACCTCGCCGGGCTCGGCCGTCTTCGGCGATCTCGATAGCCCCGACAGGCTGGCGATCGGCGATTCGCTGCGCTATTTCGGCGATGGCTGGCAGATCTCCAAAAAGTTTCTCGATCGCCATTTCTGGCGCATCCCCGTCATGGACGGCGAGTTCCTGTGCGAGGCGACGACGGGCCTCACCAAGAAGGCGGTCGGCGGCGGCAATCTCCTCATCATGGGGGCGAGCTTCGCCACGACGATGAACGCCGCGGAGGCCGCGATCGAGGCGATGAACGGCGTCGATGGCGCGATCATGCCGTTCCCCGGCGGCGTCGTGCGCTCGGGCTCGAAGGTCGGCTCCAAATATAGCGGCGTGCCGGCCTCGACCAACGACGCCTACTGTCCGACCCTGCGCGGCGTCACCAAAAGCGCGCTCGACGCAGACGTCGGCGCGGTGCTCGAAATCGTCATCGACGGCCTGACCGAAAGCGCGGTCGCCGACGCGATGCGTGTCGGACTCGCAGCGATCGTGAAGCTCGGGCCGAAGGACGGCGCGCTGCGCGTCGGCGCCGGCAATTACGGCGGCAAGCTCGGCCCCTTCCACTTCCATCTGAAGGATCTCCTGCCGTGACCCTCGTCTTCACGCTGAAACAGGAGCCCGATCAGCGGCTCGATCTTTCGCCGCTTGTTCCGCATCTGCTGGACGGCAAGTCGGCGGCCGAAATCGCCGCGATCGAATTGCAGACCACGCGCGAGAAGCGAACGGTCGGCGACGTCTTCAACATAAAAGCGGGCGAGGCCGGAACGATCCGTTTCGAAGGCGGCTCGGGGCGGCTCGACAATCTCGGGGCGGGCCTCAAGAGCGGCGAGATTTCGATCGAAGGCGCCGTCGGCCACGCCGCCGGCCACGATATGAGCGGCGGGCGCCTCACCATCAACGGCGACGCAGGACCCTTCGCGGGGACCGGCCTTTCCGGCGGCCGTCTCGAGATCAAGGGCAATGCGGGCGACTTTCTCGGCGCGCCGCTCGACGGCGACATGGAGGGCGTAACCGGCGGCCTCATCATCGTGCGCGGATCGGCGGGCGATCGTACAGGCGACCGCCTTCGCCGCGGTACGATCGTGGTCGAGGGCGCGGCCGGCGACTACCCGGGCAGCCGCATCATCGCCGGCACGCTGATCGTGCTTGGCGGCGCGGGGCGCCTGCCCGGCTATCTGATGCGGCGCGGCACGATCGTGCTCGGCTCGGCCGCGGGGCTGTCGCCGACCTTCGTCGATTGCGGCGCGCATAATCTCGTCTTCGCCAGCGTGTTCGCCCGCCTGTTGCGCCCGGACAGCAAAGGCGCCGCCGATCTCCTGGAAAAGCGCCTGCGCCGTTTCGGCGGCGACACGGCTGTGCTCGGCAAGGGCGAGCTGTTCTTTCCGGCCTAAGGGGGGTGTTTCACGTGAAACACCCCTGTTGATTCGCGCCCAATCGCACACGCGCCCCTCAGTGGCGCGTAAGATCAGTCGTCGTAGCGCACATAGGCGAAGCGCGGGTCCTTCTCGGGCGTTCCCTCGAGCGCGCCGCCGGCCTTGCCCGGCTGCCAGGACACCACCTCCTCGATCTTCTTCGCGAGTTCGAAATCCTTGTCGGTTATCCCGCGCGCGTTGTGGTTCTTGAGCCGCACCTCGACCCAGGCGTAAGAGGCCGTGATGTCCGGATGGTGCCAGGCGGCTTCGGCCAGATGGCCGACCGTATTGATCACCATCAGCGTCCCTTTCCAGCTGTGCGTCCTGAATTTCCGGCGAATCCAGCCGCTTTCCAGATGCCAATGCGGCAGGTCCTGCTTCAGCCGGGCTTCAATCTCCTCATCCGAATAGGTGCGTTCCTTTTTCTCATCGGTCATGGCGGACCTCCAAAATCCTATCGCCAGCCTCGCGTCAACTTCGTATGCGGGCGCCTCATTTCAGCATACAAGTTTCGCCTCCTTTGTTCCAAACGTTGATGGGAATAATGCGAAGGCCGCGTTGGCGCTGCAAGCCGAGGCGCGGCCTTTGGCGAAGGGCGACGAAACAGGCCGAGGGCGCCCTGAAAAAAGCCGCAACGGCGCCGACGATGGCGAACCATGACGACAGGCATCAAAATCGGCGCGGACGACATCCTTCTCGTCGTCGACGTCCAAAACGACTTCTGCCCCGGCGGCCGGCTCGCGGTTCCGCGCGGCGATGAGGTCGTCGCGCCGATCAACGAGCTGGCGCGGCGGTTCGAACACGTCGTCCTGACGCAGGACTGGCATCCGCCCGGACATCGCTCCTTCGCATCGACTCATGGCCGCTCGCCCTATGAGACGATCGCGGCCCCCTATGGCCCGCAGATTCTCTGGCCGGACCACTGCGTTCAGGAAACGCCCGGCGCGGCTCTGCACAGCGGCCTGCGCATTCCTCACGCCCAACTCATTCTACGCAAAGGATTCCGCCCGGGAATCGATTCCTATTCAGCCTTTTTCGAGAACGACCGGACGACGCCGACGGGCCTTGGCGGCTATTTGCGCGAGCGCGGATTTCAACGCATCTTCATCGCCGGCCTCGCCCTTGACTTCTGCGTGCGCTATTCGGCCGAGGATGCGCAGGCTCAGGGCTTCACGACGAATGTGGTCGATGACGCCTGCCGCGCGATCGACGTCGAGGGATCGGTCGAGGCCGCGCGCGGAAGCTTCGCCGAACGCCGCATCGAAACGCGGACGACCCGGTCTTTCGCCTAGACGGCCCATGTCTTCAACCGAGGCGCTTCGTGACTCCGATCATTTCCATCTCCAACCTGACCAAAGTCTACGCCTCCGGCTTCGAGGCGCTGAAGACGATCAACCTCGATATCCGCCGGGGCGAAATATTCGCCCTCCTCGGCCCAAATGGCGCGGGCAAGACGACGCTGATCAGCATCGTCTGCGGCATCGTCAACCCGACAAGCGGCGTCGTCCTCGCCGACGGCCATGACATCCTCAGCGACTATCGCGCCGCGCGCGAGAAGATCGGCCTCGTGCCGCAGGAGCTAGCGACGGACGCCTTCACCAGCGTCCTCGACAGCGTCCGCTTCAGTCGCGGCCTGTTCGGCAAGGCCCCCAACGCGGCCTTTATCGAAAAGCTGCTGCGCGATCTTTCGCTGTGGGACAAGAAGGACAGCAGGATCATGACCCTGTCCGGCGGCATGAAGCGGCGCCTGATGATCGCCAAGGCGCTATCGCATGAGCCGCGCATCCTGTTCCTCGACGAGCCGACCGCCGGCGTCGACGTTGAGCTGCGCCGCGACATGTGGGCGATGGTGCGCGCGCTGCGCGAGACCGGCGTCACCATTATCCTCACCACCCATTACATCGAGGAAGCCGAGGAAATGGCCGACCGCGTCGGCGTCATCCGCAAGGGCGAGCTGATCCTCGTCGAGGACAAGAAAACATTGATGCACAAGCTCGGCGAAAAGCGCCTGACGCTCGCCCTCCGGGGCTGGCTGGAGCGTATCCCCGACGAACTCTTGCCCTTCAATCTGGGTCTCTCGGCCGATGGCCGCGAACTTGTCTACACGTTCGACCGCCAGGCGAACGAGACGGGCGTCGCGCCCCTGCTGCGCCGGCTCGCCGAACTTCAAATCGACATCAAGGATCTCGACACCAAGCAAAGTTCGCTCGAAGAGATCTTCGTCAGCCTCGTCAGGAAGCAGCCATGAATGTTTACGCCATCCGCGCGATCTACCGCTTCGAGATGGGGCGCATGTGGCGCACGCTCCTGCAAAGCGTCGCCTCGCCGGTGATCTCGACATCGCTCTACTTCATCGTGTTCGGCGGCGCCGTCGGGTCGCACATGGCGACGATCGGCGGCGTCAGCTATGGCGCCTTTATTGTGCCGGGCCTCACCATGCTCTCGCTGCTGACGATCAGCGTCGCCAACGCCTCTTTCGGCATCTATTTCCCGCGCTTTGCCGGCACGATCTACGAGATTCTGTCGGCGCCCGCCTCGCCGTTTGACATCGTCTGCGGCTATGTCGGCGCCGCCGCCAGCAAGTCGATCCTGATCGGCCTCGTCATTTTGATCACGGCCCGCCTCTTCGTCGATTTCGACATTGTCCATCCGTTCTGGATGGCGGGCTTTTTAATCCTCACCGCCGTGGCATTCAGCCTGCTCGGCTTCATCATCGGCATCTGGGCCGACGGGTTCGAGAAGCTGCAACTCGTGCCGCTTCTCATCGTGACGCCGCTGACCTTTCTCGGCGGAACGTTCTATTCGATCGACATGCTGCCGCCGTTCTGGCGCAACGTCACGCTCGTCAATCCCGTGGTCTATCTCGTCAACGGATTTCGCTGGAGCTTTTTTGGGAACTCGGACGTCGCGGTCGGCGTAAGCCTCGGCATGACGCTCGTTTTTCTGGCTTTGTGCCTCGGCGTCGTGACGTGGATTTTCCGCACCGGCTACCGGCTGCGGGCGTGATGGCGCGTTGTTTGCCGGTATTGTCTGAGTTTCAATTCCCTTTTGCGCGCACTTCGCCCCCTCAGTAATGAGCACGCCAAGGGCGTCGATGCGTAAACGCCTACTTTTTGGCCTCTAAGTCGATGCGGTCATCCCGTATGCAGGTCATGCACCGCCTTGGGAAGGCGGTGGCTTGGCCGGTGGGCTTTGCGGTGATGGTGCCCCTGGCGTGTTGCTGCCTCCATTGCGCCCGTTGGCAATCGATTCCTTGCTTGCCTCCTCGGCAAACTGCCTCTGCTGCCGTGCGCGCGCCCATAACCAGACATCGTCGCTGAAGACGGCCGCGACGAAGCAAGCAAAGAAGATAGCGTAAGCATTTGGCGTTGCGTCGCCCCGCGTAAGAATCGCCGTGCCGCCCATAGCCAGAAGGAACACGAGTATCGCCGCTCCGATACCGCGAATCAGCGCGGGCACGATGAAGCCCACAGACGGCAACTCCTTGTCGGTCGTGCCGACAAATTCACGGATGAAACTGGTGGCGAGCGCGCCAAAAAAACCGAAGCCAAGCAATCCGATGATCAGCGCCAGTTCCGGGCTCTCCGTCCGTAACAGCCAAGCCGCAGCAGTCCCAAATGGACCCAGCGTCTCCGCAGGACCCGAGCGCGGCGGCAGGTAGTCGCGGGCGACCGGCTTAAGATCATTGCAGCGTGGGACGCTAAACAATTGGAACGCTCTGCTGAACTCGTCGGTGGGAATCGTTAAATTTGTTGCTGCTTTGCTGATTGGTACAAAAGCCAAGTAAAATGAGCGGAATTTTCCGAGCCCGTCGCTTAGGGTCGCCGCGCAGGCGTCGAGCGCGGCACGATAGTCTGCAATCCAGAGATTGAACGAATTTGCGAGGACAGTGACGTGGCGTTGCGTTGCAATTTCTCCTATGTAGCCCTCGTTGCTGACCTGAAAGAAGGATAGTGCGGTCTGCGCGAAGCTGCGTGCTTCCGTTGGGAGGGCCGCCGCCGCCCGGCCGAGCCGTTCGTCTTCCTGTTTCCACAGATCGAGCTGCGACATCCAGAAAGCTTCGACTGTATCCATGATCGATGTGGATGGGTCAGGGGTAAGGGCGCTATCGACAGTAGTCGGCGTGTGCCGCAGCTTTCCGATGTCGGGCAGACTAGCTCGCTCATTGTCCAACTGGACGAGTGCCGGGTATGGCTCCTCCGAAGGAATAGCTTTTTCCAGCTGACTGGCCAGGCTAACCCGATATGGTGCGATATCCGGTACTTTCTGACCAAACACCGGAATTGCGATGATCGCGATGATCGAAAGGTAAAGGGCTAACACAAACGACGCGGTAAGTGCGGCGACTTCGCGCGCGCCGTAACGTGCAGCCTGCCCACCTCCGGCGGCAGGTAACTTGGCTATGACGGCTGCGATGGTCGTGCCAACAGCGAACACTACGACTGCTTTATCGAGATGCGGCGGCACGTAGAAGGTCGCAACGGGAGCGATCGCTGCCGACCACAGTTGTTGAGCGCCCGAGCCAATACTTCCAAGGCAGTAGCTGAAATTCGGTCCTTGGCAGGCACCCAAGATTCCCGGGGTCGCCGACGCTAATTGCCGTGGTGTATCGATCAGCAAAGCCTTGCCAAAGCGCAGAAACCAGTCCCAAAGATACAAAAACGGCCCCGGCTCCAGCGCTATCGTCCAGACGAGGAGTAGCATCAGGGCCATGGGCCCGATCTGCCCTGCCAGCGAGCGGCCAAACCGCCACGAGAACCGCAACGGCAAGAGCAACAGCTTGAACCCCAACCAGAGGACCAAACTCGCACAAAGGATGAGTCCGGCCGTGGCGCCTGCGATTACGAACGGGGAAAGTGTCTCGACTTCCACGGGGACCTCTGCGTCAGCCGTCAATTTTGCGGCCATTTGGGTTGGTAAACACAAGAGCGGCGCTGCGGGACAGCTCGTGATGTTCGTACGCAGTTACGGTCTGATTTCGAATCCTGTCGCGAGAACATGCGCGCTTTTATGTCGGTTGATGGCTACTTTTCGCTGACAATCGCATAAACCATCCTCTGCGAAAAGGATCCAAGTTCGGGAAATGGCCGAAATTACTGTTGCGAGCGTTCAAGGCAGTCGGTTGCCGTGGCATCGCCTCCCGAGGTCAATGCGAGGGTTTCAACCGCGGATTCAGCCGTTCGTACTCAAGCTATTGCCGCTTCGTTTCACGAGCAGAAATTCAATCTGAGACACGGCAAGCCCAAGGTTTTGAGGGCAGACGAATAGCGTGTAGCTTGCGGCGCCTTCTAAGCGAGCCCAGCGCATGCAAATCTTTCCCAACCGTTCCGGCCTTTTCCCGCTGGCGATTCTCTCCATCGTCGGCGGCGCCTGCGCCGGGCTCGTCTGCGGGCTGTTCCGCGTCGCGCTCGATGCGGCCGACCGGCTTCGCCTCGCCCTGCCCGCAATGTGGGGCGCCGACCCATTGAAGGGATTGCTCCTCATGGTCGGCTGCGCCGCCGCGGCGACGGCGCTCAGCGCCTTTCTGGTGCGGCGTTTCTCGCCGGACGCGGCCGGCAGCGGCATTCCCCATGTCGAAACGGTGATCGCGGCGCAAACGCCGCCGGCTCCTTTCGCGCTCGTGCCGGTCAAATTCTTCGGCGGGATACTGGCGATCGGCTCGGGCCTCGCACTCGGCCGCGAGGGGCCTTGCGTGCAGATGGGCGCGACCATCGCCTATTTTGTGGGCCACAAGCGCGACTGGCCGGACCGGCAGGCGCTGCTCGCGGCGGGCGCGGGCGCGGGACTCGCGGCCGCCTTCAACGCGCCCTTCGCCGGCGCCGCCTTCGTGCTTGAGGAGCTGTTGCGCCGGTTCGAAACGCGCAACGCCATCGCCGCGCTGGGAGCTTCGATGAGCGCCATCGTCGTGGCGCGCATGTTCACGGGCGCGGCGCCCGATTTCGCGATTCCTTCGCTGCCTTACCCCAGCGCCGGCGACAATCTGCTCTGCCTTGGACTTGGGCTTTTCGCCGGCGTGCTTGGCGCGGTCTATAATCGCGTGCTGGTCGACGCGCTCGATATCGCCGATGGCCTGAAGCGCATTCCCGTCGAGCTGCGCGCGGGCCTCGTCGGGGCGGCAGTCGGGGCGCTGGCGTGGTTCGCGCCGGGGCTTGTCGGCGGCGGCGATCTCATGACGCAAAACCTTCTCAACGGCGCGACGCCCTTCGCCCTGCTGCCGCTGCTGTTCGCGATACGCCTGTTCCTGAGCTGCGCCTCCTACGCGGCGGGCACGCCCGGCGGCCTGTTCGCGCCGCTGCTTCTGCTTGGGGCGCAGATGGGCTTCTTCTTCGGCGCGCTCTTCTATCCGGACCTTCCCGCCCCGAATGTCCACGCGATCCTCTTCGCGGTCGTCGGCATGGCGGCGCTGTTCTCGGCCGTCGTGCGCGCGCCGCTCACCGGCATGATCCTCGTCACCGAAATGACGGGAAATTCGATCGAGCTTTTGCCGATGCTCGCCGCCTGCTTCACGGCGATGACTCTGGCGACGCTGCTCGGCGGCGCGCCGGTCTATGATTGGCTTAAAGAGCGCGCGTTGCACCTTCGCGCGGAGGACCCGGATGGAAAAAAAGCGTAGGGCGCGCTTCCGATCGCCTCACAAGGAAAGCACGATGAAGGCGACGCTCGCGACCGCCATGACGATCGCAGCGACCACGCCGCCGGCCGTCATCTGCCACGGCAGCACGAACTCCGCCATGATTTTCCGGTTGGTCGCGATCAGAAGCATCGCGGCCATCATTGGCGCGGCGAGAACACCGTTGAGGACCGCGCTCCAATAGAGCGCCTTGATCGGATCGACGCCGACGAAGTTGAGCGCGAGCCCAATCAACGTCGCCGCGGCAATGACGCCATAGAAGGCGCGCGCGTCCCTGAGCTTGTGGTCGAGGCCCTCAACCCAATTAAAAGTCTCGCAAACGGCGTAGGCCGCCGAGCCGGCAAGCACCGGAATGGCCAAAAGTCCCGTGCCGATGATGCCCAAGGCGAACAGAAAGAAGGTGAAAACGCCGGCGATCGGACGCAGCGCCTCGGCCGCCTGCGCGGAGCTGTTGATATCGGTTACGCCGTGGGCGTGCAGCGTCGCCGCTGTGGCGAGGACGATGAACAGCGAGATGAGGTTGGACAGCCCCATGCCGACCCAGGTGTCGATGCCCATGCGCTCCATCTCGGCGCCGGCCTTGCCCGGCGTGACATAGAGCGGCAGCGTCGCGCGGCGCACCTGCTCCTCGACTTCCTGGCCCGCCTGCCAGAAGAAGAGATAGGGACTGATGGTGGTGCCGAGCACCGCGACAACCGCCATGGCGTGCGCGGAATCGAAACTGACGGATGGCACGAAGATGTTCTTCAGCGCCTCGCCCCAGGGAACGTCAACGGCGATGACGACGACGACATAGGAAAACAGCGACAGGGTCAGCCATTTGAGAACGGACGCGTATCTGGCGTAGCTCATGAAGATCTGGAACAATACGCAAAAGCCGGCGAGGATTACCGTGTAGACAAGCGCGGGGCCGCCCACGAGCAGCTGCACGGCCGAGCCCATGGCGCCGAGGTCGGCGCCGAGATTGGCGACATTGGCGACGAGGAGGAGCAGCACCACGATGCGAAGCAGCCAGCGCGGATAATGGCGGCGCAGATTCTGCGCGATGCCGCGCCCGGTGACGCAGCCGATGCGCGCGGCGATCGCCTGCGTCACCGCCATCAAGGGGTAGCTGAAGAGAAGAATCCATGACAGCTGGTAGCCGAATTGGGCGCCGACCTGGCTGTAGGTCGCGATTCCGCTCGGGTCGTCGTCGGCGGCGCCGGTGACGAGGCCGGGACCCAGCGCGCGAAGCACGCGCCCCGCAAGGCCAAAACGCGACGCCTTTAGCTCGCCACGGTCGTTCTTTTGCCCAACCATTTCGTCCATTGCCTGACTTCGCCTCGCGAAAGCGCCCTGACGATCGCCCAATCATCAACTGAGGCGAAAGTTCATTGGCGTCGAACATTTGCAGGGGATTGCCGGCGCGGCGCCGCCTTCTTCACGCGCGGGGCCGATCGCCTTCGCCGTTCACAAGGAAATTGCCTTGCGAGATCTGCGTCTGCGCCGGCAAGACGGGCGTCTCTGACTCGTCCTTGAGATCGACGCCGCTCAATTTGCGCCGCCGCGCCTCGCGCACCAGATACATCAGCCGGTGCGCGGCCGCAGTGAAGCTTTGACCTTCCGGCCGCACATTCGAGATGCAATTGCGCGCTTCGTCGGTCAATCCGACCCGCGGCGCAAAGGTGAGATAAAGCCCGAGGCTGTCGGGGGCGCTGAGCCCGGGCCGCTCGCCGATCAGGATGACCACGACCTCGGCTCCGAGCGCCGCGCCGATCTCGTCGCCGATCGCCACCCGGCCCTGCTCGACCAGGGCGACAGGCGCCATGTGCAAACCGGCCTCGACGACCATGGGGCGCACGGCGTCGAGCATCGACAGCGCATGCTCGTTGACGGCGAAGGCGGAGAGGCCGTCGGCGACCACGAAGGCGATGTCGAAGCCGCGCGCGCCCTGATGCGTGAAGTCGGTGAGTTTTTTGCGCGAAGCCTCGTCGAGCCTGCGGCCGAGGTCGGGACGCTGCAGATAGGTCGTCCGGTCGGCGGCGGCGCTATGCAGTTCGATCACCGGATAGCCCGCCGCTTCGAGACGCGCGAAAATGCCGGCGCGATCCATCGGAAGATGCACCGCGTCCCGCGCGCGGGCGTGCGCGAACTGGAAATCGAGCAACGGCTTGGTCGGGATGCTGACGCCGGCGCGGCCGAGCGCGATGCGCGCCTGCGTGAAACGGCGCAGGCTCTCCCAGGGGTTGACGACGACGAGTTTGCCCATATGCGCCCCTCAGGCTCTCACGCGATTATGCGCCCCTCAGGCTCTCACGCGATGCGCGCCAGCGCCGGACGGAACACCGACGACAGCTGCTCGCGCGGACGAATGTGGTCGGCGCCTTCGAAGACGCCGGCGCGCACGAGCCACGCCTCGAATTCGGGCGCCATGCTGAGGCCAAGGACCTCCCGCGCGTAGAGCGCATCGTGGAAGGATGTCGTCTGGTAATTCAGCATGACGTCGTCGGATCCTGGAATGCCCATGATGAAATTGCAGCCGGCGGCCGGAAGCAGGGTCAGCAGCATGTCCATGTCGTCCTGGTCGGCTTCGGCATGGTTGGTGTAGCAGATATCGCAGCCCATCGGCAGCCCGAGCAGCTTGCCGCAGAAATGATCCTCAAGTCCGGCGCGAATGATCTGCTTGCCGTTGTAGAGATATTCCGGCCCGATGAAGCCGACCACCGTATTGACCAGCAGCGGATGGAATTTTCGCGCGACCGGCGCCGGCGGCGCCTATCGTATGCGGTGGGGAGGATGCACCCATTCGCTGAGGTGCGGTTGCAGTTCGTGATCCGGGATCTTGGTCAGATCCCTTGCGAGAACGCCGCGCAGCTTGTCCGATGCCGTCTTGTCCAGGCTGTCGCGCAGATCGGCCAGAATGTGGCTCGGCGCGACGAGCACAAGTTCGTCGAAGGCGCCTTGTCGCGATGACTGAAGGAGCCAAGCTCCGAGATCCCTGGCGAAGCGTTCTTTGGCGGCTTCGTGCGGGTCGGTGCGAGGCTCGGCGCCATGGCGCGCCGCGGAGGCGCTTTCCTGCACGCGGCCCGGATGATCGGCGCCAAGGTCCGACGAGCGCAGATGCGCGCTCTTCGAATCGACGCGGTCGTGCGTCTGCAGCGCGCCGTCCTCGCGCGGCGCGACGATGCGCGCATGCTCGCCATCGGCGACGACGATCCATAATTTCAGATGTTTCACCATGGCTACGCCTCGCTTAATGTTTTGCCGGCGACCCGCTGATCCACTGCGCCGGCCGCATCGCGTCGTGCTTTTGCGTGCTTACATCTCATTGCGCCGGAAGGCCATGCGTCAGGTCAAAGCGCTTTTCCCGCGACTTCAAAATGCATCTTCAAATTGCATTAAGCATCGCAAAAGAAATCCGGCCGATATCGAAAACCTTAGCCAATCTTTTTATCCGCCTCGGCTAGCCTGTGCGCCGGCGCAAAATGGCGACGCTGCGCCTTGCGCCTTTTTCGGTCTTATGGGCGGCAAAGATCAGCCACAATTACAATCTCTTAATACACATTAACCATTATGGCGCAGCTTTAGCTGTTGCGGAGCCAGGCGTTCCGCCAAGCGGCACTTGTAAGGGGTCAGAACATGAGCGAGCCAGTAACGACATGGCGGCCGCTGATCGAGTTCGACGAGGGTGAACGGCGCTTTGGCCGACCCGAAACAGCGCATCCCGACGAGGGCGAGGCCTTCGCCGAAATCATTGGTTTCGCCGGCGACCGGAGCGAGAACGCATCCGGATATGAGGCCGCGGCCGAAGACGGTTCCCTGGATTTGCCGGTCGCCGCGCCTTCGCCCGCGCAGGAACCGGTTATCCGGGGCGATTTCGCCGCCATCGAGGCGGCGCTGCTCGGCGCGGCGCGACCGGGCGCGGCGGCGGCGGAACCGGCGGAATCGCGGAGGACGCCGCCGTGGGCGCGTTTTGATCTGCGCGCCTCGCGCGCGGACGCCGAACCGCCGGCGTTCCGTTTTCCCCCTCTGTCGGTAGAAGGCCCGAACGCCCCGGACGCTCCTCAAGATCCGGCGCCTCTTCTGGCGGAGATCCCCGACGCCGCGTTTTACCCTGACGCTGGCGCGCCAGCGGACAATTTCATCCTTTTCGACGATGCGACGGTATCCGGCAATGCGGCGATCGCCGACGAAGATAAAAGATCGCGGCGTCCCATCTATATCATGGCGGCGCTCGTGCTCGCCGGCATCGCCGGCATGACCGCGACCTCCTTCAGGCGAGATGGCTCCGCAGAGATCTCGCAAGACGCGTCAAAACCCGTCGCGATTGCGCCGGTCGCCGCCGAAACAGCGCAAGCCAGCCCGCAGCCGGGCGCGGCGCCCCCTGCGCAGCAGGCGTCGACCGCCAGCGTTGGGTCCGACGCGCAATCCGCCGCGACAGCGCCGTCACAATCGGCCCCCCCGCAGCAGGCGTCAGCCGCGGAGAGCGCCCCGCCGGTTGATCCGGCGGCCGCGCCGGCGCCAGCGGCGGATGGAGCGCCCCGCGTCATCTCGCTCAGCGAGCCGGCCGGCGCGCCCAGCGCCCCCGTTGCGCTTCCGGCCGTGCCCCCGCCGCCAAGCGAACTGGCGACCGCGAGCATTCTGGCGCCCCCGGCGCCCGGCAAAGCGCAAATGCTGGCCGAGCCGTCCGTCATGGCGGCGATGGGCGACGCGAAGAAAGTGAAGACCGCGGCCGTGCGGCCGGATGGAAGCCTCGTGAACGCCGAGCCGCCAGCCACCAAGCCGGCGCCGCAAGAAGCGCTCAACAAAGAGCTCCCGGCCAAGACGCCGCTCGGCAAGGACGCGTCGGTCAAGGCGGCGAAAGTCGCGCATCTGAAGACGCCGCACCCCGGCTCCGCGGCCGCCAAGACGGCCGCCGCGACCAATCACGCCAAGCCCGCGGCTGTCGCGACCGTGGCCAAACCGAAGTCGGCGACCGGCCAGGATGCGCAGCTCGCGCAGCCGGCGCCGGCCCAGCAGGCCGCGTCGGCGCCCCCCGCTCCGGCCACGGCGGGACCCCTCGCTTTTGTCGATACCGCGGTGAACTCCATCACGGGCGCGACGGGCAAACTGCTCGATTGGGGCCGCACCGCGAGCAGCGGCGCGCATAATTGATCGACCCATGATCGACCGGGGCGCCCGCACTGGCGCTTCGGGCAAGTCCGGACGGGCATGATCGCAGAGCGCAGGCGATCATGCCTGTTTTTTTGACTGCTGCTGGGCCCCCTTTGATCCGCAAGAGGACGCAATCCCAAAAAATTGCAGAGCTTTCGGACAAGATCATGCGGTAGAACCAACCCGCAGATCGCGCCCGGAGCCGAAATGACGAAATCCCTGGCGGAATCGCCGCCAGCCGAAATTCCGCCGCTGCGGCAACGAAACCTGCAGCTTTTCGTCGCCGCGCGCATGGCGATGGCGTTCTCCATGCAGATGCAGAATGTCGCCATCGGCTGGTACGTCTATGTGCTGACGGGCAGCCCTTTGAGCCTCGGCTTCGTCGGGCTTGCGCAATTTCTGCCTGCGGTCCTGCTCGTCCTCGCGACCGGCCACGCCGCCGACCGCTTCGACCGCCGCCGCGTCGTCATCACGAGCCTCGCCGTGCAGGCTCTCGTCTCGATCGCCCTTCTGCCGGTCATCTTCAGCGCGACGCCGAAAGTCTGGCTGATCTACGCAATCGTCTTCGTCCTCGGCGCCGGGCGATCCTTTTCGCAGCCGTCGCTCGCGGCGCTTCTGCCCAATGTCGTCTCTCTCGACGATTTCCCGCGTGCGGTGTCGATTTCGACGTCCTCGCTGCAAATCGCCCTGATCGGCGGCCCGGCTTTGGGCGGACTGCTGCTGGCCTGGAACGGCCCCGCCCTGTTTTGCCTCGCCGCCGCCCTCAACGGCGTCGCGGCCCTCCTGATGATGCGCGTCAAGGCGAGACCGGCGCGCGTCGGGAGCGGCGAAGCGGACGCCGGCCTTCTCGCAGGATTTTCCTATTTGCGCGCCAACCGTCTCGTTCTCGGCGCAATCTCACTCGATCTTTTCGCCGTGCTGCTCGGCGGCGTCACGGCCCTGCTGCCGATTTTCGCGCGCGACATTCTCGCCGTGGGACCGACGGGATTAGGCCTGCTGCGCAGCGGTCCGGCCATCGGCGCTGTCCTGGTCGGGCTTGTTCTCTCCCGCCATCCGCTGCGCGAGAACGTCGGCGCGATCATGCTTTCGACGGTCGCGGCCTATGGCGCGGCGACGATCGTGTTCGCGCTCTCGCGGTCCTTGCCGCTGTCGGTCGCGGCGATGATCGCGCTCGGCGGCTTCGACATGGTGAGCATGGTGCTGCGCCAGACCATGGTTCAGCTCGGCACGCCGGAGGCGACGCGCGGCCGCGTCAGCGCGATCAATTCTGTCTTCATCGGCGCCTCGAACCAGCTTGGCGACTTCGAATCGAGCGTCGCCGCCGTCTTTCTGGGAGCGGTCGGCTCGGCCATCTTCGGCGGGGTCGGGACCTTGATCGTCGTCGCGATCTGGGCCTGGCGTTTTCCGGAACTGCGCCGCGCCAAGCGGCTCGGCTAAAAAGCGCGCATCCCCCTCCATTCGCTGTTTATTCCATCGACTATGTGAGCTGCATCCCCTAAATAAATGCGAGACAATTGGCGGACGGCGCATCGGAAAGGGCCGCACACATGAACCAAAGGATCAAGAAGCCCGGCCGCACGGGGGCGACGCATCATTGGAACATCGAAGCCGTTGTCTCCGACCTGCGCCATCTGCGCACCGCGGACCATGAAAGGCGCGCCGGACCCGTGAAGCTGCCCTCCCGCAAGGCGCTGGTCGCGGTCATGGAGGGTTTCAGCGCCGCGCTGTTTCCGCATCGTCTGGGTCCAGTCGATTTCACCGAGGAAGGGGTCGATTTCTTCGTCGGCCACACGCTGGATGTCTCACTGACGGAGCTCCTGAAGCAGGTGCGCCTCGAGTTCGCGCTGACGTCGGGCGTCGCCGACCTCATCGACCCCGAATCCGACCGGGCGGCGAGCCTCGTCTCCGCTTTCGCCAGTCGATTGCCCGACGTGCGCGCCCTGCTCGACACCGATATCCGCGCCGCTTTCGACGGCGATCCGGCGGCGCGCAGCATCGACGAGGTGCTGATCTGCTATCCGGGCGTCACCGCGATCATCCATCAACGGCTCGCGCATATTCTCTACAAGCTCGGCGCGCCGCTGCTGGCGCGGATGATTACCGAGATCGCGCATTCGGCGACGGGGATCGACATTCATCCGGGCGCCGAGATCGGCGAGCGGTTCTTCATCGACCATGGCACCGGCGTCGTCATCGGCGAAACCACGGTCATCGGCCGCAACGTGCGCCTCTATCAGGCCGTGACGCTCGGGGCCAAGCGGTTTCCGACCGACGAGCACGGCGCGCTCGTCAAGGGCGGCGCCCGCCACCCGGTCGTCGAGGACGATGTCGTCGTCTACGCCGGCGCGACCATCCTCGGCCGGGTCACGATCGGCCGCGGCTCGTCCATCGGCGGCAATGTCTGGTTGACGCGCAGCGTGCCGCCCAGCAGCACGATCTCGCAGGCGCAGGTGCGTAGCGAAGATTTCCACGACGGCGCAGGGATCTAGCGGGGTTACGCCCCGGCGAGCCAATCGTCGGCGAAACTGGTTTTGCCGTCGGCGGAGTCGACCTCGATCTTCTGGACGGTAAAAAGACCATTCCTCCGGTTCGAGGAGGCTCGCCGGCGCGGCGCCATCGTTCCGGGCGCCGGCTCGTCAAACGGCGCACCTCGCTGACGCCTGCCTGGCGATTGCCGCGTGAGGCCTATCGGAGGCTCAATCGACAAACTCTTTCAGCGCCTCGCTCCACCGCGATAATTTTTCATCGAACCGCATACGCGCGTGAGCTGGGCTCGTCGAAGGCAGCACGATCTGGCGCATGGCGGGCAGTCCCGCCGGCGCATTGCGGCGAAAAAGCTTTTCGGCGGGCTGGCCGTTGAAGCACATCAACTCAACGCGTTTGTGCGTCTTGAAGAACGAACAAAAATCATTCGCTATCGGAGATCGGATGCTGGAGTCGAGGCTTCCGACGCGCTCCGCCGAGGCGCAGACATCCCAAAGAGCGACGCCGTGCAGTTTCAGTCGGCTCAGGCGGTCTTCATAGGGAAGCTCTGGCGAAGCGCCGATCAATTCGCCCATGATCCGCCAGAAGCTGTTCTCCTTTTTTGCGTAGTATTGCTGGCGTTTCAGCGACTCCGCGCCGGGCAGCGTGCCGAGAATAAGCACGCGCGCATCGGCGCGGGAAACTGCTTCAAAGCTGACGCAGTTCGCCATTCGAATCCTTCTGTCCGCACCCATTTGGCGAACAGGATGAGGCGCCTCGCATCATGCGCCACCGCCCCTCAATCATTAAACTCGCGGCCCGCGCGCACCTCTTTCACATAGCCGGCGCGGATGGTGAAATCGCCGAAATGCTCACCGGGTTTTCTGTCCCGCGCGTAGTGCGCGGCGATCTCGCCGATGGCGGAGAGGATCGCCTCTTCGCCTATATTTTCACGATACATCTTGTTGAGGCGCTGGCCATGAAAACCGCCGCCGAAATAGAGATTGTATTTTCCCGGCGCGCGGCCGGTCAGCGCGATCTCGGCGACATAGGGCCGCGCGCAGCCATTGGGGCAGCCGGTCATGCGGATGGTGATCGGCTCTTTTGAAAGGCCGTTCTCAGTTAGGATCGTCTCGATCTTGGTCACCAGCGACGGCAGATAGCGTTCGCTCTCCGCCATGGCGAGGCCGCAGGTCGGCAGCGCGACGCAGGCCATGGAGTTGAGCCGCAACAGGCCCTGGTCGTTGCGATGATCGAGCCCATATTGCTTCAAGAGCGCCGCGATCTTCGCTTTGCCCCTGGCCGGAATGTCGGCGATGACGACGTTCTGGTTGGGCGTCAGCCGGAACGTCCCCTGATGCGCTTGCGCAATCGCGCGCAGGCCGTCGAGCAGCGCAAGCCCCTCGCGGTTGACGATGCGGCCGTTCTCGACGAACAGCGTGAAATGATGGCGGCCGTCCTCGCCGGTCGCCCAGCCAAAGGCGTCGCCATTGGTCGTGAACTTAAAGGGGCGCGGGGGTTTCAGCGCGAAACCCAGGCGCCGCTCGATCTCCGCCTTCACCCAATCGAGCCCGAGATCGTCGATCGTATATTTGAAGCGCGCATGGGCGCGCACTTTGCGATCGCCATGATCGCGCTGCACGCCGATCACCGCGTCGGTCGCCGCGAGAAGCTTGTCCTTCGGGATGAAGCCGATGACGTCGCCGAGCCGCGGATAGGTCTCGGGTGCGGAATCGGTACGGCCCATGCCGCCGCCGATCGTGATGTTGTAGCCTTGCAGCTTGCCGCCCGACGTGATGGCGATGAAGCCCAGATCCTGCGTGTAGACGTCGATGTCGTTATCGGGCGGAATGACGAAGCCGATCTTGAACTTGCGCGGCAGATACTGCTTGCCGAGGAACGGCTCCTCAGGCTCGGAGGTCGCCACGCGCTCCTCGCCATACCAGATCTCGTGATAGGCGCGCATGTTGGGCAGCGCGTGATCGCTGACGCGCCGCGCCGCGTCATAGACTTCCGCATGGAGCGCGGAGAGGGACGGATTGACCGACGCCATGACGCCGCGCACGACGTCGCCGCAGGCCGCGATCGTATCGATCAGGGTCTCGTGCAGGCCCCGGATCGTCGCCTTGAGGTCGATCTTGACAACCCAGTGGAACTGGAAGGTCTGGCGCGTCGTCACCCGCAGCGATCCATTGCCATAGGCGCGGGCGAGCTCGTCGAGTTTCAGCCATTGCCGCGCGGTACAGACGCCGCCCGGCAGACGCAGCCGGATCAGGAACGAATAGGCCGGCTCCAGCTTCTGGCGGCGACGCTCGTCGCGCAGATCGCGATCGTCCTGCACATAGATGCCGTGAAACTTCATCAGCTTGGCGTTGTCGTCGCCGGAGACGGCGCCGGTGATGGAGTCAAGCAACCCTTCGTTGATGGTGCCGCGCAGATAGTCGCTGCGCACCTTCATCGCTTCGTCGGGGCCAAGCTTTTCGAGCGGCTGGGAGAGATCGCGGCTGCGGTCGGGACCTTGCAAGCTCTTCGTCATCGAATGATCCTCAATAGACGTCGCGCTGATAGCGATGGTCGCGCTGCAGGCCGCGCAAATAGTCCTCGGCGGCCTCCTGTGAGCGGGCTCCATGCTTCTTGACCACGGAAATCAGAGCTGCATGCACATCAGGCGCGAGCTGCGAAGCATCGCCGCAAACATAGATATGGGCGCCCTCCTCGAGCCAGGCGAAGACCTCGCGGCCATGCTCGGCGAGCCTGTGCTGCACATAGACCTTTTTGGCGCCGTCGCGCGAGAAGGCGACGTCCATTTTCGTCAGGACCTTGTCTTTGAGATAGGCCTGCCACTCGGTCTGATAGAGGAAATCCGTGCGGAAATTGCGCTCGCCGAAGAAAAGCCAGGAGCGGCCCGCGGCGTCGCGCGCCTCGCGCTCCTGCATGAAGGCGCGGTAGGGCGCGACGCCCGTGCCGGCGCCGATCATGATGATCGGGACGTCGTCGGCCGGCAGGCGGAAATGCGGATTGGACTGGACAAAGACCGGGAGGACCGCATCCGGCGCGGCGCGATCGGCGAAATGGCCGGAAGCCACGCCCGCGCGCGGCTCGCCATGCAGCTCATAGCGAACGGTCGAGACGGTCAGATGCGCCTGCTCGGGGTTCGCGGCGAGGCTTGAGGCGATCGAATAAAGGCGCGGCTGCAACGGCCGCAGTCCCGCGACAAACGCCTCAGCCAGCACGCCAGGAACAGGAAACTCGCGAATGACATCGATGATATGATGGTCGCGAACATAGACGGCGCGTTCCCGCGCATGCTCGTCGCCGAGCAGTTTTTTCAGGGCGCCGGAGGCCGACAAATTGGCCCATTGCTCAAGAAAGCGCGGGGTCGCCGCTGTGATGTCGAATTTTTCCTCGAGCGCTTGCGCGAAAGGCGTCTTGCTCCCTTTCAGCTTCAACGGCGCGCCGGCGCCAAGGCCAAGACAGCCAATTATTTTCGCGACAAGGGCAGGATCGTTCCGGGGCGTGACTCCGAGCGCGTCGCCCGGCTCGAAACTCAGACCGGAGCCTTCCAATGAAATTTCGATGTGCCGCGTCTCCTTGCTCGAACCGCGGCCGGTGAGGACGAAATTATCGATGATTGTTGCGGGAAACGGAGTCTTTTTGTCGAAAGCGGCCGGCTTCGCCTCGGCGATGGTCGAAACGCCGTCACCGGTTTGCGGCGCCGGCTTGCCGTGATCGCGCGCGAGCAGAGCCAGCGCGTCGGCGATCCATGCGGCGGCGGAATCATCGTAATCGACATCGCAATCGACGCGCGGCAAAAGGCGCGCTGCGCCGAGCTCCTCGAAGCGCCGGTCAAGCCGCTTGCCCGCCTCGCAGAACTTTTCATAGGTCGAATCGCCAAGCGCCAGCACGCCGAAACGAAGGCCCGTAAGGGATGGAGCCTTGCGGCCTTCGAGGAATTCGAAGAAGTCCACAGCCGGCTGCGGCGGGTCGCCCTCGCCATAGGTGCTGGCGATGAGGAGGAGGTCCTGCTCCTCCCTGAGCCGGCGCGACTTGTACTCGCCCATGTCGGAGACCGTGGCGTCAAGGCCAAGAGCCTTCGCCTCAACGGCGGCGGTTTGGGCCAGAGCCGCGCTATTTCCCGTCTCGGATCCGTAAAGAATGGTGAGCGTGCGGGTCCGCGCGGCTGCGACAGGCGCTGGCGCCGGCGCGCCCGGCGCATTGGCGAGCGCAACCGCGGCTCCCGTGCGCGCGCTTTCGAGGCCGGCGAAATAGCCACTGAGCCAGAGCGCCTGGCCGGCGCTGAGCGTCGCCGCAAGCGCGTTGATCTGGCGCCATTGGTCGGCGCTCAGCAGTCCGGGGCTGGGGAAATCGGTAGGGTCAACACGCTGCACATTCGACGTCCTGATTTAACATGGGCCTCATGCTTATTCCACATGACGTTCATGTTATTAATTATAAATCTCGGATTTGTTCTGTCAGTTTCTATCCGAGGCGCCTATCCCGGAGCAAGATCAATATAGACCGATGTAGAAGTGAAGCTTTCGGTCCATCCGGGCGGCGGCGTCAAGGCGGACGCAGCGCGGGGCCTGTCGGGGCGATAGCGGGCGCTCCCCTGACCGCCTTGCAAACAATCTCCTGTTCGATAACGGAACTTGCGTTATAATTGTTTTTTAACTTCCCACAAATTAAGTCGATTCAGATAGTTGTCGCGCATCTTGGAGGTTCGACGGTACGGCGCGCAGCTTTTGCGTCAGCGTCGATGCGCTTGAGCGAAGCGCAACGTTTTAGACCCCCGCCGCCGGGAGCCGGCGCGCGAAGTGGAGCAGGCGGCGACGAACCGGAGGATTTTCACAGGGCCGCGCGCCAACGTGAGCCCGGCGAGGGACGAACCTGGCGAGCCAGAGCCCCGACGCTTCGTAACAAGACGCCGCGCGCATAGGCAAAAAATCGACAAGAAATAAAAGACAAAAATTGGGCGGGAGGAAACATGTTTCATCAATTGCTGACGCCGGTTGGCGACAACCTCGCTTTGTCGTTCGTCGTCGCGGCCGCACCGATCGCGGTCGTGCTTGTGATGCTTGGCGTGTTGCGCCGCCCCGCATGGGCAGCCTCGCTCGGCGGCCTTATCGTCGCCCTCGCGATCGCCGTGCTGGTTTGGCGATTCCCGGTCCCGCTCGCAATCAACAGCATCGCCGCCGGCGTGGTGTTCGCCCTGTGGCCGGTGATGTGGATCGTCTTCAATGCGCTACTGCTCTACAACATCGCGGTCGCGTCGGGCCGCTTCGACGCGTTCCGCGATTGGGTCCTGAACCATTTGCCGAATGATCGCCGGATCGTGCTGGTGGTGATCGGATTCTGTTTCGGCTGCCTGCTGGAAGGCATTTCCGGTTTCGGCACGCCGGTCGCGATCACCAGCGCTTTGCTGATCCTCGTCGGTTTTCCGGCACTCGAGGCGCTGACTTTCACGCTGATTTTCAACACGGCGCCAGTCGCGTTCGGCGCGCTCGGCGTGCCGATCACGGTGCTCGGTCAGGTCACCGGCCTGTCTCCCGTGACGCTCGGCGCCATGGTCGGGCGCCAATTGCCGTTTATCGCCATGTTGCTGCCGTTCTACGTCATGACGATCTATGGCGGGACGCGCTCGCTCCGCGCCTTGTGGCCCGTGCTGGCGGTCGCCGGCGGCAGCTTCGCGCTCGGCCAATTCGTGTCCTCTAACTTTCTCGACTATGCGCTGACCGACGTGCTCTCGTCGCTCACCGCGTTGATTTCGACGCTCGCATTCCTGCGCGTCTGGAAGCCTGCGCCCGACCCGGAGTTTTGTGTCTCTCTGCGGACGGTTCAGGCGGGCGGCGCCGATCTCGCCCCGAAAGCGCATGGGAGTCAGATGTCCCCCTGGCAGGGATGGCTGCCCTGGCTCGTCGTCTCGGCGGTCGTGATTCTGTGGACCCACTTCAAAGTGTTCACAATCGGCCAGCAGACGATCCCCTGGCCCGGTCTCCACAACGAGATTGCGATCACCCTTTATAAGGATAAGCCATATGCTGCGAACTGGGTGTTCCAGCCGTTGGCGACGGGCACCGCGATCCTGCTCTCCACGATCATCACTTCCGCGCTCGTCGGCGTTGGGCCCCGCCAGTTCATTAAATGCATCGGGGCCACCTGGCGGCAGAGTCGACTGGCGATCCTGACCGTGTGTTTCATTGTCGGCCTCGCCTATCTGATGAACTACTCGGGGATGAACTACACGCTTGGCCTTGGCGTCGCCTCGACGGGGCTTCTTTTTCCGCTGGTTTCGCCGTTCCTCGGTTGGATCGCGGTGTTCCTCTCGGGCAGCGACACTTCTGGCAACGCATTGTTCGGCAATCTGCAGGTGGTGGCGGCCAATCAGCTCGGCCTCAATCCCGTGCTCTTCGCGGCGACCAACTCCTCCGGCGGCGTGATGGGCAAGATGATCTCGCCCCAAAACATCTCGACCGGCGCGGCGGTGACTGATCTCAAAGGGCAGGAGGGCCTGGTGTTCGCGCGCACCTTCAAGCACAGCATTGCGCTGACGCTGGTGCTCGGCCTCCTTGTCCTGTTCCAGCAATATGTCGCGCCATGGATGATTCCACATCCGTAAATCCGTCAACACGGTGTATTTCCCGAAATGGCCAACGCACCACCCAAGGTCGGGCTCTTCGTCACCTGTCTCGCCGATCTCATTCGGCCGCGCACGGCCTTCGCCGCCCTGACCTTGCTGCGGCGCGCCGGATGCGAGGTCGAGGCCCCGGCGCAACAAACCTGCTGCGGCCAGCCGGCCTATAATTCGGGCGATCGCGGCGACGCGGAGAGGATTGCACGGAACGTCATCAGGACGTTCGAAGGCTATGACTATGTCGTGGCGCCGTCCGGCTCCTGCATGGGCATGATCAAGCTGCATTATCCGGAGCTTTTCGCGGATGATCCCGCCTGGCGGGGCCGCGCGGAAGCCCTCGCCGCGAAGGGCTTTGAGCTGACCAGCTTCCTCGTCGATGTCCTTCGCTATCGTCCGCAGGGAATCGCGCTTGCGGCGCGCGCAACCTACCACGACACCTGCTCAGGGCTGCGCGAACTCGGCGTCTTGCGCCAGCCTCGCGCGCTGCTCGCCGACGTCAAGGGCCTCGAGCTGACGCCGCTGCCGGACGGCGAGGCCTGTTGCGGCTTCGGCGGAACTTTCTGCGTCAAATATCCTGCGATCTCCAACGCCATCGTCGACGAGAAAGCCGGCCATATCGAAGCGACGAAAGCCGATCTGCTGCTTGGCGGCGATCTCGGCTGCCTGATGAACATGGCGGGCAAGCTGCATCGGCGCGGCGCGCGCATCCGCGC
>Ga0181523_10001314_pt1 | contig 26618 bp, 25 predicted proteins | sample PEATcosm2014_Bin_43_FD_119752 | JGI IMG/M metagenome (GOLD analysis project Ga0181523, IMG submission 119752) | Peatland microbial communities from MTU Mesocosm Facility, Houghton, MI, USA - PEATcosm2014_Bin05_30_metaG | ecosystem: Environmental > Terrestrial > Soil > Wetlands > Peat | place... | reverse complement strand
TGCGGTAGTAGAGTTCCTTCATTCGCGATTGGTCATCCAGCGCGTTTAATTCTGAAGCGGCAGGAAAGACCGGACTGAGGACGAGTCCAATGGCACCGCGCAACTTCAGCGCAATGTCACTCGCAATGTCGTACCACCCCACCGCCGCCACGCCTACCAGCATTGCAAGGAAGAGTTTTTCTACCTGGTTGTGCACTACCACGGCCGCCTGCGTGACGTACAGGCGAAGGCTGTAGCCGAACATCTTTTTGGCCTCGCTCCTGTCGAATCGCATCGGATTCAGTATTATTTGCGGCAGTAGTTTCCGAACGAGGATGAGATAGATGGCAATAGTCAGGATTGCGGACGCTATGTATCCATAGACCAACCCGCGCAAGCCGCCTCCCCGAAGCAGAAGAACAGCGCCGAAGACGGCACTCATTATGGTATTGGCCCCGCCCACCATGTGGGTTAAATCGAGGCGCTGCAAGCCAGTAGTGACGGAGGCGAATACCTGGCTCAGGATATTGGCGGCAATGACGATCAGAAAACAGCGCAACAGCACGATCAATTCGGCACCTGGCACCACGCTGCCATGAAAAAGCCTTTTCACAAGCAGCGGACTCGCGCCCCAAACCGCACTGCCGATGAGCAAATCCAGTAGGAGGAATAAGGCCAACCCCGAACCCAAAAGTCTGGCTAAGGCGGCGAAATCTTGTCGAGCGTAGTACTCGGCGACAAATTTGCTCAACGTTCCCACCAACCCCAAATCTGCCAGAGATGTCAGCCCATTGATGGCAAGGAACACCGCCCAGGTGCCATACCCCGTGACCCCAATCTTGTGAAGTATGAGTGGAGTCATGATGAAAGGAATTGGCGCTACAAAAACGTAGCGCAAACCACCAAACACCACGCTGCGCATGATTTTTGTGCCCAGCGAACGCGGCGGGGAAGCGAGAGCAATCGAGGTTGTATTATCTTGTTTGATTTCTTCGGTCAGCATGCCTGGATACTGCTCTTCCTCGCGAACACCGGTCACAAGGGGCACGCCGTTTTCGGCCGCCTTACAACATTCTACAACGTGCCAGATCGTTTTCCTCTAGCAAACCGTCTAGTAGGGTCTCGAACGCCATGACTTCGGATGCTCCGCATTGATTTTAGGTGTCTGCTAGTATTTCTATGTTGATGCTGCGGCTCAGAGCCAACTGTGTGACTCGTGTCAGGACCGGCAAAATGACAGCGCAATTCTGTGTGCGGCCTGTGAAAGGGCAGTCTCTCGGTTTTCAACCGATCGAGAATGCGGAAACTTCAGAGCGATTACCGCGGCCGGACGGCTCGGGTCGAAAGCTTTTACGACTTGATTTACCTCGACCTTGCTTAGACATGTTTCGATACCTTTATTGAAGCTTGGTCTAAGTTAGAGCCTAACTGGATGATGGCTATGGAGATCGGGAAAGCAGTTCGGGTCGCTGCTCGAAATGTCTTGGGGCCGCGGCTGACGGTCATTGTCCGTCAGCGGCTCCGAATTTTGGGCTTCGCGGGGGCCTACCGTCGCCGACTGCGATTTAAACGTGGTCTCGAAATAGGGGGACCCAGCGCAACTCTTGCCTACGATGGGCAACTCCCGATCTACGATGTTCTGGGATCCTTGGACAATTGCTTGTACTCGTCGAGTACAATTTGGGCCGGAGAAGTGCGGGAGGGCAATACTTTCCTTTTTCATCCCGGAAAGGATCCAGGTGCTCAGATCATCTGCGACGCCACAGATCTGCCAACGATTGAGGACTCCAGCTACGAATGCGTTCTGGCGTGCCATTGCCTGGAGCACTTTGCCAATCCTCTGCGAGCGCTCGCAGAATGGAAACGGGTTCTGAAAGATGACGGCCTGCTTCTGTTAATTCTGCCGCACAAAGACGGCACCTTCGACTGGCACCGCTCTACCACTCCGCTGGAACACATGATCGAGGACTACGAAAAGGCAGTGGGTGAAGAAGATCTGACGCACCTTCCTGAAATACTGGAACTCCACGATCTATCTAGAGATGAAGCGGCTGGAACAAAAGAGCAGTTTCGGCAGCGGTGCCTACGCAATCATAGTACTCGTGTCATGCATCATCACGTCTTCGACACCATGACAGCCATAGCTCTAGTGAATAAAGCAGGCTTCAAGATCCTTCGTGTGGATAGTTTCGAGCCCTGTCACATCTTTATCCTTGCCAGCAGAGCGAATCGAGCTTTTGACAATCGCCATTTTATGGAAGGCGGACGCAAGCACTGGAGCCGTAGCCCTTTTCCGTCAGACCATGAACACACAAATAGCTGACAAATGCTTTGCGAGATCTGTTTGCGCGGTGACTGTTACGTACCACCCGAGCGCCAGGATGCTTGAGAACCTCCCCCGGGTTCTCGCCCAGGTTGAGGAACTGGTTGTGATAGACAACGGCTCCAGCGTCGAGGAATTGGGCCCACTGCGTGAGAAAAACCAGTCTCTGGGATTTAAATTAATCGAGAATGGAGAGAACCTCGGCATCGCGGAGGCCTTGAATGAAGGCGTACGGTGGGCTCACAGCCAGGGCTATTCCTGGGTGATTCTCTTTGATCAGGACAGCGGGATTACCGATGGCTTCATGAGCCACATGTTCGCGACGTGGGAGTCCCATCCCGACCGCGAACGGGTGGGGTCGATACACCCTAGGTATGTCGATCCGCACACGGGCATCGAGGCAGCGGTTCCTCGCGCCAGCGACGGCAGCCCAGTGTTGCCCATGACTTCGGGATCGCTAATGCCTGCATGGATCTTTGACAAGATCGGATCGTTCGCATCCGAATACTTCATTGATGCTGTGGACTGGGAGTACTGTTTTCGCATAAGGGCCGCGGGTTATCTTATCGCCGATTCAAAGCAAGCTAAGCTACTGCACTCCCCTGGCAGTCCCGAAAGATCCACAGTCCTTGGCCGGACTTTCCATCTCAGTCACCACAGCGCCATCCGACGCTATTACATTTCCCGTAATTCGATTGTCCTGTGTAGGAAATATTTCTTCTCATTTCCCGGATGGATCCTGACTATTGCCTATCGCCACTTGCATGAGACGATTATGTGCTTGCTGGCGGAGGAGAACCGCGCCCGCAAATTCCGCAACTTCCTGCTGGGAACTTGGGATGGCCTGTCTGGCAGAATGGGAAAACGGGAAGGGTTGTGAAGCGCACGACCAGTGAGTCCGCGGAGCCCACAAGATCTCGATCGAGTCTTTTGGTCGAGGTGAATGACAGGCTAGCACGGCGGTTCTAAGGAACGACATAACCCAGGAGTTCGTCCGTGGTCTTGCCTTCGCATTTCGGGTCTCGGCTAACGAAATGATCGTGCCCCGTGCCGCAGCGGTAGAGGGCCACCAAGTTGAGTCCGGAAACCGGTTGGGGGTATCCATAGCCGTCCTTGCCGAGAATCCGCTGACCTTCGCAACCCACGTCGAGCGACACGAAATAGTCTTCTTGGCCATTCTTGCAGCCATAGAACGGCACCGTCGCTCCGTTCGACGGATTCGCGTAGAGGTGTCCAAGCAGATCCTCCAACTGGAATGCCGCGTTCGGGTCAATCCAGCCCGTAGTAACCTCATGCACGCTCCCATTGAAGTACCGATTGAAGGGAATCTTTGCAGCGGGAACTGGGACCCACTCCATGGGCATGAGGATCCAGTTTCCAACGTCGGCCGAGGTCCCTGCCTCAGCCGGAGTGGCTTCCCAGTTCGGCTGTGGGTAAGATACGGAGGTGTACATCTGGATTTTGGGATAGGACCCCACATCGACATTGCCGTAAAGGTCGCGCACGAAGCCGGCGATGAAGTTTGATTCGAAGCCAGTTACATTTGTGTCCATCGTGACCAGCTGTTGCCACGGCGAGGCTCCCGTTAAGAGGGCGTTTTGCGGGATCTTGTAGAGTTCAATGCCATATTGTCCGCGCTCGAGTACGCCCCCAGTGGTAGAGGTCGGGCGGAGAGGTCGATTGAAAACAGCGTACCATTCATCCCCCCTCGAATCATAGGACATGTCCCCCCAACTCGCTTGGGGATCATCCAGATCCAATCCGTTGGATGTCAGCGTCCCTAGTACCGTGAAGTGCAGTCCGTCGCTTGACACCGCAGCGGTGTGATGCAAGGTTGGGTTGCTATCCTCATAAAACATTTTGATTGCGGCTTTACCATCGGCATTGTAAACAGCTGGCTGGCCCACGCCGTATCCAGCCTGGGAGGTCGACGAGATGACCGGCTGCGGGTACTTCTTCCAGACCAAGCCATCCTTAGAAAAGGCGACCCCGATACGATTATTGGTCCCGTTAGTCTCTCCCGTGGCCACATAGTACATCGCAAAGAGATAGCTTTCCCCGTCGCCGAAAGGGTTAGCGAAAACGCCGCCAATTACCTTTGGATTGCAAGTGAAAACAGAATCCCACGAACCGGGAGTTTCGGCCAACACCAACACTGGCCCTAAGGTTTCAAATGTCGACATGTTGATCGCTTCGAAATAGATCGCATCCGAAACCTGGGAATTGTCACTCGGATTGACGCCTGAACTGCACCACCAAAACTGGCGTGTACCTCCCGTCTCAATTACTGAGGGCGAATAGTTATAATTCCTAATGTTGCCAACCGCTCCTTTGGGAAGCGAAGGCGACGTCGAACAACCGGTCGTGACAAGGATCGCACTCAAGACAACTAAAGTCATGTTCATCTTGAGAACCCGGTTCCTGAGAATATTCATTCTGACGGCCTCTCCGACTTGGGGGTCGCGCGCGCGTCGATTTCCGACTGACCGGCCCGTTCATCTGGCTGCAGTTGGGGCGTGTCAATGCAGAAATGATTCTTGCGGGTATGCCAAATGCGGTTCCAGACGCGACACATCCTAGCTCGGGACGCTGGACATTATAAGTTATTGTCCTTTTCGCGCAAGACTGTCTCGCCTGACGGTAGTGATAAGGCTTCCTCAAGCCTTGTCACTAACCACCCTGACAGGAGTAAAGGATCTAAGGTCAAGACTCGTTAGAAATGGCTCTTCAGAATGCTGTAGAGAATACCCGGGGCCCAGGCAGCTCTAGCCGCTGAGGGTCACCCTTTCAGGAGCACTCCGTCTTGTCGAGGGGGATTCAGCCAACCCTTGCGGGCGAGGCGCGAGAGCAGTGTATTCGATTTGAGCCAAACTTTAGAGTCCAAATACAGAGGATACAGAAAATTCATGAAACGCAGCGGCAGTGACAAATGCAGCTCTGCGCTGGGCGTTTCGAGCGCGTACCCAGTATCGATGAGCAGATTCCCGATGCTTGACTCAATGTCTCGTATCTGGGACGGAGTAAAAATGCGTCTCCAGCGACCGATGCTGTTGGCGTCGGTCTCCTTGCCATCCCCGCGAAATGAAGTATTGGGATCGCGAACCGACCCGAGCGCCACTCGCTGGATGCGATCGTAATCCAGGTCGTGCTCGATGAACAGCCCAACGCGCTTCAGCGTTTCGCGCGGATTCTGCACCAGATCCTCGTAACGAACTTCCATGTAATCCCCGCCCAGCGCCTGGCCATAACGGCGGCCCTTGCTAACGATCCATCGCCAATAAATCGCCGGTGCGACGCATGCACGGGCGCGATCCCAGGGCATCGGACCAAACATGCCCCGGCGATGCATAGAGGCGGTCACGTCGCGGCCATCGCGGATAATGTGAATGATGAGTGCATCGGGAATTAATCTCTTGATCAACGGAAGATACAGCAAGTGCGACGGCGTAGAATCAGCCCATCGGCGCACGCCTTGCTTGCGGGCGACCGCTTCCAGTAGGATACGCAGGAAGTCGCCGGCATTTCGGCAATCTTCCATCACCTTGTCTCTGATATCTTCGGGATCGACTCCGCTCTCGAGAAACACCGCGCTAGCGAAATAGGCGTCCAGCATCCGCCGGCGATTGCCTCGCCTTGCGAGGCTGCCGAAGCACACACCGAGCAGGTTGAAAACGTTAGTCTCCGAATGACTTACAGCGAACCCACCGACAGAAAGCAGCATGTAGTACAGGAATTTGGTTCCACAACGTCCACTGCCCAGTACAAACACCGGAGCCGTCGAACGCTTCCTCGGCCCTGTCGTCTCCCCCGCGGGGGGATTCTGAACCAAGATGCTGGCCTGTTCCATGTCTCGGCTTCCCCTGTTTACCCTCTCATATAATCATCTACAAGAACGAGCCGACGCCGCGTACACTGACTCTGCTAGGTGCTGTACGATCGTCGAGCGCGCTTCTCGGACTCCGAATCGCAGAATTCTACCAGACCAATTTAATCATTCAAAGGCATCCCGTGCGCACATTATTTATTTTTCCCGATGTTCTGAAACACGGGGCTGACTCAGGGTAACCGTGACAGAGTTCTCGTCCGAGGGCGGCGGTGAGCACTAACTTAACGTTGTTCAGACCGTTCCAGGTCCGAAACCACTCTGTGCAAATGATGCGCGCGGCCGTTTCAGCGAACGAGGATCCTTCCAGGGCATGAAAGTAAATCGATATTTGCTTTTGTCGCTGGGCCTTAGCGAATCAGCAAGTCCTTCCCGATACTGATCCACCCACCCGAATAGCGCCAATAATGGAGGTTCAAGATTTCCCGAAGAACTTTCGGAATCCGCGCAATCTTGGTTCGGGGCAATCGCGCTCGATGCTCCAAGTGACAGATTTTGCCATTGATCTCTTCCAAAGCGTATTCAGCATTCTGGAAATCCGACCTTCGCCTTTCCAGCCTCTCTCGGATTTTTCGAACTCGTCTTATTTCTTCAAGATACGAACCTCCGCCTCTGCTTCGTGCGTGTGCCATTCTTGCCCCAAGAACTGTCGGCGGTAGTCCCGCTTGTTGTCCCTGATGCCGACGATACTGCATGAGTGGATCCGCAATTAAGTCGAACTGGCCGCACGCCGCCAGCAGGAAGGATATCCATCGGTCGTGAATATCATCGGAGGGAATCGGAGACACGAGATCGAAGAGATTCCTCCGGAATGCCATGGTCGCGCCGGTCACCACGGGGTGTCTCAGTAGAACATTCAGAGCGTGACCATTCGCGAACCGGCGCTGTTTTCGAAGATCAAAAGAAAAGCTAGACCAAAGGCGCGATCCCAGCAAGCGGGAATCGTAGTCAATCAGATGGGCATCGCTGAACGCCGCCACGGTTGCGCTCGAATGCAGGAAAGCTTCTTCGATCCGGCCTAATTTGTGCCGATACCAAACATCGTCTTGATCTGCCAGCGCGACGATCGCACCTTGGCAGAGCGAAATAGCTTGCTCGAAGTTCTTGGTCGAACCGAGATTCTTATCATTGACGACAAACCGAGTGGGGAAGGCCGCGCGCTGGGCAAACTCCCTCACAATTTCGGCGGAACCGTCCGAGGAACCGTCGTCACAGATCACCAACTCGTCCGGAAGCCTATCTTGGGTGGCGATGCTATCGAGTTGGGCGCGGAGAAAGCGCTCTCCGTTAAACGTGCACATCGCCACCGAAATACTAAGACTCAAGCTCTTTCTCTCCCTGGTGAAGCGCGCTACTCTGGGTTGCTCCGGCGCGTTCTACATGGGCGCCGGATGTCAGGAATCGGAGTGAACAACCTCGAGTCATTGTATTTTTGAAGTTCATCCTTCCAACCCTGAACATTGTCGGCCGTAAGCTTCTGCTAGTATTTCTATCCTAGGGCGTGTGTGAGTCACCGCGAAGGGCAGGAATCGCATGAGGCCGGGAGAATGATAGCGCAATCTGTGTGCGCCGTGATTGTCACCTATCATCCAACCCCCAAGATGCTCGAAAATGCTTCCAAGATTCTCGCCCAGGTACAGGGGCTGATAGTAGTGGACAACGGCTCAAGCTGCTACGAGCTGGAGCCGCTGCGGGCGATGAGCCAGACCTTCTGCTTTCAGATGATCGAGAATCGAGAGAACCTAGGCGTAGCCGAGGCCTTGAATCAAGGCGTGTGTTGGGCTAGAAACAGTGGCTATCCCTGGGTGATTCTTTTCGATCAGGATAGCAGGATCACCGAGGGCTTTATTTGTCAGATGTTTGCAGACTGGAAATCCCATCCTGATCGCGAGCGGGTGGGTTCGATTCACCCCAAATACGTGGACCCAGACACAGGAACTGAGCCTGTGGTGCGACGCGCTAGCGATGGTGGTCCAGTGCTTTCCCTCACGTCAGGGGCGCTGATGCCGACATGGATCTTCGACAAAATCGGAGGGTTTGCGTCCGAGTATTTCATTGATTGTGTGGATTTTGAGTACTGCCTCCGCATCCGTGCTGCCGGCTACCTTATCGCCGACTCTAGGGAGGCTGTGCTGATGCATGCATCCGGTCGCGCGAGTGAAAGCCTGAGTTTTCTGGGATTCAGCTTCCGACCTACTCATCACAGTGCGGTAAGGCGATATTACATGTCGCGCAATCGAATTGCCCTCTATCGGAAGTATTTTCGCGTTTTTCCTCGTTGGATTCTTCAATCCATGAACGATTCCTTGCGAGAGACGATCAAATGTTTCGTGAGCGAGCAAGATCGCCCGCGTAAGTTTCGAAGCTTTCTTCTCGGAATCTGGGATGGTCTGTCCGGTAGGATGGGGAGGCGAGACATAGGAAGCGAGTCCCATTGAGTTTGAATCCCAAAGTTGCGTGCATTATTTTGAACTGGAACGGCGGGCAGGACACGATCGACTGCCTCGCCGCGCTAAAAGAGTGTACCTACCCGCAGCTGACGGTCGTCGTAGTGGACAACGGTTCTACTGACGATTCGGCTGCGAGAATACGGGCTGCTCATCCCGATGTCGTGCTGCTCGAAAGCGGGGAGAATCTAGGTTTCGCGGGCGGCAACAACGTTGGAATTCGCTACGCTCTTGCTCATGGCGCGGAGTATCTCTGGCTGTTGAATAACGACACCAGACCGGCTCCCGATGCAGTCTCTGCGCTTGTCGCAAAGGCCCTGACGGATAGAAAAATTGGTGCGGTCGCGTCGATCTGCTACTACGCGGATGCACCCTCGACCGTGCAGGCTTGGGCCGGCTCGCGCGTGGATCTATGGATAGGGTACGGGCGTCTCGCCACGGAGCCCCACGAAGATGATTGGTTTGATTCGCTCAACGGCACCAGCATGCTTGTCTCGCGCGCGGCGGTAGAAGATGCTGGGTTGCTTGACGAGGGGTTCTTTCTCTACTGGGAGGATACCGAGTTTTGCCTGCGCCTGCGCAAGAAGGGATGGCGGCTCGCCGCTGCTCCGGATTCCTGCGTCCTGCACAAAGTGAATCAAAGCACCGGTGGAAACTGGGTTATCATTGACCGTCACGCCACCGCCTCTGGCTTGCACCTCCTGCGGCTTCATTCTGCTGTGCCTAAGCTGGCGTCTTTCATATTCCTGACCGTGCGTTTTTCTCGACGTCTACTAAGGTTCCAGTTTGCACGTTGCAGGAGCGTGTGGCTGGGCGCGCAAGACTATCGTGGGGGGCTTCCCTTATCATCTAGACTGGCTTCACCTGGGATGGTTCGGGGCGTATATTCCGACAGTCGGAAGCAAGAAGTGGGCAAATGAATGATCTCCTGAATCTTTCGATGCGTCGTCTTGTGGCATTTTTAGTAGTTGTTCTTCTCTTTTTCTTGATTGTGGATGGCGCCGTTCCTCAGTTGCAAATGTATTTAACGGGCGGGTACATCCTCGTGGGTAATTTCATATTTAAGATCGCGGTGCTGGCGATCGCATGCCTTGGTTTCTTCGTTTATCCGAAGCTTCGACACACAGGGCTGCCAGTACTCACATGGTTGCTCTGTATCGCCTATCTGGTCGGCGACATGCCACATCTTATGTCCGGGCGCGGAATGACCCTGCTAGATGTCTTACAATCATACAATGCATATTATGCATTAGTTTTAATTGGCCCGGTTTTGTTGGCATTTCGTGGCGCCGTTTCCGAACGCGCCATTATACGGTGCATTGTGTTCCTTTTGCCGCTCAGCGCGATCATAGGACTCGCCCAGTATCTGACACGTCAGCCCCTCCTTCCCACGGAAAGCAGTGATGGGGCCTTCCACATAAATAGCTGGATCTTTTTCGATAACGTCCGGGCCTTTAGCTTGTTCTCGTCATCGATGAACTTCGGTTTGTTCTGCGCACTCTGTGGCGCGCTCGGAGTAGCGCTATACCGAACGATGCCAAAAAGAGCGGCGTTACTGTTCATTTTGTCGGCAACCGCATGTTTCAGTACGCTGACCAGACTTTCCTACTTGGTGTTTGCCTGCGCTTCCAGCTATGCCCTGGTCCTTACCTTCGGTAAGAAGGCGGCACGAGGGCTTTGGTACCCGGTACTTTACTTTGTATTGGGTATCTCGACTATGTTTGTCGGATTGATTTCATTCACTGCGGACGAAAGCAATTTGGGGGACACGGGATCCCTTATTGAGCGAGTTGCTCAGTGGGGTTTTTATTCTGAACTTATCCTGCAGTCCAGTTCAACTGATAAGGTGTTCGGCCTCGGAATCGTTCAAAATGAGAAGCTAAGTTCAGATTATCCGATGCTCATCGATAGTGCTCCGCTGGCTCTGGTCTTGCACCTCGGCATAGTCGGTCTGATGCTCTTTGGTGCTCTGTTGGTCCAGATGTGGCTTTATTTGCGCCGCGAGGCCCTAGACACTAAGGAGCCATTCGCTATCGCGGCAGCCAGTTTTTGGGCGACGCTGTTATGTGCAGGAATTTTTAACATCGTGTTCAGCTCATTCGGCTCCGTCTTCGCTATCGCCATTCTCTGTTCCAAAGATGAAGCGATCAAACGACTCCAGAAAAAGAGAGGAAGCTTCGAGGACGCTAGGCTTAAGAAACTGCCGCCGGACTTTGTTGGGACTCTCAAAGAGACCTAGGCGTCCGTTCGTTCCGTGCGAGAACCGACGGGAAAGGTTCGGCAAAATGTCCACGAGAACAGCATTCGCCGTAGCTGCCCTGCTTTTCATGTTCAGGGCGCTGGTTCAGGCTCAACTAACGGTTCCGATTGCGCCTGCCGGTTCCGATATTGGGGCACAAATCAACGCTGCGTTTACCGCGTGTAGCTTCAATTGTGTGGTTGCGATTCCTCCGGGAAATTATTCCTACTCGACCACGATTGAAATGACCAAGCCCTCGCAATCCTTGATTGGCGCCGGGAGTCTGTTGACAATTTTGCATTACACGGGGTCAGGGGACGGAATCAAGTGGCAAATGAATCCGTTCACGATTGAAAAGGCGGGAATGCTGAAGGGATTGTCGGTTGTCGGCACATCTTCCGCCGCGAGCTGTGTTCACTCCGGCTCGGTGATAGGTACGACTTGGGAGGATGTGACGGTTTCCGGCTGCACGGGAACGTCGGCGAATGGCATTCTTTTGGAAAACGCCTTGGTCGGGCGCACGCGGGCATGGACTGAGCGCACTTCCATGCACAACGTCCACGTTGGGTACACCAACCAGGCCGCCCCCATTCCCGGTAACACGAATGGCTTGGTGTTTAGCGTTAACGGGGGCACCTACAGTTTTGGCTACAACGACTTAGACGTATGGTTCAACGTGGAATCGAATCAGATCGGGGTGCTGGTAGGCGCGTCGGCGCGACTGTACCATTCCACGATCAGTTTCAAAGGGAATATGGATACTGCTCCTTCATCGTTCCTTACAGTGAATGGCGATCTAGTTCAAAGCACGCTGAGCTTATTTGCAGAGGCTGGCTCCGGATCCCCAAACGCAATTCATGTCACCTCCACCGGCCTCGTGGATGCTCAAGGCACAGCCCAAATCTGGTCTGGATCAGGGCCGGGCGGAATTGCTGCACCACAAGTGGATGCGGGAGGATTCTACGTGGTCGAACCTTGGGTTTCGCTTGATTATCCCGGAACCAGCAGCATGCTCAAGCCCATCCAGAAGCCGATGATTGAGACTGGATACGAGTCCATCAGCGCGGACGGAACGATTGTTGTGGCCCAGGCGGCGGGATCATCATCATCAAAAGCAGCGGGCGACCTCCAGGGCCGACTTGTCCTTAGTTGGCCGAACAATGCAAACCGCATGGCGACGATGATTATTGATGTCGCCTGCGCCCAATATGAAAGCGTCGTTGGCTGTTCATTTAATGTCCCGGTGAATTATGCCTACGCGGGACTAGCAGTTTTCACGAATCCGACGATCAAACTCACTGGCGGAACGCCCAGCGTCCCACAGATTCAAGTGACGATTGGAAACAGGAACGGAGTTTCACAGAACGTCATCGCCACTTGGTATGGATCGGCGGGAGCTGCGACCAATGCCGGAGGCCCGGTTTTGTTTCCCAGAACTGCGCTGGGCACGGCGGCGGTTCCGCTAGTCGGCTTGACATCTGACATCGCCGGAAACCTGACAACTGGGCAGCAGATGACTGTCGGAAGCATCAAGACAGCAGGGACGGCGCCAACCTGTACCTTCACCAGCGGCGGCGGAACGTCCCCGAGTTGTTCCGTTGCTATCGGGTCTACCAATGCCGCAGGAACGATTATTGCCAGCACGGGGACTGGATCTCCTTCCGGAACAGGTACGATCACCTTAACTTTCAATTCGCCGCCGTTCGGAACCAACAAGCCGGTGTGTCAGTACCAGGCCAGCGATGCGGGTGCGGGGGTCTGGAACGGGTTGGCTGTGATGAAGGATAATAGCCCTTCCCCATCCAGTGATTTGTTTACGTGGACCAACGGGACTACGCCGACAACGTTGTCTGCTTCGACGGCATATTGGATCAGCTACCAGTGTTGGGCCAAATGACCTAGTCGGCTCTATCGTCGGCACGTGTCTGGCGATCTGCTCCACCGAACTGGGTCTGCGAGGAGGGTGGCGCCTCCTGCGACTGTCTAAAGCGCGCGATTTGTTCGGGTTGATCACCTGGCCAGGTTGTTTTTTGTTTAGCAGGATTCGCTGCGCCTATATGAAGTTGGAGAAGAAAGGGGTTGCCTGTGTTTTCTGTCTTTAGGCGTCCGTTTGCGTCGCCGAATGCTGTGATCTACTCATACGAATTATCGAAATTATTCTTAGATGAGAGCCTCACCTCAATTTTGGAAGTTGGCTGCGGTATCGGGATCTTTGCCCTTCGTTACGCATCTTTGCGCCGAGATGTGTTCGTAATGGGTGTCGACCATTCGGCAAAAACGATTGAATTTCTGTCTTCGAATTATGGAAAATATTACAAGAACTTGCGACTGAAAAGATGTGATTTCTGCGAAGAAGGGCTAGATCTTGGGAATGTTTTTGAAGCCGTATATTCGTCGGATGTTTTAGAGCATGTGACAAACACCCAACGTTTTGTAGGCAACATTTATCGGCATTTGCGCGTCGGAGGCAAGGCTGTAATAAATTTCCCAAACGAAGCGACGCATGGCATTAACCATTTCAACGAAGTTCACGATCTGCGCAAGCTGTTCGCTGCATTTAGCGACGTGAAAGTATTTATTGTGAACATCAATCATCCGGTAGATAAGTTATGGTTTGCGGCCAGGGCGCTGTATGAGGGCATGTTCTCTCCTTCAACGAAAGAGGCGAGAGAGCGTCTGTATTCCGGGCGGGAGGAACAAGGAATAGATTGCTTCGAGGACTCTACGTGTTTCAAGTTCATTGACAATAAGGGCAAGGGCTTTCATTGGATGGCCTCGATGTTTGCGGAAACATTTCTTCTGATCAAGGCGGCGATTGACGTGCGGCAAGTCGAGCGCGGCATTATCTTGAATAGCCCCCGGCTTGTTGTCGTAGCAATAAAATAACGTGTGCCGTAAGGCAATGGTAAGAAGTCCGAAATTGCCCGAAACCTCGTTGAAAGCGAGCGACTCCAATGAATCAATGTAGCAGAGCAAGCTTGCAGGTAAAGAACGGCGTGTAGTTTGCGGCCTTGTCCACGTTCATAAACTGGTTGGCCTTGTAAGGATTCCATTCGCCATGGCTGATGTCTTGGTCCATGGAAACTGAGCGGCTCGCGCCAGGCCTTTTTCACGAAGCTGCTGACGCAAGAAAGTGTCGCTTATGATCTGCCCCATCGCCTCGGCGATCTGCTCTACCGAAGTGGGGTCTACGAGCAGGGCGGCGTCCCCAGCGGTCTCTGGCATGGCGGTGATGTTGGAGGTCAGGACTGGCGTGCCGCAAGCCATGGCTTCCACCAGTGGGAGGCCAAAGCCTTCGTAAAGGGAAGGAAATATCAGCGCTTCTGCGCCCCTATAGAGCGATGGCAATTTTGCTTCTGGAACAAGGCCCGTGAAATGCACGCGCGAGGTTACATGGTGCCGTTCTATGCACCCCGCAAGATCGGCGGTGCTATTGCCGGTGAAGACCAGAAGAATTTCAGCCGCAAGGCCGGACCGAGCAAAAGCTTCCACCACCCGGAACTCGTTCTTATGGCGCTTGCGGTTGGTGACGCACAAGAGATACGGGAATGGAAGGCCGTAGGAATCACCCTCCGGACGATACGTCGGGTCAACCCCGCAGCTCACGTTGTAGACCTTTTCGGGCGGCACTCCGGACCATTCTACAATCTGCGTGCGTGTAAATTCGGAGATCGTAAGAATGCTGGCGGCACGACGACAAGCGCGTTTCAGGACCGTTGCGTAATACAGCCGAATGAGTGGGCTGCTATTCTCCGGACAGTGAATGTGACTAAGATCGTGAATTGCGAAGACGAAAGGTGAAGGGCAGAACAGGGGAGTATTGTAACCTGGCGAAAAGAAGAGGTCATGCTCAGTAAGGTTGCCGAGCGCACGCGCAAGCCGCCAGGAATCCAGGGGCGCGGCGGGGTGAGTCCTTAGGGTTAGCGGACAATAATCGAGATCGGCAAGCACATGCCGCGCGAACCGACCGATGCCATGGTCTCCAATCCATCGCTGATCGGCGTAGATCACGGTAAGCTCTCGGTCAGTGCGCCATTATTCTCCGCAGAATTGTGTTTGATTCTCGTCCGCCAGTAGACGAGCAAGTCCTTGAGAGTCGTCTCCAGCGGAATCCGTGGTCTCCATCCCGTCACGCGCTGAATTTTTCCACGGTCTCCCAGCATTATTGCGGTTTCATTTGGCCGGAGGCGAGAGGAGTCGACCTCCATCTTGACGGTTACGCTGCAATTTTGTTGAAGCTCTCTCAAAACGTCTGCCAAAAGAACTGCGCGACCAGAACAAACGTTGTAGATCTCCCCGGTCTTAGTCTTATTAAGAAGATCGTGATAAGCGGCGACCACGTCGCGGACGTCAGCGAAGTCGCGCTTCACGTCGATATTTCCGACCTTCAGCACGGGCGGGATGAGGCCCGCTTCCATTTCAGCCAGCTGCTTCGCGAAGGACGGCAAAACAAAACTTGGAGATTGCCCAGGTCCGGTGTGGTTGAACGCTCGGGCGGTAATAATACCCCCACTCGTATACTTCTTATATTGCACGGTCAGCAATTCCGCCATTGCCTTGGTAGCTGCGTAGGGGCTGTCGGGATCGAGAGGACTGGTTTCCGTTAAGGCGGTGTCGGAGCGTGCATATACCTGTGAGGTGCTGACGTTCAGAATCCTTGGAGGAGATGGCAAGCGCATCGCGGATTCAAAAACGTTAAATGAGCCCACCACGTTGACATCGAACGTTAGCCTAGGATCGTTCCAGGAATCGCGGACCGAAGACATACCCGCAAGATGATAGATCTGGTTCGGGTTCGCCGCGCGAACAACTGCACCGACGTCATCGGAGTTCCGAATGTCGGCTTTGCAATAGTCAACCTCTAATTCTCGAATTGAGGTGTCGCCAGGAGAAACCACGATCAATTTCACGTCAGAAGATTTTAGAAAGCGAATGAGGTAGGGGCCGACAAACCCTGTTCCGCCGGTGATGAGGATGCGCCGCACTGTTGCGTAGATTCCAGCCCGATCGAAGGAACGGGGTTATTCAGCCTGCAAGAGATATCGCTCCGGAGATGTCTTTGGAAACCAGTTGAAGGTCGCTATCGACCATCATCTCGACCAGTTTCTCAAAAGTCACATCTGGATACCATCCCAGCGTGCGACGAGCTTTCGCGCAGTCGCCACGGAGATGCTGCACATCGGCTGGTCTCAGCAACTCGGGATCGATTTCGATATGATTTCGATAATCTAAACCGACGCGGGAAAACGCGATCTCCAAGAAGTCTCTCACGCTATGCGTCTTCCCGGTGGCGATGACATAGTCGTCCGGTTTCTCCTGCTGGAGCATAAGCCACATCGCCCGAACATAGTCGCCGGCGAAGCCCCAGTCACGTTCGGCCTCAAGGTTCCCCATTTTAAGCTTATCCTGAAGGCCCAGCTTGATGCGCGCCACATTGTAACTGATGCGCCGAGTAACGAACTCAATCCCACGGCGTGGCGACTCGTGATTGAACAACAAGCCCGAACACGCGTACAGACCGTAACTTTCTCGCGCATTAACCGTAATCCAGTGACCGTACAGCTTCGCGACTCCATAAGGACTGCGCGGATAAAACCGAGTCGACTCTGTCTGAGGCGATTCCTCCACCATGCCGAACATTTCGCTCGAGGATGCTTGATAGAAGCGGAGAGCGGGATTGACGACTCGGACTGCCTCCAACATCCGCGTAACCCCAAGCGCCGTGAACTCTCCGGTCAAAACTGGCTGGCTCCAGGATGTGGGGACAAAAGATTGAGCCGCGAGGTTATACACCTCGTCAGGTTCCGTCTTCTGCAGAGCGGTAATCAACGAACTTTGATCAAGAAGATCGCCAGAAATGAGCTCAACGTCGTTCTGGAGATGCTTGATGCGTTCGAAGTTGATCGTACTGCTACGGCGAATAAGACCGAAAACACGATAGTCCTTCTTTAGCAAAAACTCTGCCAGATAGGAACCATCTTGACCAGTTATTCCGGTAATGAGAGCGGTGCGTGACATTTGTACTAAGCTACGATTGGAAAGTTTAGCATATCCACCGCGACGCTCTTCAAATCCGGGTGTCGACGACGGAGAACTCCATGTCCATCCGAATGTACTTGAAGCAGATCGTACTGCTGCTGAGGATAGCCACGGCGGCTAGAGTTAGGGCACAACCTGATCGCCGCGGCAGATGCTCTCCGATCCATCTCCGATCGGCAAAGATCATGGCGCGATGATAGCGAGCGCGGCTCCAGTAATTGCCAGTTGTGAAGTAATCTGCGTCCAGTCGCGCAGTCCGCGAACGAAAGCTCCGGTAGGGATCTTGTAGGGCACGACAATCTGATCACCGGGGTACAGGTGGATGCGATCAAATTTTGTGCCGGTGAAAAGACCGTTGACGTTATTAGCGGCGACCACAACACCATTCGCACGCAGCACGAAGGCGTGATGCATGTCCGACTGTGGTTTTCCCTTGCCGGCTATATCGAGGTACGCCCCGGCAGTATTCCGGGGCTCGAAAATAAACGATCCGGGATTGTATACATCACCTACCACCGAGACGGTGGAAGGAGTGTGAGGAATGGTCAGCCGGTCGCCGTCCTCCAACGCCATATCAGGGAAATCGGTGACGGTTTTGTCCTTGGGCTTGACGGGGAGTGCGACGCGTCCACTGGCACGCGCGCCACGGAGTTCCGTGATGATCGCCTCTTGTGCCGCCAACATCTGCGGCAAATCTCCAGGAGTGGCGGAAGCTGCCACCGACATGGCTGACTGCCTGATCTGTACCTCCATGGTATTCGCCAGCTCGTCCAAGCTCTTCTGTTGGTCTACCCGCGCCGATTCGCGAGTGAGCTGCGAACCGTAAACATAGGCGTTGGGAGTCAGACCGCCAGCACGCTGCAAAACGGAATGAAGCGTTTCGTTGTTTTCGAGCTTATAAACGCCCGGCCGCACTACCTCGCCTTCGATGATCACATACTGGGAGCGCTCTGTTTGCGGGACAGTGATATCGCGCTGCGAGAAGATGGTTACGATATCACCGGGCTGCAATTCCAGGTTGCTGGCTTCGTCGTGTTCCAGAATCGCCTTACGTGGGCTCATCCAAAGGAGCTTGGAGGTTAGGTCGATGGGATTGACCCGCTGAATGATGGCGTAGTCCCAATTGATTTCGGGAGCATAGCGCCGCACATCCTCTGCGATGTTTCTGACCACGTTCGGGTTGGGATTATTTGGATTACTAGCCGTGGTTTGAGAAGGCGGTTGGCTCCCGCTCGCAGCAGTGCCAGTTCCAGACGACTCATTGCTGGTTGAGTTTTGCTGGTTTTGTGCGTAGAGGGAGTCCGACAGATTTGACGAACCTGTGGCATCGGGCAGATTACTTTGAGAGTTGCCGCTTGCAGTTCCGGGTGCGGTGGTTGCATTGGACGCGGTTGTATTTGGCATTCCGCCATTGGTTTGTTGCTGATTAGGAGCCCCCTGACGGACGTTCTGTGGAAGCGGGGTGCTAATCGGGTACTCGGTGGCGCTGCCATTGACGATGGCGGCACGATTGCGCCAGTAGCGACGAGTGAGCAGCGCTTGCGCGTCGGGAATCAAATCGCGCACACGCATGCCGGGCTTCCAGGGATAACGGCCGGGGTTGGCGACGTTGCCTCTCAGGGTAACGGTATCCTCAAACCGCGGAACAAGGGAAAACACACGAACTATATCGCCGTCCTGCAAGGGCAGCGCGCGAGATTCTTGGTCGTAAGGAAACTCCAGAGTCTTCCGAGCCCGGTGATCCACAAAGCGATCGATCGTAATCTTGCTAGTATCCGCGACGGTGCTCAGGTTACCGGCGATTTCAATTAAGTCGCTGAGAGTGGAGTCACTCTTCGCTTCGTAGATGGCAGGTGAATTTACCGATCCCGCGATGGCAACCAGAGGGCCGACATGAGGAATGTAGAGAACATCACCGGGCTGGAGATGGACGTCTTTCGACTTATCCCCCTTAATCAGCAGGTCGTAGAAATCGAAATCTGTGATGGTAGCGCCGTCGCGACGCACCTGGATGTGCCGCAACGATCCCTGGGGAGTAGGCCCTCCGGATGCGAAAATCGCGTTCACCAGCGTGCTTAGCGAGCTGATGGTATAGGTGCCGGGATAGCGAGCATCGCCAACAACAATCACCTGGATGGAGCGAAGGCGGCCGAGGGTTGCGGTGACGTTGAAGTTCTTGAAGATCTTCGAAATCTCGTTTTTCAGGTGTGGTTCCAGATCTCCGTAGTGGAGGCCAGCAACTGATATCTCTCCCACCTGGGGGATGTATATTTGCCCGGAACGGTCCACAACGACGCGCAGGTTAGCCTCAATTTGGCCCCAAACCTTAACCTGTAGTTCGTCGCCAGGGCCAATCACATAATCGCTCGGAATCTGCATGAAATCGACCGGAGCGAAAGTGCTCGGAGCCTGGACGAACAACGACTGGCCAAACAATGGCAGTGGGCGACCGACCGAGTCAGCCACCATCTGTTCGAACTCCGTCTCTGGACGGGTCGGCGCCGGACGGTGCCAGATTTGTGAGGGATTGAGCGGAGGTCTGCTGGGGGTGTACTGGTCCGGGCTAAAGCCGTTAGGGCTGGTCAACACCGGCGTGCGCGTCACCGGGTTATTCCCGAATTGCCCACTGTATCTCTGACCTTGCCCGGCGTTGCATTGTGCGCTTCCCGCCATCGTTGGGTCGGAGCAATTCACGGTCGTGCCCTGGGAGCTGTTCTGCGAATTACCTTGATTACCCTGAGAAAGGCCCTGAGACGTGTCTTGAGAAAATGGATCGTCGAGGGATTGCGAAAAACACAACCCAAAAGAGAAAAGAACAAATACAGCAAGCGGCAGCAGCTTTCGCATGATGGATTGAAAAATCCTATAGTCCCAGAATGGTCGGGGTCAAACCCTCGCTATTCTACCAAGTGCGCGATGCAACGGTAATGGATAGGCCGAAGGATGACGTTAGCAACGAGTGTTCATTGTATGCGCATCGGGTGCCGGCTTCGATGTCGACAAGTCGCCGAGCTCCGTTCCCTCACCCAAATGCTAAGATACTGGCTCTCTGATCTCGCCTTCTAAAGTGGGCCTCTTCCTGCATCCTTAGCTGTGCCGAGGACTTTGTGTTGCACCATTAGCGTCCTCCTCGCGAGTTCCCCCCAGATGCGCGAAGGGCGCTACGTTCTCCACATGAGGTTGCCATGAGGAACCAAAGGACTGTTGCGCTGTGCCTCTCGCCTCTATTTTCGGTGATCGCCGCTCACGCTCAGACCTAATTTTCGGGAGGTTCAACGATGCGTTTCCGGTGTTAACCAGCATGATGGCTCAGCGGGCGGCCAACCAATTTACTCGGCAGGAGCGCCCTATCTTTGGGCATAATAACAACCGTTTTGCTGGATGTTCGTTCACCAAGTTGAGGTCTATGAAGAACCCTAAGGAATTAAGTTTAGTCTCCGGAAAGAGCCAGAAGTGTGAAATTATGTGCGTCGTGCAAACAACAGGATGCTTGGCCCGTTTGGATGATGGGGGTTGTCCTCGCCGATTTGAACCTCAAAACCGAGACTCTTGACGAACTGCAGCAGTCCTTCTTTGGCAAGCCAGCAACTGGTTGGTTCGCTGCCTCCGCAAAACGTCGGCAGCGCGACCGATGACAGATAATGCTGTCTGTATACTTCAGCCGATTTTCCTTCGAACGTCTGTAGAAAAGGTTTGGAGTCAAAGTGAAGTTTGCTGCGTATCAGGTCCGAGTCATAATAGTGTGTCCAGAGACCAAAAGCATCAGTCACCCGGGCGATATCGTGCAACAACTTGAGCGGCTCGAGCATGTGGTAAAGAACGCCGATCGCGAGGACAAAGTCGAAGCGACCCGGGCGAGTACTTTCCAGGTAGGGACGAAAATCACCGTAAAGAAATTCAGACTTCAGATGGAGAGCGTCCTTGACAATCAGGCATTTCAGAAAGGCTCGTTCGTTAGCCTCGATCGCAACCACGCTTGCGCCCGCGTGCTCCATCATGTAGGTGTGACCGCCTTCCAGCGGACCGAGTTCGAGTACGCGTGTTCCCGAAAATGAACCCAGGCGCGTTTCCAACCACTTGATGCGGAGGTCATCAAAGAGAGACGCTTTTCCGGTATCAAAGCCGGGGACCGCCGAACTCCACGAATTCCTGAATATGTTGAACGGAGACGCAGCTGATGGCGCTTCGCGAGAGTAGACGTCACGAAACTGTGGGGATCGACCCCACAGTTGCCCCCCCAACTGAACCAGTGGACGAACGCCCGGTAGTCTAGCCGCAGTCTCCCTCGCGGCCTTCCGACAATTGTTCCAGATTCTTCCCATCTTGAAAGCTTATCCTTTCTCGGACCGTTGAGTCCGCATGTTCAGAAGTCTAATCGAGGAGAATAACATTAGAGACAAGCGCAAAGAGTGGACGTCAGATTTGCAAAGATTGTTGATCTGAATACCGCCAGCGATCGGGCAGACGGCAATCGACGACGAACAAATTCGAGTGGTGTATTCTTGGTCGAGAGGTGGTGGATAGGGCATCCTCTCTATTTTTTTATCGTCCGGCAGTTGCAAGTTATGTTTAGTCGGAGTGTGTTCCATAATCTGCCGTCTCTGAAAGGATCGGATTTTTTGTGCGCATACTGGTAACTGGCGGGGCGGGGTTTATTTGCTCTCACGTCGCGGATGGGTACATCGCTGGCGGGCACGACGTTGCAATTATCGATGATCTGTCCCGTGGGTCGAGGGACAATCTCAATCCCAAGGCACGTTTTTATCTGGGCGACGTACGAGACGCGGAGTTTGTGAACTCCGTTTTCGAAACGGAGCAGCCGCAGGTTGTCAATCATCACGCTGCCCAGATGGATGTGCGGCGCGGCGTTCGCGAGCCACTCTTCGATGCTTCGGTGAACATTCTTGGTTCCCTCAACATACTGCAGGCGGCGGTTGCCCATGGCTGTAAGCGAGTGATCTACATTTCTACCGGCGGCGCGGCATACGGCGAGCCACAGCGGCTTCCGGTTCTTGAGGACGATCCGATCAATCCGATTACTCCATACGGGATCAGCAAGCACACGGTGGAGCACTATCTTTTTACCTACCGCTTTTTGTACGGGCTCAACTACGTCGTTCTGCGTTACGGAAATGTCTACGGACCTAGACAGAGTTCCCATGGAGAAGCGGGCGTGATTGCGATTTTCTGCGAGCAGATGTTGGCAGGAATTCAGCCCGTGATTTATGGGGATGGTAGCAAGACGCGCGATTACATTTTCGTTGAAGACGTGGTTCGCGCGAATCTTGCGGCCATCGAGCGAGGAGATGGCGAGATATTTAACATCGCCAGCGGATCGGAAACTTCGGACCAGCAGGTTTTCGATGTGATACGCGATCGACTTGGCAAGAGCGATCTAAGGGCACAGTACGTCGCGCGACGACCGGGCGAGATTGAAAAGATTTATCTCGATATCCGGAAGGCGGAACGAGTACTCGGGTGGACGCCGCAGATTGCTCTGAACGAAGGAGCCCGCCGCACAGTGAGCTATTTCCAGGAAGCTGCAGGCAAAGTTCCTGCGCAGGGTTGAAGAATCAATAGCGTTCGCTCTCTTCGTGAATGGCCTCAGGATGCGGCTTCGTCTTCCTGGGAAGGAAGCGAAGAGGCCAGCGGCCCGGCCAGGATCTTCTTCGTCAATTGTTCCGCCGCGGCGGCCAGGAGCGGCAGGCGAGCGGCCACTTTCTCCGATAGTCCTTCGCCGTGCTCAAAACATTCTCCTGCAAGAGTTACGCAGAGGGCTTGCGGCGTGGCCCCATACAGCTGGCTGGCCAGGCCGAGGACTTCGGCGGGAGAGAGTTGATGGGAGAATTGGATCCTCGCCGGGGGTGCAGCGACGGGCTGGCAGCGTATGTCGCCGGGGTCGCCGTCCCGGCTTGCGTCTACAAAAATTGCAGTTTCGACGCGGCTGACGGATTCCGCAACTTCGGGCAAGAGTTGTTGGAGTCGCACGACCTCTACTTCCGGGGATGCTAGTCTGCGGTGTAATTCATCGGCGACAACCCAGCCCACGCCGTCGTCGCTGCGCAGCGGGTTGCCGTACGCGACAATGAGTACACGAGGCATTTTGGTTGGCGATTCTTAGTTAGCGATTCAGCCGCGCGCAACTTCATCCAATAGTTCGCCGCTGGGGCTGAGCAGTTCAATGCGAAGCGCCATCTCGCCCAGCGCATGGGTGGAGCAGCTCAGGCAAGGATCGTAAGTGCGAATCACTGCCTCGACGCGGTTCAGCATTCCGGGAGTCAAATGATTGCCGCGGACGAAATGCTTGGCCACCTGCAGAATGCTGCGGTTCATCGCGAGATTGTTGTGTCCAGTGGCGATGACGAGATTGCACCAGCGAATCAAGCCCTGTTCGTCAATCTTGTAATGGTGGAAGAGCGTTCCCCGTGGAGCTTCGCAGGCGCCTACTCCTTCGAGTGCATTGGGTCGCGCGACGGCACGCACGCGCTGGGAAAGAATTTCGGAATCGTTCAGCAACTGCTCCATGCGCTCCACGCAATAGAGCATCTCAACCAGCCGGGCGTGGTGATAGTGAAATGAACTCAGCACGGCGGTGCGCTGGAGTTCGTGGAACTCGGCCAGTTCCTGATCGGCACGAGGAGTGCCGCAGCGGTCGGCCACATTCAATCGAGCCAGAGGCCCTACGCGGTAAATGCCATCGGGAAATCCCACCGGCTTGTAGTAGGTGGACTTCATGTAGCTCCAAGGCTCGACCTTCTCGCCGATGTAGTCGAAGTAGCGTTTGGGATCGAGAGCGTCGGCTACGACCTTGCCAGCGGCGTCGATGATGCGAATTTTTCCGTCGTAGAAGGTGAGGCCATTGTCCTGCTTGACGATGCCCATGAACATCGTGGGGAAGTTGCCGAAGCTGGCAATTTCCTCGCGGAAATTTTCCATTCTTCCCTTGAACCATTCCAGGGTGCGCTCGACGATACCGAGCGCGTCCGGGATGGCGGAGAGGATGGCGTCACGGTTCACTTCGGTCAACGGCTCGCTTACGCCTCCGGGAACGATCCAGGCAGGATGAATGCGCTTTCCGCCGAGCCGCTCGATGATCTCCTGTCCGAATTGGCGCAGGCGGATTCCGTCGCGGGCGAGTTCCGGATTTTCCTCGGCCACGCCAAAGAGATTGCTCTTGGCGGGGTCTGCGTCCATGCCGAGTAACAGGTCCGGGGAGGAAAGATGAAACAGGCTCAAGGCGTGGGACTGCACGACCTGGGCCAATCCGAAGATGCGGCGAAGTTTTTCAGCGGTAGGCGGGATGGTGACCGCGAGTAGTGCGTCGCAAGCTTTAGCGGAGGCGATGAGATGGCTGACGGGGCAGATGCCGCAAATGCGCGCCATCAGGGATGGCATCTCGTAGAACGGACGGCCTTCGCAAAACTTTTCGAAGCCGCGGAATTGCGTGACGTGAAAGCGAGCCTCCTCGACGGCTCCATCTTCGTCGAGATGCAGAGTGATTTTGGAATGACCCTCGATTCGGGTCACGGGGTCGATAACAATTGTCCTGCCCTGCTTCACAGCTTCACCCACGATCTCCAACGAATTACGTACTGAAACTGGTTATGATCCAAAGCGCGTTTTCAGGCTCACGTCGGGCTGCCGGCCTTCCAGCAACTCGGTGAGCACGTAAAAGATTGTGTCCGCCGACGGAGGACAGCCGGGAACGAAGACATCGACCGCCACGATTTCATGAACCGGTCGCGAATACGGAAGCAGCGCGGGCACCACCTGGTTGGGAATTCCCGGATCAAAGGTTACGTTCTCGCGATACGCCCGGTCATACACTGCCTTCACGCCAAAAGAATTTCTCATGCCCGGCACGTTGGAGGTGACGGCGCAATCGCCGAGTGAAACCAAGGTCTTGGTGCGCTGCCGCACGAGCTGAATCTTGTGCAGGTCTTCTTCGCTGCTCACCGCGCCTTCGACGAGCGTGAGGTCGACGTTCTCGGGAAATTCTTTTGCATCGACCAGTGGGCTGTAAACCAGATCGACCAGACTGGCCAACGCGAGCAGGCGCTCGTCCATGTCGAGAAACGACATGTGACAGCCGGAGCAGCCATCCAACCAAACCGTTGCCAGGCGTTTTTTATCCATTCAAAATACTCACTCGTTTTCTTCCCGCATTAGCGTGAGATAAGGCAGAAACTGCCGGCGCTTCAACATCTCGGCCACCGAGCGGCCTTTCTCGAACAGCGCTCCCGTGGGACAGACGTGCACGCATTTACCGCAACTGGTGCAGGTTTCCGACAGGCCCCATGGTTCGTTCAAATCCGTGATCACTTTGGCGTCGATGCCCCGGCCCATGATGTCCCAGGTATGCGCGCCTTCGATTTCATCACATACCCGCACGCAGCGGGTGCACAGAATGCAGCGGTTATGATCGATGACGAAGCGCTCGTGCGAGGCGTCGACCTCCATTTTCGGATAGCGGTAGGGGAATTGGACGTGTGTAATCTCGAGTCTCTGCGAGAGCATCTGCATTTCGCAGTGGCCGTTGGAAACGCACACCGAGCAAATGTGATTGCGTTCGGAGAAAAGCAACTCCAGGATCATCTTGCGATATTTTTGCAGACGCTCGGAATTGGTGGTCACTTCCATGCCCTCTTCCACCGCGGTAACACAGGCGGGAAGCAAGCGGTTCTGTCCCTTCACTTCGACCAGACACATTCGGCAAGCGCCAACGTCGGAGAGACCATCCATCTCACAGAGGCGAGGGAGAAAGATTCCGTTCTGGCGGGCCACATCCATGATGTTCTCGTCTTGTCGGCCGCTCAGGTCTCGGCCATCGATCTTGAGCGTCTTGACGCTCGTGGTCGGGCTCATGGCTGATCTCCATTCTCCGGACGGCCGCAGACCCCGGCCGGACATTTATGGTCATCAATGTGCGCGCGATACTCCTCGCCGAACGAACGCAGCGTGCTGACCACCGGGTTCGGCGCCGACTGTCCTAAGCCGCAGAGACTGGTGTGTTTCAGCAGGTCGCAGAGCTCTTCCAGCATCGCCATATCCTGCGGGGTAGCGCTCATGGTGCTGATGGAGGTAAGAATGCGGTGCATCTGATAGGTGCCGACGCGACAGGGAATACACTTGCCGCAGGATTCGGTCATGCAGAAATCCATAAAATATTTGGCCACGTCGACCATGCAGGAACTTTCGTCCATGACGATCATTCCGCCCGAGCCCATGATCGAACCGGCGCGCACCAGCGATTCATAATCGACCGGCATGTCGAGGCAGGATTCAGGCAGGCATCCGCCGGAGGGACCGCCTGTCTGCACGGCTTTGAATTTCCGTCCTTGCGGAATCCCGCCGCCGATCTCAAAGACCATCTCGCGCAAGCTGATCCCCATGGGAACTTCCACCAGGCCGGTGTTCTGCACGCTTCCGGCCAGCGCGAAGACCTTGGTTCCCTTACTTTTTTCGGTGCCGATCCCCGCGTACCAATCTCCGCCGTTGCGAATAATGGGGGCGATGTTGGCGTAGGTCTCGACGTTGTTGATGAGGGTTGGCTGGCCGAACAGACCTTCCATGGCGGGATAAGGAGGGCGCGGGCGGGGAGTCCCACGCTTGCCTTCCACCGATGCGATCAGGGCGGTCTCTTCTCCGCAGACGAATGCGCCGGCGCCCAGCCGAAGGTCGAGGCGCAAACTGAAGCGCGTGCCACAG
>Ga0181523_10001313_pt1 | contig 26623 bp, 24 predicted proteins | sample PEATcosm2014_Bin_43_FD_119752 | JGI IMG/M metagenome (GOLD analysis project Ga0181523, IMG submission 119752) | Peatland microbial communities from MTU Mesocosm Facility, Houghton, MI, USA - PEATcosm2014_Bin05_30_metaG | ecosystem: Environmental > Terrestrial > Soil > Wetlands > Peat | place... | reverse complement strand
CACGCGACTCATTGACGAAGAAGGACGAGAGTGCGGGTACTCTTCGCTGTGCCGGCGAAAACCGTCATTCCGCAACGCTTTGGTGCAAAGCATTGCGGGGGGCCACTCCGTGGTTTTCAATGAAGCGACCCGCCGACTTCTCGTGGCGGGTGCATCGAGAGTGCAGGTGCCTTCCCAGATTGGTGGACCTATCTCCTAACGACGGCCGCAGGCGGAGAAGTCTGCTATGATCCAGTTCCGCTGGTACGCTACCGCGTCCATCCCTAGAATCTAGTGGGCTCGAACGTTAGCTGGTTAAACCGCACCCGCCAACTACAAATGCTGGTCCGCGGCCGTCTTGCGAACTGGACCGCGCTACACGTCGCCGCGTTAAAGTCGTTCCGACCCCGGATGACGCCGGAAAATCGCGAGTTATTTGACCTCTTTTGCCAAGCCCGAAATCAGGGCCTACTAAACCGACTGATCGGGTTTTATCGTGCCGGTGTCTATCGCCAGACGTTGTTGGGCAATCTGGGATTGATGTTTGCGGTCTGGGCTAGGAGAATTTGATCGGCATAATTCGCGAGCACAATCTTAGCAGGGGGCGCAGGCGCTGTTTGATCGATTTCGCGCCCGCGTCGGCCCGCTTATTTCCGCTCGTTCCGATGCCGTCATCGATCACTGATGCTGTCGACCTTTCCCAGCAATGCCGCGCCGCGTGGCTCTTATCGACGGCACTTGGAATAAAGAAGGGGGCGCTGGCGATACAAACGTCGCAAGCCCTGCTGATCAGACTGTCGCCGCCGCCATTATTAAAGCCCAGCCACGGTTGGCACATGACCCCTAACACGAAGTCATCTATTGATCGGCGACCTATGCCGCCCAATTGCCGGAGGTTTCCGCTCAAACCGCGTGGGACTGAGGCTTGTGGCTTGCAATCAACTGCACTAAGCCCCTTAAGATATTGTTCCCATTAGCTAGAAAGAGGCAGCAGACGTGAAGCGCGCACTGATTACCGGTATTACAGGCCAGGACGGCGCGTATCTAGCGCAGTTTCTGCTGCGCAAGGGTTACGAGGTCTATGGCCTCGTCCGCCGCAGCAGCGCCTCCGACGTCATGGATACGAAGTTGCGCTGGCTCGGCGTCGAAAAGGACGTGCGCTTTGTCGACGGCAATCTGATCGACCTGTCGTCGCTGAACCGGGTTATGCGCGAGTTAAAGCCGGACGAGATCTACAACCTCGCGGCGCAGTCGTTCGTAAAATCGTCATGGAGTCAACCGCTGCTCACCGGTGCCGTCACCGGGCTGGGCGCCGCCAACATGCTCGAGGCGATGCGCCTCGAGGCCGCCGGCGCGCGGTTTTACCAAGCGTCATCCTCCGAGATGTACGGCATGGCGCAGCAGCCGGTGCAGACCGAGAAGACGCCGTTCTATCCGCGCTCGCCCTACGCCATCGCCAAGGTCTACGCGCACTGGATGACGGTGAACTATCGCGAGAGCTATAAACTGCACACGACCAGCGGCATACTTTTCAATCATGAATCGCCATTGCGTGGCCTGGAGTTTGTCACCAGGAAGGTCACGCATACGGTCGCGCAGATCAAACTTGGCGTCGCGAAGACGCTTATGCTCGGCAATGTCCATGCCAAACGCGACTGGGGCCACGCCAAGGATTACGTCGAGGCGATGTGGCTGATGCTGCAGCAAGACAAGCCCGACGATTACCTTATCGCCACCGGCCGTTCGACATCGGTCGAGGACATGTACAAGATCGCGTTCAAGTGCGTCGGCCTCAATGCCGAAGATCACGTCGTCACCGACAAACAGTTCTTTCGTCCGGCCGAGGTCGACTTTCTCGTCGGCAATCCGGCGAAGGCCAAGGCGACACTCGGATGGCAGGCAAAAACCTCGCTTGAAGAGCTGATTCAGGAAATGAGTGAAGCCGATCTCACGCGGGTCAAGGCGCAATTGGGTTAGCTGGCGATGCCGATGCGCGTCTTAATCACCGGCGCCGACGGTTTTGTCGGCCGGCATCTGGTTGCCGCGCTTGCCGCGCTGCCGGAAGCGCCGGAGATCGTCGCGGGCACCTATGGCGAAGACGCACCTGGCCTCTTGAATGCCCGCGTGGTGTCGCTGGACGTAACGGACGCCGAACGGACTCTCGCCGTCATCCAGGCAGAACAGCCGACCCATGTGATGCATCTCGCCGGTATCTCGGTCATCTCACAGGCTAACCGGGATGTACGCAGGACCTGGGACGTCAATACGCAGGGCACACTCAACGTTGCTCTCGCGATCAAAGGGGGCGCGCCGGCATGCCGTTTGATATTTTGCAGCAGCGCCCAGGTCTACGGTGGCAGTTTCCGCTCGGGAAAGCCGCTGGCCGAGGATGCTTCGCTCGATCCGGAGAATTTCTACGCCGCGAGCAAAGCGGCGGCCGATATCTTGATCGGGCAAATGGCCAAAGCTGGCTTGCGGGCCATCCGCCTGCGCCCATTCAATCATACCGGCCCGGGGCAGCCTCCCCAATTGGCGGTGGCGTCATTCGCCTTGCAGATCGCTGCGATCGAACGCGGCGAGCAGAAGCCGGTGATGAAAGTTGGCAATTTGTCGATGCGCCGTGAATTCCTCGATGTCCGCGATGTCGTGGACGCCTACGTGCGGACGATCCAACGTTTCGACAGCCTGCCAAACGCATCAGTCTTCAACATTGCATCGGGTGAGGCGATTGCGGTCGATGCCATTCTCAAGATGCTGTTGGCAATGTCCGCGAAGGAAATTGAGGTGACTCCAGATCCGGAGCTCCTGCGTCCCAACGATACGCCGGTCATGGTCGGCAATGCCGAAGCGGCGCGACGCGCGTTGCAATGGACGCCGCGGCACAGGGTAGCAGACACTCTGAAATCAGTGCTTGACTATTATCGCCAGCTTCGGCGCTGAACGCGCCCAGATTGGGATGACAAGACGTCACGACGACGACGTTACGCCCCGTTTAACCGACCAACATCGATCAGAACAAAGGACCAAGTCCGGAGATGTCGGCAGACAGATCGCCCAGCCATGCGGCTCGGCGGAGCGAAAACCCAAGTTGGCGCGGTAGACTTCGCCCCAGCCATCCTTGTCTTAGCAAGCAGCTTGATTGTGCCGGGGCAATTGGTCTATCTGACCAGATCCGAAAGGGTGAATCCTCGAAAAGTCGAGTGACCAGGCGAGCGAAACGGTACCTGGACGCAGCTGCGGAGTGATATGATTGCATTAACGCATAGGCAAATAGTCGCAGCTGGAGAGGATCTTCGCGCCGGCGTCCATGACTGGCGCTTGAGCCGACTGCTGGCCTGGCAGGACATCAAGCAGCGCTACCGACGCTCGACGCTCGGTCCCATCTGGCTGACGCTTTCCACTGGGATCCAGATGGTCACGATGGGCTTTCTGAGCTCGTTCCTGTTTGGTGCGCCCTTCGAGAAGCAATTGCCGTTCGTTTGCTCCGGGATGTTGTTCTGGGGCCTCATCACCCAGATGATCAACGATGGCGCGATGGTCTTCATCTCCTCCTCGTCTTACATTACTCAGGTCAGGCAACCGTATACGATCTACCTTTTGCAGATTGCATGGCGGAACATGATGATCTTCGGCCATAACGTCGTCATCTATATTTTGATTGCTATTATTTTTGTTGTCGTACCGAGCCCGGGCATCGTGCTCTGGCCGCTTGCGGTCGTTCTCGATTTGTTGTGCCTTGCGTGGATGGCGCTGATCGTCGGCGTGATTGCGGCGCGTTATCGCGACATTCCAATGATGATCCAGAGCATTTTGAACGTGTTCTTCTGGCTTACGCCGGTGATGTATTTTCCTGAGCAGCTTGGTTCAAAGCGCTACATTGCGGATTATAATCCATTTACGCACGTGCTCGCCTTGCTGCGGGATCCGCTCCTAGGCCGCACACCGACGCTCAATGACTGGCTCGTAGTTCTCGGAATGACAATCGTTGGTTGGGTGGCGGCATTCTTGTTCTTCGCCCGCTTCCGCGTCCGCATCGCATACTGGCTGTAGCTCCCAATGCTGTCGATCGTCGCAAGAGATATTCACGTCGAGTTTCCGATCTATGACACCTATAGGCGTTCGTTACGCCATCAGCTCGGGCTTGGCACCATCGCGCGTAGCCTGGATCGCTTCAAGAGCAGGAAGCTGAAGATCGGTGGCGACATTGACACGGGCCAAGCCGGAAAGATGGTCGTCAAAGCATTGAATGGGGTCAGCATCGATCTCGAACAAGGCGACCGTGTCGGACTCCTCGGCCATAATGGCTCTGGCAAGACGACCTTGCTACGCACTCTCGCCGGCATCTACGAGCCAATCAGCGGAACCGTCTTGACCGTCGGCCGCTCGGTCCCGCTGTTCGATCTTCAACTTGGGATGGATCCCGACGCGACGGGAATCGAAAACATCTGGCTGCGCGGAGCCATGCTCGGTCTCTCTAAACAACAGATTAATGAGAGCCTCGACGATATTGCGGAATTCACCGAGCTCGGCAGCTACCTCTACATGCCAATCCGAACCTATTCACAGGGAATGCAACTCCGCCTTGCCTTCGGTATATCGACCGCGATCCCTCCCGATATTCTCATCCTTGATGAGATGATCGGCGCGGGCGATACAGCGTTTATCGAGCGCGCTAATCTGCGATTGAAGTCGTTCCTAGAAAGGACCGGCATCCTCATCATCGCGAGCCATAGCACCTCCATGCTTCGGAAATGGTGTAACAAGGGACTGCTACTTGAGCAAGGTAAAGTGGCGGCGCAGGGGTCAATCGAAGATGTCGTCTCGCAATATGAGAAGGTGACATGAGTGGGCTGAATACGACACATGCGTGCACCGAGTCCAATCCAACAATCACAACTTTGTTGACGGCGCTTGGTTCAAGCCTGTGCCGTTTGCTATCGCCCCATCCGCGTTTGTGTTGCTCTTCGCGTTGAATACTTGTCCGGTTGGACCATAAGTCAAAAGGACCCTATGTCGGAAACTGTCGCTATCATCACACGGACGAAGAACCGGCCGCGATTGCTCGTCCGGTGTATCCGGTCGGTATTGGACCAGACGTTTCGTGATTGGCTTCACGTAATCGTAAACGACGGCGGCGACGCAAAGGAAGTTGACAATATTGTCTGTCAGTTCGCCGCTGAATACGATGGTCGATTCAAAATCGTGCATCACGAGCGGAGTCGCGGAATGGAAGCGGCGTCAAATTCAGGGTTGCGTGCGATCGCAACCGAATATGTCGCGTTCTTAGATGATGACGACACTTGGCACCCTGACTTCCTCGCCAACATGATTAGTACTCTAATCGATACGCCAAGTGTTCAGGTCAAAAGCGCCATTTGTCAAACCGAGATCGTATGCGAAAAAATGTCCGGTAACGACATTATTGAGCTTGGCCGCGAACCTTTAAGCCCAAGCTTCGTTTGCCTACGTCTTGACGACCTTGTCATTGAAAACCAATTTACCAATAATGCGATAGTCTTTCATCGATCCGTCCTCGACGAAGTTGGGCATTTCAATGAAAGGCTGGACGTCTTGGGCGATTGGGATTTCAATCTTCGTCTTCACCTCCGCTATGATGCGGTAGTTCTCAATAACGTTTTGGCGCGGTGGCATAGGCGAATTCCAAGTGGCGAACGCCATTACGAGAATTCAATCCATGTCGCCGGCGAACGTCACAAAATGGCCCGTGTGCAAATCATAAACGATGCAATACGCGGTAAATGGCTGAATGGCAGACCTGAGCTCCTATTGATTTTGGTGCTCGGCCGAAAACTGGAGGAACTCCGGGCTATTCTTGAACGTGATCGCATTCCCCATTCGTCCGTGTGGCATTTGATCTACGCCGACATTCGCAAGGGCATTGCCTCGATTCTGGGGCGGCGTTGACTAGCACGAGAAACGACAAGGTTCTGACGCCGGGCGAGCGCCCACGCGTCTCCGTCGTCATGCCGTTCAAGAATCGCGCCGCTCTGATCGGCGAAACGATCGACAGCGTTTTGTCTCAAACCTGGACCGATTTCGAGCTGATCTGCATCTCCGATGGGTCGACGGACGAGAGCGACGACATCGTCAGCAGTTACGCGGCGCGGGACGCGCGGGTCCGGCTTCTCTTAAACGAGATGCACCCCGGCGTTGCTGGCGCCGCCAACACCGGATTGGCTCATGCGCGGGGCGAGTTTGTCGTCCGCATCGACTCCGACGATATCATGCTGCAGAACCGCATCGCGGTACAGGTGCGGTTCATGGACGAGCACCCCGCGGTCGCAGTCTGTGGAAGCTGGGTCCAGACGTTCGGGATCTCGGGGGAAAACATCTGGCAGCTGCCGGTTTCCCATGAAGAGATCTGCGTCTGGATGCTGTTCCATGGCGCCCTTGCTCACCCCGCCGTGATATTTCGCCGAGAGCGATTCGAGGAATTCGGGCTTCGCTACGATGAAAATGTTTCAGCGGAGGACTACGAACTTTTGACGAGGGCCGCCCGTCAGGTCCGGCTGGCGAATATTCCGCGCGTCCTGCTGCGCTACCGAGAGCATTTGGCTAGCCTGTCGACGACCGATCGGGACGCGATGGCTGCAAGCGTTCGGCGCGTGCATGAACGCCAGCTTCGCGAACTCGGCCTGGCTGCGTCCGCTGACGAGCTCGATCTGCACTGGCGCATTTCGGCACACAAGTTCGAACGGACCGCGGAATTCAAGAAGCGAGCGGCTGAATGGTTCGGGAAGCTCAAGGCGGCGAACGATGCCGCCAGAATTTTCGACCGCGATCAGCTGGCGCGCTTTCTGTCGTTTAAGCTGGACGAAATCGGGGCGGCGCCGCGTGCTCGCTCGCGGCTTGTCCAAGTGGTTGTCGCAGTAACGCCGCCGATCCTCTTGCCGCTGGTCAGAAACAGCTATCGAACGGGAAAAGCGGCCCTTCAGCGGGCGACCAACCGGGCACAAAGGCTGAGGCGGGTTTCGAAGACAGTTGTGTTGCAGCGTCATTTGCCCGAAAAATTCAAGATCGGAATGGCAGTTCTGATCCATGAACGGCCACAATGCCTGGAAGTCTGCCTCGATACGCTGTTCCAGACCAGCTTGCACGATTATGACGTCACCTTCCTGCTCATCGATGACGGCTCGCAAGATCCGCGCGTGAGAGAGCTGATGGAGAAGCCGCGCGATCCGAAATACAAGATCGTGCGCAAGTTCATGCCCAAAGGACCAAATAATGCTGGCGCTGCAATCAACCGCGCGGTCCGCGCTTTGCAAGCGATGGACACTTTTGATCTCATAGGCTGGTCGGATCCTGACGCGCTTTACCATCCAGATTGGCTTGACCAAATGTTGAGGATTTGCCTATGGGCAAAGGCGAATCATCAAGCCAATTTACTCGGTCCGTTTTGTTGTTTTAATTCGACTGATACGTGGCATATTGTTTTTGGAACATACGAGAGTCCTTACGGGGAATATGTCGTCAAAAATCAAATGGGAATGTTGAATTACTTTTATTTCGCTAAAGATCTCGATCGGCTTGGCTTGTTCGAGGAACACGAAGAAGACGAAGCCGCGATGACGGCGACGTTCGATCGGCTCGGCGTCAGAACTTTTTCCACGGCGACGAGTTATGTCGAGCACATCGGCCAGGACACGGTTCTCAATCGATGGCGGCCAACCCCGGTTCGCCGCGCGGTCTATAGCCTCAATCTTGCGCCCACGGGGTGGCCCCGGCAGCTCGAAGCGGCGCAAACACTCGGCTACTACCGCGACGTCAAAGGCAGCGCGACGGTAGGCGCAGACATCTGGTGCGATGTGCCACTGGATATCGTCTTTGTCGCCGCCGACCAGGATCTCGAGGTGCTGCCGCTTGCGGTCGAAGGCGTGCGCCGCAATCTCCGCCATCCGATCAAGGATATCTTGATCATCGCGCCCGCGGATAGCGAGTTCAGGCAACTCGCGCCGAAAATCGGCTGCCGCTACGTCTGCGAGAACGATGTAATCCCGATCCGGAGACAGGACATAAGATATGCGGTGAAGGGAGTGGACCGTTCCGGCTGGCTGCTGCAGCAGTTCCTCAAGCTCGGCGCGGATGCCATCGTCAACACCGATCGATATTTGGCGGTCGACGCCGATACGATCCTGATCAAACCACAAATATTCGTCGCCGGCGACTCGGACGTCTTGCTCCACATGGAAGAGTATCATGACCCCTATTTTTCGGCATACGAGTATCTGATAAATTCGGAAATCAAGACCAGGGTGAGCTCGGTGGCGCAGCAGATGCTGTTCAACCGCTCGCGTTTGGCGAGCTTAAAATCGAGGATGGAGAAGGTCGGCAATGCGCCTTGGTACCTGTCGGTTATCAACGCCAGCGACCTCACCGATTTGTCCTGTTTCTCGGAGTATGAGACCTATGGGCAATGGTGCGTCGCCAACTATCCCGAAACGACGCTTCGCGAATTTGCTTTCAACCAGCCGCTGTCTCGGCGGCTCATGTCGTCCGTCGATGTCATCATGCAGCAGTATGCGCGCGACTGCAAGTCGGTATCGTTCCATTGGTATGTCGAATAGACATCTTACAATGGTCTTGGAATCGAGAACGTTACGGCACACTCGCAACAGGAGCGGAAGGTGACGAAGCGTGCGAGGGGAAATGAACGGACAAAGTGCGCATCCTGTTAGCTTCAGACAGCGGACGTTTGCTGCCGTGGACTGCTTCGTTCCGATGCGGCTGCTGCCCATTTGGCAGGCGTTCTGGAACCATCGGCGATCATCCGCCGACCTGTTCGGAGAGATCTATCGGGAGAAGATCTGGGGCGGCAGCGAGATGGACTTCTTTTCCGGCGCCGGAAGTCACTACCCGGAGGTGGTTGAGGCCTACGTGCAATGTGTTCGCGAGTTTCTTGCTTCGCTCGGGCGGCCGCTTACCGTCATCGACATTGGCTGCGGCGATTTCAATATCGGCAATCGTCTCACGGACTTGGCGGCGACCTACATCGCATGCGATGTCGTCGAAGCGCTGATCGAACGGAACCGGCGGTTATTCGTAAGGAACAATCTACAATTCTTGCGGCTTGATGCTATAGCGGATCCATTGCCGCCAGGCGACGTCGTAATAGTCAAGCAAGTCTTTCAACATCTGCGAAACAATCAAATAGCGGCAATCCTCGGAAAGATGCAGGCATTTAATGTCTGGATTATCTGCGAGCATCTTCCTTCGCTACAAGATTTTACACCCAACATCGACAAGATTGCCGGCCCTGATAACCGTCTAGGACGCAATTCCGGAGTTGTTGTCACGGCACCGCCGTTTAACGTGACAACTCGAAAAGAAACGACTCTTTGTGAAACCCGTTCGGATGGAGGAATCATCAGAACCGTGGCTTATCAGTTCTAACGCGCCAGCCGCTGCCATTCACAACAGCTCAACAGTCGGATAAGTTCATGGGCTTGCAATCTGCGACACTGCTGGCAGATTTTTCGGAACTCTGGTCGGATGATGAAGATTGCGATAATTGGCCTCGGCGTCGTGGGCATTCTACGCAGTTGTAGTAGCCGTTGGGAGCCCGCAAACGCCCTGCCCCTGTTCGTATCAAAGCGCATAACCTGACGGGGAACCGCTTTTGCGGATCTGTACACGATGCCGACAGTTTCAGTCATCATTCCGACTCAAAATCGACCGCAGTGGCTCATCGCGGCGATCGACAGCGTGTACGCACAAACATTGCAAGACTTCGAAATCATCGTGGTTCTCAAAAATGCCGATCGCGAGACGCACGCCGCGGCGGATCGTCTTAGCGCCGATTCACGCGTCAGGGTGCTGAAGACAAAAGAGCCGACCGTTTCTGGCGCCCGCAACCGCGGGCTCGAGCTGGCGCGCGGTGATTGGGTGGCGTTTCTCGACGACGACGATATCTGGTTGCCGGACAAGTTGGCGGCTCAGCTCGCGGCGGCGCGCGAGACGGATGCGCATCTCGTTACCTGTAACTTTATACAATTCGACGATGCCGGCGACATTGCACCCTCGGGCCTCGCGCCGAGGCCGCCTGGGTTAAGCTTCGCCGAAGCCCTCATGCTGGACAATTACGTGTCCGGAGGGTCCGCCGCATTGGTCAGGACCGCGGTTATGCGCCAACTCGGAGGGTTTGATGAGCACATAGTCGCGAGTGAAGATTGGGACATGTGGCGTCGGCTCTCATGGGACCATCGCATCCATTTCGTCGATCAAGTGCTGGTAAAATACCGCCGGCACAATGCGAATAGAGGGAGCAATCCCGCATTAACTCTCCCGGCAGTGGCATTTCATTTTGCCAAGCAAATGCGCGACACGCCGCCGCGGCTGCATCACATGTTGCCGGCGGTAAGGCTGCAGTTCTTCAACCGCCTAATGAATACCTTGGTGGCGGAGCAACTTATCGAGCAACAGGTCGACCCGGCGCGTTGGCGCGCCATCAACGCCGAGCGCGGCGGCCTAACCAGCGAGCGGGACGAATTGCGCGCCGAGCGTGACCGTCTGACCAGCGAGCGGGACGAACTGCACGCCGAGTGCCATGCACTGCGAAGCGATCGCGATGCGCTGCGCCATGTTATCGACACGTGGCGCCGGCGGCTGCGTTGGCCGTTATGGGTTCGTAGAAAGCTACGCGAGTTCGGATGAAGTTCACGCCCATTCTTTGCAACCATGCATCTTTCTAAAAGCGCTATACAGAGAGTTCCATATCGCCAGATCAATGCGTTCGCGATCGGCATTATTGCGCACTCTGATGAGCGGATATCGTTCCAACATCTCAATGATTTCGTCGTCTCCGGGGATCACATTGTCAACGAGAAATTTCATTGGGATATCCGTCATGGGTATCTTGGCGTAATTCATGACCCGCGAAATTACTATATCATCAGTGTCGTGGATATCGAACCGCCAGCAGTGACTAAGCAGCGCTTCAATTGCGTCCCACGAAAATATAATACATGCGCCGGAGATAAAAATGTCGAACGTGATGCTTCCCGCATAACAATGCGTCGGCGTTAGGCGGTTAAGATACTCATTCAAGACCGGCAAGTTCAGGAACGTTGACGAATTGGACCGGATGACGTAGCGGCAAGATAACCATCGAGTAGTATTCGTGTAATTGCGAAGGCAGTAGATGAATTTCTCAAACATCATCGGCACGCCGGAGGGATGGGTGCCCGAGGAACGAAAGATGATATCATTCTCATTCTTTACGCGGTCCGTCGGCTCGTTATAAACGAAAAAGTGCGGGAGCCCAGCGTACAATTCGCGCTTGATTGCATCCATTTGATTGTACAGATCAGTGTTGTGCGTCAGCGTGACGATCCCGTACATATGGTTCCTCTGGGCGAGAATGCTGTGCTGTGTGCGCTCACATCAGGCGTCGAGTGGCGTTGAGTTATTCGTCTCGCGAGCTATATGGCGGATGCGCTTTCGCCAATATGATAGAGTTAATTTCTCCCACGCGAAGGGCCCAACGAGCTTAAGGCGCGCAGCCTCCAGCTGCTCTAGCGTCACACCGGCAATGTCGTCGACAACGATACATGGCAGATGGTCGAGCAGCCCCCCGGCAGTCGAGAGCACGACCGGAATCACGCCGAGATATAGCGCCTCCCACGTGCGATGGCAGTCGATGCCATTGCCCGGTGGCGAAGCACAAAAGCGCCACTGCGCCATTTCAGCCAAATAAGTGGGATAGGGTCTACGCCGGCCCATAACGGAGAACGATTTGGTGCGCAGTGCGTCCAACAGAGGCCCGCGCAGCTCAGGATTAGTGCTGACTTTGAAATTAACATAAAGGCCGGAACGCCGCGGCCGTGCCCGGGTCGCCGCTCTGGCTAGGGCCGCGGTGTCGCCATGCGGCCATTGCGCGTTGGCGATCCCGATGGGCAAGACCGTCAGCTTCGGGTGGCTCATTTTGGCGTTCTGAGCGAACCAATGGATGATTCGCGCACCGTCCAAAGCGGCGCGGTACCGCTCATCCACAATGGCATCGCCGTTGTGCGTAATCAAAACGATGGGCTGATCCAACAGCGGGAGTATGCGATCGATGAAGTGATCGATCATGTCGGAATACACAAAAACCGTACGAGCGCCGTTCAAGGCGGCCAGTCCTGCCTCGCTGGTCGTTAAACCCGGGGGAAAACGTGCCAGCCGCATGGCGGGGCAGGACCCGTGGAACTGCGCTTTTTCCTCCGTGATCACCGCAACATCGGCAACGGCTTGCAGCCGCTCGCCGGTGACGATCTCTTCGAAAGAGATCGGCGAAGGCGACGTAGGCGGAAGTGCGAATGATCGGCGATAGGGAAACGACATCATGCGATAACGCAAATTGATTCGTTCGCTTGGTGACACCATTTTGTCCATGGTGTCGACGCGTCACGAGGAAAAGGGCGCCAACTCCTTACAGTGGATATGCAAATTTGCGATCGGCATCTGCTCCCCGTTCATCGCCATATGGGGCACACGACGCCCCTGCGCATCGAAACCCCACAAATAGGTGAACAGCGACGAATCGAACAGGCAGCTTTCATTGATAAAACTTCGCTCGGATCTCGGGTGCTCAAAATTTCGCGGGTCCGGCCCACCGAGATATTGGCCGATCGCCGCGGCATCGAACACCAATCCCAGCCGTGACACATGACGGCTGAACAGGCTCGGCTCGTTCGTTCCGTTGCCAATTTGATTTCCCAGCGGGCCGGTATAAAACGGCGGCAAAATGGGCAACCCGTCCAATATATCCGGTCCCAGCCGTCGACGCGCTTCAGCCAACAAGATCATGTCGTTCAGATGATGATTGGGCCGCTCACCAAGCCGCTCGACGATAAACTGGCATATCGCCCCGAGCGCCGGTGGCCGACGAGCAAACAAGACACTGGGAATGCAGCGGTCATCATTGTCGAACGGCGCGGCAAGACCGGAATAAAGACCGGTCAGCTTGGGCACTAATAGATCGACATCGGCATATAGCATCACGTCGTTTTCGACGTGAATGACGTTTTCCAGACCCAACCTCTCCACTAGAGTTGCTAGATAGAAAAGTCGCTCCGTCGTATATGTCCAAAACCCGCCACGGAACGTGTTGTTCAGTGGATTGATGTCGCGGAACGCCCGATGTACGGGCGATATGCTCAGATCCTCGCATGCAACAACCGTAAGTCGCGACATTTCCGGCAACGTAAAGGCCGCCAGTGCCTCTTGCTCCGCCACGAGATAAAGCGGCCCGGTACTAAAACGTGCGGCCTGGCTGATTGCACGCGCAGTGTGGGCCGGAATAACAGGACCTAGATGAATAAAGACAATACTGCTTGGCTTATCATGCATGCGAACATCGCTCGATGTTTGATGAAAGTCAGGCCACCTATTTTGCGGAACCTGACAACATCGGTCAACCCGGTGAACATGAAGCCGGGGCTAACAAGGGGTCCTCACCCGAGGAAATCGATTATGATTGGATCATGCTGCGTTCCTGGTCGGCGCGCTGATCATAGGCGGGTAGCGCCATCCAACCCGACGGCAGCAGATCGCGTGTCGAGCCCTTTGTCGAGAAACCACGGCGTCGGCGCGATGACGATCTGTCGGCTGAGGTATCATTCAGGCGCCCCACCAGCTGAAGGAACTGCACGCCGGAGGGAAATTACTCTTTGCGAAACCCCGTCGGAAGGAGGCATCGTCAGAACCCTGGCTTATCAGTTCCAATACGCAGACCGCGAACCATCCGCGGCAGCCTCAACCGGCGAATGAGGTCGCAGGCTCTGAACGTTCTGCTATACTGAAATAAGTAAACCTTCTCAGCTTGGTTCGTTTATGCGGCCTCTCGTCAGCGTTGTCATGCCTGTCTACAACGGCGCACGTGACGTGCGGCGAGCGATTGCGAGCGTCTTCGACCAAACGTTTCGCGACTTCGAGTTAATCGTCGTCAACGACGGATCGCAGGATGAAACCGCCGCCGTCTTGGACAGCATGGCCGAACTGTCCGATTCCCGGCTTCGCGTCGTGCATCTTACCAGGAACGTCGGTGTGGCGGCGGCGGTCAATCACGGAATTGGGTTGGCGCAGGGTGACTATATCGCACGCCACGATCACGACGACATTTCCCGCCCGACCCGGCTGGAGCAGCAAGTTCGATTCATGCAGGCGCGTCCGGAGTGCGGCCTGCTCGGCACCCGTTCGGAAATCTGGGTGGTCGATCAGCCGACCGAGCGCGGACATTTTCATCCGCTCGAGAACCCAGTGCTGCAGTTTGCGCTTCTGTTCGACAACTACTTCGTTCATAGTTCCGTTGTTATTCCGAAGCGCGTATTCGACACAGTGGGGCTCTACTCGACCGACCCCCTCCGGCAACCACCCGAGGACTATGAGCTGTGGTCGCGAATTGCCCGTCAATATGAAGTGAGGAATTTGCCCGAGCAATTGCTGATCTACCGGGAAATGCCAAAAAGTCTCTCCAGCAGTGGCCGCGAGGGCGCAAGCTTCTTTCTCGACAACCTCTTGATGATCTCCACGGAAAATTTGGCCTGGAGGCTCGGCCTACCATCGCCGTCGCAGGAATGCCGCGACGCGGCGGCTCTGAACCACGCCGCGTATGCCAAGGTATCGCAGAATGTCGATATCGAAGCGGTTTGTGCGCTGGTTAAGCGCGCAGCCCGGAAAATCGAACATGTCAACCCGGGGGCAGAGCTCAGTAGCCAAGTCACCCAAGCCATCAACGGCATTCGCCATCAACACTCCGTCTGGCTGCAAAAGAACGCGCGGGCAGATGTTCTTACTGAGTTGGTTCCGCCAGATCGGTCTCTATTGACCCGCCTGTCACCCGCCGCGCTTGCGGGTAAGGTGAAGCGGTTCCTCGGGTGACCACGCAAATGCGACTTCTCTTCTGTTGTGAATTTTATTATCCGAGCCGCGGCGGCGTTCAGGAGGTTATGCGACAGATCGCGGAACATTTGGTGAAGGTCGGTCACCAAGTCACAGTTGCCACGACCCGGCTCGCGGAGCGCGAATTCGTCTCATACAACGGCGTAGCAATAGAGGAATTCACGGCCTCGGGAAATCTGGTCAACGGGTTGACGGGTGAAATCCAGCGCTATCAAGAGTTCCTGAAGACATTTCCAGCCGATGCCATCCTTATCAATGCCGCGCAACAGTGGACGTTCGATGCGGCACCACCGGTACTGGACGCAATTTCCGCCAGAAAGGTATGCATTCCTTGTGGATTCTCCGGGCTGTATTGGCCGGCGTTTCGTTCTTACTTTGAGCAAATGCCCGACTTTCTTCGTAAGTTCGATCATCTGATTTTCCATGCCGACAGCTATCGAGATATCGATTTCGCACGCCAACACAACCTCAGCAATTATTCGATCGTTCCGAATGGCGCCAGCGAGGAGGAGTTTTTGGTGCCGCCGCGGAAGAATTTCCGGGCGACGCTTGGCATAGCCGAGGACGATTTTCTCATCTTGACCGTCGGCGCACCGATTTCTTCAAAGGGACACGCAGAACTTGCACAGGCCTTTGCGCTATTACCCATGCAGAGCGGAGAAACGGCCTCTTTGATACTGAATGGCAATTGGCCGCTAGAGAAACCGATTGCGACTGTCGACGGCTCGCCAAGCGCGGCCCGTTCCAGCGAGGATGCGCGAGAAATTAGCGATCCGGAAAACGCTGCGGTTGGTCTTGCCGTGCGCGGAAATCACCTTCGGCGGGCGCGCGAATTGTGGCGTGAGCAGGGGGCAGTGTTCACCTTGCGTCACATTGGGCGATTTCTCGCTTATCGTGTAAAACTGCGGAGGCGATGTACACCGCTTCCACCTCAACCGATTGATGAATCGATTGCGGCCGCCCATGCACAAGGGCAGAAGAAGGTTCTTAAAACGTCATTGTCGCGCGAAGACACCGTTCAAGCATTTCTGGCAGCCGATCTTTTCGTTTTGGCGTCGAACATTGAATACTCGCCGCTTGTGCTGTTCGAGGCCGCGGCCGCGGGTACTCTTTTCCTTACGGTGCCAGTCGGAAATTCTGCGGAGATCATTAAATGGACCGGAGGCGGCGTGCTCTGTCCCGCGTCAGTCGACGAAGCAGGGTTCACGCGAGTCGATCCGGCGGTGCTGGCAAAATCGATCGAGACGATGATAAGGGATGCGCCGTTGCGCAGGCGCCTTGGACAAGCCGGCCGCACGTCGTTTCGCGAAAAATTTTGTTGGCGATTGATCGCCAAGTCTTATGAGAAAATCCTTTCGGCGCCAACGACCGAAACGGCTGATAAAAGGCGAATATTTGCGCCAATTCACATGTCATCTGGAGTATCCCAATTGAGTCCCATGCCCATCTCATTCATCGTTCCTGCCTACAATTGTCAGGCAACGCTTCGTGATGCCATTGATTCAATCGTCAACGGTAATCTCTCCGAGCAAGACGAGATCGTGCTGGTCGACGATGGTTCGACAGACGGAACCGCGGCGATCTTGCGGGAACTCTCGCAAGATTTTCCCTTCGTTTCGGTGTTCAGCCATGCCCGCAACCGTGGCGGCGGCGCCGCGCGCAATACTGCCGTGGAACACGCCCGGCACGAGACGATCTTCTGCCTGGATTCAGACAACTTGCTGTATCCAGGCTCGGTCGTCTTGCTTCACAATTACCTGCGGGAACAGGACGCCGACGTTGCTGTATTTCAGGATCTCGATTTCTTTCGCGAACGACGCGATGCTGTCACCCATCGCTGGCGCCTTCGGCCGGGACCGACGACGCTGGCTGATTATCTCGCTGGCAACGCTGTGGCCGGGGCGAGTGGCAACTACATGTTTACGCGCCGATCCTGGACCAAGGCCGGCGGATATCCGGAATTCGCATTCCTCGATACCTGGGGGTTCGGACTAAGGCAGTTGGCGACGGGGAGCAAGATGGTGGTACTAGCCGGAACCGGCTATTCGCACCGCTACGGGCATCAGTCTTATTGGATGCGGGAATCAGTCCAGCACAGCGTCTCACTCGTAGCACTGCAGCTTCTCATTCCATTCTTGCATCTGATCGACGACACCTCTATTGACCATATCATGGGGCCGGCGCATCGGCACAATTGGTTCGAGTTGTTGGACCAATACCCGCTCCGCCTGAGGGACGGATCGACTGGCCAGGCTGGACTTAAGGAACCGTGTCCTGACTGATAGCGACCAGAATTTCCAATCTCACTCTAATGGCGATAACTCGTGACCCGCGCGGAAGCTCTGATTGATCAGCTAAAGGGAAAGTGGTCACGACAACACGAGGCCATACCGCGCAGCATTATTAGATTAATAGGGGGAATCGGGAACCAATTTTTTCAATACCTGTTCGGGGCCTCACGAGCGGCAACGTTAGGTGAACAAGTCTTATTCGACGCAGGCGACTGCGTCGACGTGAATGCGGTCCGCCCGTTTAAACTTCCGCGGCTCATGGTCGCCGGACATTTCGTACGATGCCGCGCGCGACATTTTAATCGATCTGAAGTCGAGCTGGAAGGCGTAACCAACCTCAAAGGGGACGCTATCGGCGAAACGATCCGCATGCCGCTACGGCGAGAGGTTCGCTACGCCGTTAGCGCGGAAAATCCCACCGCGGCTGGATATTATGATGGCTATTGGCAATCGTACAAATACTGGGATCGTCCATTCGACATCGTTGGTGACGTGCTTGCGCCTGCGATTAAGGAGCTGGAGACCTCGCGAGCCGAACTCTACCAGACCCTCTCTTCCCCGGATGCCGTAGCCGTCCACATTCGCCGCGGTGACTATACAAGTGCGTTCAATCTTGAGTACCACGGCATTTGCACGGCTGCATACTACTTGCGCGCAGTTGCGGAAATGCAAAAGTTCCTGCATCGGCTCAAATTATTTGTTTTCGGCGACGATTTGCCATTCGCCAAAGAGCTCTTCGCCGCACTTCCCGATGTAAGATATGTCAGCGCGGAGGTTAATAACGATGTCGATGAGTTTCTGTTGCTGGGACAGGCGCCCAACTTGGTAATGTCGAACTCGTCGTTTAGCTACATTGCCGCCATGAATCGGAATGCCCGCACTAAGCAAGTGATAGCGCCGTATCCGTGGTTCACATTTCAAGAGGACATGCCGGATTATCCGCAACATTGGGTACGCCGCAATCGCAAGAGTGGCAACTCTGAGGCTGAAGACAGGGCACTTATCGCCTCGGCACGGGTTTCCGTAATTATTCCCTCGAAGAAACGAGATCAGCTGCTGCCTGAGGCGATCAAAACGGCGTTGGACCAGACTCACAAACCTCACGAAGTCGTAGTGTCCCTAAACGGTGCCACTGCTGCTGTAAGGAGCGTGGCGGAGGTTTGGCGACAGAAGGATGGCCGGGTGAAGATTGTGGAGGATGACCGCTCTTCGTTGCCCACGGCGAGAAACAACGGAATTAAAGTGGCAACAGGAGAGTGGCTGGCCTTCCTCGATGATGACGACGTTTGGGCGAGAGATAAGATCGAGCGGCAGGTCAGCGCCGCCATAATGATGGGCGCCGATGCGGTGGCTTGCAACTACTACCAATTCAACGAAAAAGAGCGGTGGGATCCCTCCTCGCTCAGTTCGGCAAAGACGCTCAGGTGGTCGGAGGCGCTTACCATTGACAACGTTTTCGGTGGCGGCTCCTCCGTGCTGGCGAGAGCCAACACGATCAGGGCCTGCGGCGGCTTCAATGAGGCGTTACGATCGTGCGAGGATCATGACATGTGGCGCCGCCTCGCGTTAAGTGGGGCTGCACTGCTGTTCATCGACGACAAACTGGCTGGGTATCGAATTGCCGACGATAACATGACCGCCGACGAACGATTGATGCTGGCCGGCGAGCTTGCGCACCTTTCGGAGATCATATGGGATTCACGGAGCGTACCCGCCGCCGCTTCTCAGAAAGCGGCTGAACGCATTTGTACTCGTCTTTTGCGATATCTGGAGCAACTCGAAGACCAGCAAGTCAATCGTTTTGCTTCCCGAAAGTGGGAAGTCGATTTGATCGGACGAATTTCGACTTCCCCCTCGCCTGTAGGCAGGCTGCAAAGCGGCTATTGGCTGAGAACGACTGGAACCAGGCGTGGACTATGGGGAGTCGCGATCGGATTAGCCGTCGCTCATCCGCGCACCTTTTTGTCGCTAGTTGCGCGCCGCTTCCGCAATTTCTTAATTTTCAAGAAATGAAACTTCTTATTCTCATGACTTCTACCGCCAGAATTCCCGCAAAAGAGCCGCAAACTTACCATCGACTACGGCAAGTCGATCGTCTAGACAAGCTCCGCCATGCTGCTGTCTAAATGAGGCCAGATCATAGGCAACGCGCTTATTGTTTGCAACGGGTCGGCTCGTGCTCGGCCCATCGCCGATGGATTTGACTGCGAACGTGAGACGAAAGTCACGTAGGTAGGATCCATGCTGGACGTGTGTCTGTTTGCCCATTACGACAAAGACGACAAGGTGGACGAGTACGTCCTTCGCTATCTCGAAAAAATCAAAGAGCTGCATTTCTCCATCATCTTTATCTCCACCGCCCGGCTTGCTGAAACGGTCGTCGAGCGCCTTCGTGCCGATTGCTCTGATGTCATTTTACGCGAGAACACCGGACTGGACTTCGGATCATGGTCTGCCGGTTTTGCGAAGCATCGTTCTGCCATTCAACACCGCTTGCTGCTCGCCAATGACAGTGTCTACGGACCGATAGGACCTCTGGCGACCGCGCTTGATCGGATGACGCGCAAACCAGCGGATTTTTACGGCCTAGTGGAAAGCCTTGAAAAAAGCTCACACCTACAGAGCTGGTTCTTGCTCTTCGAGCCATGGGTCGTACGCCATGCGACGTTTAAAGCAATCCTGACTCAGCCATTTGCCGAAATGACCAAGGCGCAGATCATCGAGAACGGCGAGGTCGGCCTGTCGCGGCGCTTGCTGGATGCAGGCTTTCGATACCAGGCGCTTTACATGATTAACGAGGCGGGGCTCACGGCCCGTCGCTATGCCGTGAACCCCATGCACCCTCTGTGGCGCGAACTTCTGTTTGAAGGTGGGGTCCCCTTCCTCAAAGTCCAGCTGCTCAGGGACAATCCGGTCGGCGTCGAGGATTCTGAAACGATATTGCGAGCCGTGGAGCCGCTCGACCCCCAGCTTTGCGATCTGATGAAATCACATCTCGCGCGAACGAAAGCCGGGGATTTACCGAGGTTGAACGTGCTGAAACGCCGGATCATAAATTACCGATATACGCTACTACGCAATGGCTACCGCCTCAAGCGCCAGAACAGACGCATGGCGGAGACGTTAAACTACCTCGGATTGGTTATTTTCATAGGGTCGCTGCAGACGTGGAGATTTCTCCGTCATTTTCAGTTCGACCGGGCACGGCTCGGACAACGACGATGAAGGCGGTGTTCCTCAACCGCGACGGCGTGCCTCATGAGGCACCGTTGCGCTACGGCAGATGTTCTCGCCGAGGACCTCGCGGAGGTTATAGTTCCCCCCGCTTGCCGGCCGTGCTAGACGGGCTGCGGTGCAACCATCTTCTTCTGGTCATGGCTACAAACTGCCCACATCGCGCGCGGGGTGCAGTCGCGCGACGCGATTCATGCAAGCCTCGAGAATGGCTAAGTTGTTAAGAACACATAACGTTGCGACCCGGCCATGACGATTAGCCGAGCTACTCGAACGTATCCGACGTTCGGCGTCTTGCCGCAGGCAGGCGCGGAGAGACTGTGCGGGAATATTCATTCGAAGCGATCGGAAAGACCGTGATGGCGATTTGAGCCTTCCACGAATTGGTCGATGGTAAGAACCAGCGATGCGCCATGGAAGTTAAAGCGACCACAGTTCCCGGAGTCTTTGTTTTGAAGCCTCGGTTTTTTCACGATGCGCGAGGCTATTTTGTCGAAACCTATAGCGCGCGCTCGGCGCAGAGGGCCGGCCTCCCCGCGACTTTCGTTCAAGATAACCAGTCGCTGTCGCTCAAGCGTGGAACGGTCCGCGCCTTGCACTTTCAGGTGCCGCCGAAGCCGCAGGCAAAGCTTGTCCGCGTAGTCCGTGGCAGCATCTATGACGTTGCTGTTGACCTGCGCCTTGGCTCGCCGACCTACGGCCGATGGGAGGCCGTGACGTTGACGGCTGAAGCAGGAGAACAATTATTCATCCCGCGTGGCTGTGCGCATGGGTTCTGCACGCTCGAAGCGAACACCGAAGTCGCCTATAAGGTCGATGACTATTATGCACCCGAATCGGAGCAAGGCCTGGCGTGGGACGATCCGACGCTGGCCATTAGCTGGCCGGTGTCGCCCGCGGATGCGGTGCTCTCCGACAAGGATCGGAGCCTCGGGCGCTTCGCTGACTTTGGCTCCCCGTTCCGCTATGATGCTTCTTGATGCCAAAGCGATTTCTCATCACCGGGGGCGCCGGATTCATTGGGTCGGCCGTTGTCCGCCACCTTGTCCGGGAGACCGATCATTGCGTCTGCGTCGTCGACAAACTCACTTATGCGGGCAATCTAGAATCGCTCGCTCCCGTGGCGAACAATCCGCGCTATTCCTTCGTGCAAGCCGATATTGCCGACGCCGCGAAAATAAAGGATATCTTTACCAGCTACGAGCCGGACATCGTGATGCATCTGGCCGCCGAAAGCCATGTCGATCGGTCCATCGACGGTCCTGCGGCATTCATTCAAACCAACATCATTGGCACCTATGCGTTGCTTGAAGCGGCGCTCGCCTATTGGCGCGGTTTGCCGAGCAGCGGGCAGGCCGCATTTCGTTTCCACCACATATCAACCGACGAGGTCTTTGGCTCGCTCGAGGCAGATGGGTGTTTTACGGAAACGACCGCATACGATCCACGATCACCCTATTCCGCATCGAAGGCTGCGTCCGATCACCTGGTTCGGAGCTGGCATCACACCTATGGCTTACCGGTCCTGATCACCAATTGCTCGAACAACTATGGCCCCTACCACTTTCCCGAAAAGCTTATCCCTTTGACGATCCTCAACGGTCTCGAAGGGCGGAAGCTTCCGGTATACGGGATCGGCAGCAATGTCCGCGATTGGCTCTACGTCGAGGATCATGCCCGCGCGCTCCTGACAGTCGTCGGCGCAGGACGCCTCGGCGAGACCTACTGCATCGGCAGTCGCAGCGAGAGGACCAATCTGGCCGTGGTCAAGGCAATTTGCGCGCTGCTCGATGAGCTTGTTCCCAGCAAGACCATAGGCTGTCGCGAAGCTCTGATTACATTTGTCGCTGATCGTCCCGGCCATGATCTGCGATATGCGATCGATCCTACCCGAATTTCGACCGAACTCGGCTGGCAACCGCGCGAGACGTTTGAAACCGGCTTGCGCAAGACCGTCGAATGGTATCTGAACAACCGGTCCTGGTGGCAGCGTGTCCGCCGCAGCGTCTATGGCGGCGAACGCCTAGGAGTCCTGGCGTGATACTGGTATTCGGCGGCAATGGGCAGCTCGGCCAGGAACTAACGCGCGCGGCGGCGTCACGAGCAATATCCATGCGCGCGCTGTCGCGCGCGGACGCCGACATTGGCGATAGCGCCGCAGTCAGAGCAGCACTCGCGCTCGGCAAGCCGGACCTCGTAGTAAACGCCGCAGCCTACACCAAGGTCGATCTCGCGGAAACCAACGTCGAGGATGCGCGGCGCGACAATGAGGTTGGCCCCGCCGTGCTTGCCAATGCCTGTGCCGTTGCGGGCGTCCCCATGGTGCACCTTTCGACCGACTACGTTTTCGACGGCACCACCGCCGGCGCCCGTCTCGAAAGCGACCCGTTATGCCCGATCAATGTCTATGGTCGTACTAAAGCCGCTGGCGAGGACGCGGTACGGCACATTCTAAAACGCCACGTCATTATACGCACGGCGTGGCTCTACAGTGAGTTTGGCCACAACTTTCTCAAGACGATCCTTCGCCTGGCGGCGACACGCGACGAGTTGCGCATTGTTGCCGATCAACACGGCAGCCCGACGTCGGCACGGGACGTCGCCGCAGCTATTCTAAACATTGCGCCTGTCCTGCTGCGGGGCGAGGATACTTGGGGGACTTTTCATTTCACTGCCGGTGGAGTGACGACGTGGTACGGATTTGGAAGCCGTATCGTGGCGATTCAGGCGCCGATCACCGGTCATAACCCGCGCATGGTCCCCATCCAAACCGCTGAATATCCGACGGCGGCGCAGCGGCCAGCCAACTCTCACTTGGATTGCCGATTGTTCGCGCAAGTTTTTGGCTTCTCGCCGCGTCACTGGACCGAGGGCGTTGACGCCACGACCCGGACGCTGGCGGCATCTTCGCAACAGCTGGCAAGCCATGTCGCGTAAGGGAATCATCCTCGCCGGTGGAGCGGGCACACGTCTGCACCCACTGACGATCGTCACGTCAAAGCAACTCTTGCCGGTCTACGACAAGCCGATGATTTACTACCCGCTTTCGGCGCTCATGCTTGCGGGAATTCGCGATATTTTGATCATCACGACACCGCAGGATCAGGCCGCATTTAAGCGTCTCCTGGGAACCGGGAAACAGTGGGGGGTTACTTTTGAGTATGCCGAGCAGCCGGTCGCCGATGGCCTCGCGCAGGCTTTCGTGATCGGTGCGGAATTTGTACGCGGGCATCCATCATGTCTGATCCTCGGCGACAACATCCTGTATGGACACGGACTGCAGCAAACCTTGCGCCGAGCCATTTCGAACACTCAAGGTGCCACCATTTTCTCACATTGGGTCGAAAATCCGCAACGCTATGGCGTGATCGAGTTCAGCAGCGATAATGAAGTACTTTCGATCGAAGAGAAGCCGCAAAATCCGAAGTCGAACTGGGCGGCGATCGGCCTTTATCTTTACGACGAGGAGGTCATCGAGCTGGTCAAGCAGCTAAAGCCCTCGGCGCGCGGCGAGCTGGAAATTACCGATCTGAACCTCCTCTACATGCGTCGACGACGGCTCACCGTTGAACGGCTTGGGCGCGGCTTCGCCTGGCTCGATGCCGGGACCCACGATTCCCTGTTGGAAGCCGCGGAATTCGTGCGTGTGCTCCAACACCGACAGGGGCAGCTTGTGTGCGCTCCGGATGAAATTGCATTTCATAACGGGTGGATCAGCGCTGCAGAGCTCAAGTTGCTTGCGGAAAAGCTTGGCAAGAGCTACTCGCGCCAGCTATTGGATAACCTGCGCAATTGAAGCGGCGACTGTGAAAGCGTGTACACCGCTTGATTTCGGCATCCCATGATGGCCAGCTCACAAGCACGTAATGATTGCCCATTTCCGCCTCCGAAGGGCTTTGACGTTGTTGGCGTGGAGGTAGTGCCGCGGCCCTTCGATCCCTCACCCTGGCACGGCTAGTGTCTTCAGAAATGGCGCCTATTCATTATGGCTTGTCTGCATCCTCCTATGTACGTTCAACGGTGCGAGGTTCTTGCGCAGCCAGCTTCTCTCTTTTGAGCACCAAACATCTGCCGATTGGCGGGTGGTCGCTTCGGATGATGGTTCCACAGATGAAACTGATGCAATTCTGTCGCAGTTTCGCGACAAGCTCGGTAGTTCTAGAATGCAGATAGGTAACGGTCCGCGGCAGGGGTTTGTCGCGAACTTTCTGACGCTTGCCTGCAACCGATCCATCACCGGCGATTACTACGCATTCTCGGACCAGGATGACATATGGGCACCGGATAAGCTGTCGCGCGCACTGAGCTGGCTCGAGCATATACCGGCCGACGTTCCGGCTCTCTGGTGTGGGCGCACGCATTTGATCGATGAGCTGGATCGGAGCATTGCGTACTCGCCTTTGTTCAGGAAAAGGCCAAGCTTCAAAAATGCCTTGGTTCAAAGCATCTTCGATGATGGCGTTGACTTCCTTCGAGCGGGGTGGTTACGATGACATGCGGGGCAGAGTTAACGGGGTCTTGGCCTTGCCAGTCGATCAGCTACCCATGGATCGGGACGTTGCAGCACCGCCGTCTGTCGAAGCACAGCAGTTTACATTGGTGCGCGTCGGTAATGGCCTCATGAAATACCGTCGGGTAAAAATTGATTTTCCCCGATGGGCCTAGTCATTGATGACCAGGGTTGCAATATTATTGGGAACGTTCAACGGCGCGCGGTTTCTGTCAGACCAGCTTCGCTCCTATGAGAATCAGACATTCGCTAACTGGCGGCTCTTTGCTTCGGACGACGGTTCTAGCGACGCCACTGTGACAATCTTGTCGCATTTCCTGGAAAAGCTTGGGCCATCGAGAGTCCAGGTCCGCAAGGGCCCAGGTTGCGGCTATGTCACGAATTTCCTTTCCCTTGCCTGCGATCAAACGATTACGAGCGATTACTTCGCCTATTCAGACCAAGATGACATATGGGAACCCGAAAAGCTCTCACGCGCCATCGATTGGTTACAAACAATCCCGTCCGAAACTCCCGCCATGTTTTGCTCGCGCACACGACTCATCGACGAAGAAGGACGAGCATACGGGTACTCTCTGCTGTGCCGGCGAAAACCGTCGTTCCGCAATGCTTTGGTGCAAAGTATTGCGGGAGCCAACACCATAGTTTTCAATGCAGCGACGCGCCGACTTCTAATGGCGTCTACATCCGCCGTGCAGGTGCCGTCCCATGATTGGTGGACTTATCTGCTGACAACGGCCGTAGGCGGTGTCGTCTGCTACGATCCAGTTCCGCTGATACGCTATCGGCAGCATTCGTCGAATGTCCTCGGCTCAAATGCTGGCTGGTTGAACGGTATCCGCCGACTGCAAATGCTGGCCCGCGATCGTTTTAAGAACTGGACCACGCAACACATCGCCGCGTTAGAGTCGTTCCGGCTGCGAATGACGCCGGAAAATCGCGAGCTGTTCGACCTCTTCTGCCAAGCCCGAAAGCAGAACCTGTTGCAACGACAGGTTGGTTTCTATCGTGCCGGTGTCTATCGTCAGACGTTGCTAGGCAATCTTGGATTAATAGTTGCGATCTGGGCAAAGAAGATTTGATCGGCACGAGGCGCTTGGTTTGCCAAAGGAAAAATCCGATGGCCGAATCTGATCCTCAAATTGATCGGCATTTCGGCGGCGTTCTTCTCAACCCCTCGGTCGACGATATCAATGCCGGCACCGGTGTTCCTGCGCTCCAGCAACACAAAAGCTACAAAATAACATCATTCGATCGAGGGCCATCATGACACACCGCATCCTTAAGTTGGCGGCGATCGCCACCGTGCTTTTCATGGCCGGAGCAGTTTATGCCCCGGCGCAGAGCCCCAATGAAGATGCTAAGGCCAAATCGGGCTGCGGGTTTGACAAGCCATGCCCCAAACCGCCGCCTGTGTCGGCGCACCCCGCCGCGAAACCCAGCATGGTGGGCAAGCCGGCAACCGACTGGCACCCGCCGCCCAAGGTCAGCAAGCCGCTGGACAAGGGTAACGTGCCGCCGCCGGCCGTGTCGCGCTCAAACACGACCACGAGCAACTGTGTTGCAACGGCGCGGGAGTTCGAAGCGCGGGTCGGAGCGTTTAATCGCCGATGCACGGGCGTGGGCTCGGTTTCTCAAGCTGCCCTTTATCGCCAGTGCGCCGAGGAGAAGGCAGCGCTTGCCTCCGAACAAGCGCAAATTTGCGCACGCT
>Ga0181523_10001307_pt1 | contig 26663 bp, 18 predicted proteins | sample PEATcosm2014_Bin_43_FD_119752 | JGI IMG/M metagenome (GOLD analysis project Ga0181523, IMG submission 119752) | Peatland microbial communities from MTU Mesocosm Facility, Houghton, MI, USA - PEATcosm2014_Bin05_30_metaG | ecosystem: Environmental > Terrestrial > Soil > Wetlands > Peat | place... | reverse complement strand
GATCGCCCATGCCGCATGGGAGTGCGCCGATCCGGGCATGCAGTTCGACACCACGATCAACCGGTGGCACACGGCGTCGAATACCGGCCGCATCAACGGGTCCAACCCGTGCTCGGAGTACATGCACCTCGACGACTCGGCATGCAACCTGGCCAGCCTCAACCTGATGAAGTTCCTCCACGAGGACTCCTCGTTCGACATCGCCGGCTTCCGGGCGTCCGTCGAGGTGATCTTCACCGCGCAGGAGATCATCGTGGGCAATGCGGACTATCCGACCGAGAAGATCGCCGAGAACTCGCGGCGCTTCCGTGAGCTGGGCATCGGGTACGCCAACCTCGGCGCACTTCTGATGGCCCAGGGGCTGCCGTACGACTCCGACCAGGGGCGGGCATGGGCCGGGGCCATCACCGCCCTGATGACCGGTCATGCCTATGCCACCTCCGCCCGCACCGCGGCACGCATGGGGCCGTTCGCCGGCTTCCACGAGAACGTCGAACCGACGCTGAACGTCCTGCGCATGCACCGCGACGCGGTGGCAGGCATCGACGAGGAGCAGGTGCCGACCGACCTGTTGTCGGCTGCGCAGGAGGCGTGGGACCTGGCCGTGGAGATGGGGGAGCAGTATGGCGTGCGCAACTCGCAGGCCAGCGTGCTTGCACCCACCGGGACCATCGGACTGTTGATGGACTGCGACACCACCGGCGTAGAGCCCGACCTCGCACTGGTCAAGACCAAGAAGCTGGTCGGCGGGGGCACCATGTCGATCGTCAACCAGACGGTCCCACGTGCGCTGACCCGGCTGGGGTACTCGCACGACCAGGTCGGCGAGATCATCGCCTACATCGACGTGCACAAGACGATCGTGGGCGCGCCCTACCTCTCCGCTGAGCACCTGGCGGTGTTCGCCTGCTCGATGGGGGACAACACCATCCACTACCTCGGGCATGTCCGCATGATGGGCGCGGTCCAGCCGTTCATCTCCGGTGCCATCTCCAAGACGGTCAACCTGCCCGAGGACGTGACCGTGGAGGACGTCGAGCAATTGCATATCGACGCATGGAGGATGGGCATCAAGGCGGTCGCCATCTACCGCGACAACTGCAAGGTGGCCCAGCCCCTCTCCACCACCAAGAAGGAGGGTGCGGCGCCCGATCCCAGCGGGGACGCGGCCCCTGCCGGGTCCGATGCCGAGGCCCACGCCCGTGAGCTGGCGGAGAAGATCGCCGGCCTCGAGGCGGCCCTGGCCCACGAGCAGGTCCGCACCGCGGAGACGGTCGTGGTCGGTGCGGTGCGCGAACGCCTGCCCCGTCGACGCAAGTCGTCGACCTTCGCCTTCCGCGTGGCGGATTGTGAAGGGTATGTGACGGTGGGGGAGTACGAGGACGGGCGTCCCGGCGAGGTGTTCATGAAGGTGTCCAAGCAGGGCTCGACCCTCGCGGGCATCATGGACGCGTTCTCCATCTCGGTGAGCCTCGGTCTGCAGCACGGCGTGCCCCTCGCCACCTATGTACGCAAGTACACCAACATGCGTTTCGAGCCGGCCGGCATCACCGACGACGCCGACCTGCGCATCGCCACCAGCCTGGTCGACTACATCTTCCGGCGGCTGGCGGTCGACTACCTCCCGATGGAGGAGCGCGCCGAGCTCGGCGTGCTCTCCACCTCGGAGCGCATGCAGCCGACCCTGCCGGGGGTGGCGGAGAGGGCGACCGAATCGACCGGTGTGGTCGAGGTGGAGTCTGTCGATCCGGTGATCGCGACCGTGGTCGACGGCAGCGCACCTGCTCTCGCACAGCAGCACGCTCGTACCACACGGCCTGTTACCGCTCCGACAGACCAGCCGTTGGCCCGGGCCGAACCCCGGGATGCCCCCTACTGCTACCAGTGCGGCAATGCCATGCAGCGGGCCGGCTCCTGCTACGTGTGCGCCAGCTGCGGCACGACCAGCGGCTGCTCGTAGTTTCGAGTGGCTCCGAGATCTCAGCGAGAATGACGCACTGATTTCATCGGGTGACAGGCAGTTTCAATGGCCAGAAGTGGGGCGACGGGAGGCCAGATGGCCTCCCGTCGCTGTTCTGGCGCATCGCCGATGAAGTGATCGGCTGTCACAGGGTTTCTTCTGTGATGGGACCGTTGCCTGTCGTGGGCACCTGGACATGCGACACCAGATCCACCGACGGGGCTCGGTGGAGAAGACCCCACCGGTGGTGCCGTCAGGGGACCAACGCTCGAACTCCGCCCGGTTCTGGGCTAGTCCCGCGAACACGGGTAGCTCTAGTACGATCGCAGACGCTTGTGCAGCATCCATCGGAGTCATCACAAAGGAGAGTCCCATGTCCAAGTCGAACGCGGACAGTTCGGGATCGGATGTGGGGGTGCTCATCCTTCGGCTGACCATCGGCCCGATGATGATCATGCACGGGATGAACAAGGTGCGAGGCCCGGGTGGCCTGGACGGGACCACCAAGTGGTTCGAATCGTTGGGCCTGGAGCCAGCGGGCGTTCATGCACGAGTGGCTGCAGCCACGGAGATCGGTACCGGCACCCTGCTCACACTCGGAGCCATGACACCGTTGGCTTCTGCCGGAGTCATCGGGCTGATGACCGCCGCCGCCGCTACTGACCATAAGGGAAAAGGCTTCTTCATCTTCAAGGGTGGATGGGAGTACGTCGGCGTGGTCGGTGCCACTGCAGCCGCGATCTCCGCCCTTGGGCCCGGGCGATTCTCCGTCGATGGCGTTCGGGGAAAGAAGAGAGGCGGACTACCGTCGGCCCTGTTCTCCTCGGCACTGGGGATCGGGGCCGCAGTCGGCATGCTGAAGACGAGCCACCGGAAGGACGGCTCCACGCAGACACCCGGGGAATGATCTCGGATTATGCTGCGCGAGCCGGTGCGGTCCTCGGCTCACGTGGGCGACCTCCAGTGGTCAAAGCCCCACTCGACCGATCCTTCGCCTCTCGCCTCCACTGCATACTTGGATACCAACTGCCGGGAGAGCCCCCAGGTTTCGCCTAGCTCGTGAAGCAGAAGTGGAGATCGCCTGCTACCTCAGCGAGGAGATCCGCGCATCGGGCACCTTCGACGGCATCCATCTGATCCCGCTCGCCCGCTACCGAGAGATTGCTGCACGGTTGGAGCCCTTGTTGTAGGCGGCGCACTGCGCCGTACTAGGAGTCAGTCGGATCGAATCGGATCGGACGGACCTTCTGGCAGTGTGATCCGCGGCGGCATGATCTCTGGGGCCATTTCGGGAACGAAGCTTCTCGATCACTGCTTGCCTGTGGTCACGGTCGACGTTCCCGCCGTATTTGAACTTCGCCCGCACCGCGTCCATCGAAATGGTGATGGCCCGGATCGCCCGGAGCCTGGTGGGGTGAGCCAGCTCGGCGAGGGCATCGAAGACGGGGTTTGGCCCAGCCAGATGGAGCAGTATCCGGTCGCCGTCGAGAACAAACTGCGTTGGCGCCACCACCGGCACAGCCCGGCCGACGCCTGCGGCGATCAAATGGCCGAACGCGTGGCTCTCGACGAACGGTCGCCACTCTTCTTCGCCGATGCCGCCATCGACCGAGGGGATGTACATGAGGCTCGTGCAACTCCAAGCTGAGCGTCAAGAGGCTGGTTCCCAAGGGTAGTTGAGCAGGACCGTAGGCGCTTCGGCCCCGGGGGCGATCGGGCGGTGCCCACCACAAAGGTCCGTGCTGGGCACCGGTGTTCGAGGTGGTATGCCGCGTCGACCCCGGAGATACCGGCGCCTACGACGAGTACGTCGAAGTACTCCGCGTGTATCGGCGCGCCCGCCTCGGTCCGGCCATGTGGCCGATCTCCTTCGGTACGCCAACCTGAGAGATGCTGGTTGGATCTACGCCGGAGAGCAGCGCGCACCGACTGACGTACCCGGCGAGGTCACGGTCGGTGGTTCCGCACCTGCTCCCCAGCCGGGTCTCCGGGGAGGGGAGCAGGCGAAGGGTGGCATCACACTCGATACTCTCTACTGGGAAGCCGCGAGCATGGTGAGGAGGAGTCAGGTGAAGTTGGCGAACCTGAATGGTCGGGCCACGGTGGTGACCGACTCGGGCGGCGTGGACCTGGCGGTGGCGTCCGACGGGCGCATCGGGCCGGATGTCCAGCCCCTCTACGACGACTGGGGCGCGCTGCGCACCTTCGCCGCGGGGTTGGCCGGTGCGACGGCCACGCCGTTCGAAGAGGTGCAGCTGGCCTCGCCGGTACCGTCCCCGCGCCAGGTCTTCGCCATCGGCCTCAACTACGCCTCCCACGCCCAGGAGACCGGCACCGAGGCACCCTCGGTGCCGGCAACGTTCACCAAGTTTCCGTCCAGCCTGGCCGGCCCCTTCGATCCGGTCGAGCTCTCCGGCGCCACGGTGGACTGGGAGGTCGAACTGGTCGCCGTCATCGGGGCCAGGGCCGATCGGGTGACCGAGGACGATGCCTGGGCCCATGTGGCCGGACTGACCGTCGGCCAGGACATCTCCGATCGCACCATGCAATTCGCAGCGGCGGGTCAGTTCTCGCTCGGCAAGTCGCACCGCGGATACGGACCGATGGGGCCCTGGCTGGTTACCCCCGACGAGTTCGCCGACCCTGACGACCTCGGACTCGGCTGCTCGATCAATGGCGAGGTGGTGCAGGACGGCCGCACGAGCGATCTAATCTTCCCGGTCCCGCGGTTGATCGCCGAGCTCTCCGCGGTGCTGCCACTGCTCCCTGGCGACGTCATCTTCACCGGGACGCCGGCCGGCGTCGGCATCGCCCGCCAACCGTCACGGTTCCTCGCCGCCGGCGACGTCCTCGAGAGCTGGATCGAGGGGATCGGGACCATCCGGAACCACATGGTCGCCCGAGGCGGCTGATCGGGTGCGCAACTGTGGGATCGATGGCGAACTCTCCCGGCCTCAGCCCGCTCCCGCGGACGAGGTCGTGATTCCGCAATCGACCTGGACCGTCCAGAGCGGGTTCGTGGCACTGAACACCGACCCGGTCACCGCGAACGACGCATCCCACCGGTTGTCGGCGCCATCACCGGGGAGTGGGCTTCGTCTCCAGCACCGGGCCGCCGATCCCACCTCCCTTCCGGCGCCGATCCCGCTCGTCCGCCGCGTCCAGTGACCTCCTTGCGCTGGTCCGGTCATCGGTCCGGCTGTTCCCATCGACTCAACGGCACCGCTCAAGAACGCGTGCATCCAGGGCGTATCGGCAGCTCGGACCACCGATCTGAGTGCGGCGCATGCCGTTGGTGCCCCCTGCGAACGGCCCGCTGCGATCCCCGCCCGGGCTGCCCTTAGAGGCCGGCGATCCCCTTGCCGATCAGGACCACGCCGAAGATCAGGAACAGCATGGCCAGTACGACCCCGTTGTTCTGGACGAGCCAGGATCTCCACCCGTTGAGGACCTCTTGGGCCTTGTCCCTCATGGCGAGAGTCACCACCAGCGGGGCGGCGACCCCGAGGATGGCCACGACGGCGTACACGGCGACGGCACCGATCTGCTGTCCCGTGGAGAGGCCGGCCGAGGCGATCGAGAGCGCCGCCGCCAGGCCCACGACCACGTTCTTCGGATTCAGTGCGCCGATGGCCACGCCGACGGCGAGGGACTTCCCCGGAGCAAAGGCGGCGATGCCGTCCATCCACTTGGGCATGGCCGCGTCCTCGCCGGGCTTCGGCCGATCACGGAACCGACGCCTCGCAGCCACCAGCAGGAACGCGCCCAGCACCAGCCTGAGGATCGAGGCTCCCCTGGACGGTCCCGAACCAGGCGACAGGTTGACCGTTCCTGCAACGGCGACGAGTAGCCCCAGCAGGCCGGCGACCCCTACCGTGAACCCGACGAGGTAACTGGCCGCATTGGTCACCGGCTTCTTGGTGAACAACAGCAGGATTTCTGCGATGATCGGCACAGGCGAGATCGTGACTGCGATGGCGAGGGGGAGCAGGTCCCCGATCACAGCTCTCAACGACGTCTCCCTTCGATCATGTCCGGATCGGGACGGCGGTGCAGCCGACTGCCGAACGGGCATCGAGGATGGGCCCGGACCGCCACCCGCTCGTCACCGTACCGGAGTCGGGGAGCGCAGGATGGAGCTTTCCGTCCCGGTGAAGGTGGAGCTCCCGGTCCGCAGGGCCAGCACCCCCTCCGCGCCAAGAGGTGCTGACCCTGCGCACCGCCGGAGCGGCGCACCGGTCTGTGACTGGGAACCGTTTCGCATCCGCCGGAGAGCCTCCGACCGTCGCACCCACGGCGGCCTACACTCCGCTGCCGATCGTCCCGGTCCCGGTTCAGTCAGGCCTGGCTGCCACTCCCTCGGCTTCCTCGTCGAGGACCTCGGTTTGGAGGTCGATCCGCTTGGCGAGATGCCGGAATGCACGTAGCCCCGCATTCTCCAGGGCATGCTCGAGGGAGAGCTCGCTGACGATCAGCAGGGCCGTCTGGCCGTTGTCGATCAGATCGCCGAACTCCTTGACGTCCGAACGCGGCTCGGCATGCTCCAGACGCACGGTCACGCCGGTGCTGCCGTCCACGATCTCCGAGCGGACGGACGTCGGAGGGAAGATCAGGCTGATGACGACACCTATGGCGATGCCGGGCCGGTCCCCTCGCTGCGTGATCGCCTCGTCCATCTTCATATGGAAATGACCATCCTCGCCCCGGGTGATCACTGCCGCCGAGTACGTCACGCCGGCCCCGGCGACCTGGAGGCCCCTGATCACACCGAAGTCATCACGAGCGGCTTGTTCGCTGTAGTAGGTACCGACGTACACAAGCAGACCGCCGCCGCCGACCATCGTGTTACCCTCCGATTCGGTGCGCGAAATGCTCACCACCCGCCACCGCCACCACTATCCACGATCCGTGGCCGCACGGATACACCCGGATCGGGTGTATCCCACCCCACGTTTTGCCCTCCGGAGGGCAGCGGGACGAGACTTGCGCGGTGAGCGCAGGCAGAACAAGGCCGAAGCGCCTCGGTACCGACCGTTTCCCGGAGCGCGGCCTTCTCTTCGGCCTGCCGATCATCACATCGAAGCTGGTGGCGCCTCCGCTCCCGATCGGCTTCACTCCGCGCCCACGTGTTGCCGGCGCCCTCGCGGGCGCAGCCGGCACCATATGTGTCGTGCTGGCACCCGCCGGCTATGGCAAGACGACCGCCACGGTGGAGGAAGTGGCCGGCGAGGAGGCGGAGAACGTCGCCTGGTTGTCGATCGACGCCTACGACTCGACCGAGCTCAGCTTCTGGGCGCACCTCACCGCCACGATCGACCAGGCGCGCCCCGGGGTCCTTCGGGCCATGGTCGATTCGAACGAGCAGAGCCCCGTCCTCGGAGGGGGCCGGTTGGCGGCGTCTCTCGTCGCCGCCCTCGACGGCGACGAGGCCCTGGTCATCGTCCTGGACGATCTCCATCATCTGAAGAGCCGCGCCCTGTGGGAGCAGCTGGGGTTCTTCCTCGAGCGCCTGCCGCCCGGCATTCGGGTCATCGCCACGACCCGAACGGTGACGCCTCTCCCTGTCGAACGCTGGCGGAGCCAGGGCCGGGCCTCCGTCGTGGACGAGCAGATCCTCCGGTTCGACGCCGCCGAGGCCGCCGGCCTCATCGCCGGCGTCAGCGATCGAGACGTGTCGTCGGGTGAAGTGGCCGAGCTGGTGGCCCGCAGCGAGGGCTGGGCTGTCGGCCTCGTCTTCGAAGCCCTCGCCGGGCACGCACCGGCTGCGACCGGCGCCGTTCGGTCGGAGAACAGTCCGAAGCCGCCGCGGACCGTCATCAACTACCTGGCCACCGAGGTACTCGACACCCTCGGGGCCGACGACCGCGGGTTTCTGCTGTCGATCTCGGTTCTCGACGAGTTCGACAACGAACTGTGCCGACGGGTCACCGGTGAGGGTGACGCCGGGTTGCGGCTGCGCTCCCTCCAGGTCGCCAACCTGTTCCTCGTCCCGGTCGATGAGAATGCCGGGCGATTCCGCTTCCACCACCTGTTCCGTGAACTCCTGCTCGAAGAGCTCGACCGCCGCGATCCCGGTCGGCGGATCGAGCTCCATCAGCGCGCCGCCGCCGCGGCGGGCGCCGCCGGCGCCGTGACCGTCCAGATCCACCACCTGCTCGAAGCCGGCGAGGTCGTCACTGCATTCGATCTCATGGTCTGCCACGCCCTCAGGGTGGGCAGCCTGGCCACCGCTCGCGAGCTCATCGCCAGCTTCCCTGACGACTTCATGCTCGAGGACCCCCGCCGCATGCTCGACTACGTGCTCGTCCAGAGTCTGGCCGGTGAATGGGAGATGGCAGAGCAGTGGTGTGACCGGGCCCAGGCCGCACTCGTCGAGGACAGCGGGCCTCTCCGGGCGCGCCTGGAGCTACACCGCGCCCTGGGTTTCGTCGGCTACGGCGAGGCCCAGGGCGCACTTGACGCACTCGAATCCAGTCGCGCCGCAAGGGGGGAAGACCTCAGGCCCGACGCCATGGTGGATCGCTTCTCGGCGGTGACGGCCGCCCGAGTCCACGTCCTGATCGAGCCCGATCCGGAGGCTGCGTCCTTCTGGCTGGAGGAGGCCCGGAAGCTGGGTCCCGAGGTCGTCCACGTCCACCAGATCTCCGTTCCTACCTTGACCGCCTTTCTCCGACTGTGGGCCGGGGATCTGGCCCAGGCCGAGCGGCTCGCCCGACAGGCCCTGGCCGCAGCCGACCAGCTCCACATCCCACTCGGACTGCATGCCTTTGAGGCGCTCCTGGTCCTGACCGACGTTCTCATCGAGACCGCGCGGCTGACAGAGGCCGTGTCCGTCCTCGAGCACGCAGAGGAAGTTGCCGGCCAGCTGGCGCCCGTGGCCGGCCAGGTCCACGTCGCGCTCCGACGCGTGGAGGTCACCGCGGCTACCCAGGGACCCGCCTCCGGAGCGGATGCGGCCGCTCGCGCGCGGGCCCGGTTCAACGACCAACGCCTGGGTGCTTCTCTTGTCGATGCGCTCGCGGCACGGCACGCCTACTGGCTTCTGGCCGAAGGTCGGACGATCGAAGCCTCCAAGCTCTCCGACACCATGCCGCCGGGACCACCCCGTTCCATCCTGCGTGCACGATTGGCTGCCCTGGAGCACCAGTGGAAGGTGGTCACCGGTCTCCTCGCCGATTCGGCGGAGTGGTCTGCGGCCGAGCGCATGGAGGCCGAACTGATCCGCAGTGGCGCAGACGGCTACCGGGGAGTGTCAGAGGTCCTCGAGCGCACCGGCGGGTTCGTGTGGTCCGTCGTCAAGCAGGGCCAACCCCTGCTTCTCCACCTCGAATCACTCGGGGACGCGGCCACCCCCGCAGTCACCCGCGTGCTGGAGCGCGCGGTCGAATTCAGCCCCGCCTTCCGACCTGTCCAATTCGGCGAAGCGGATGTCCGCATCACAGAGCGCGAGCGGACCCTCCTGCAGCTGCTTCCGAGCCACCTGTCGTACGCGGAGATCGCCGCCGAGTTGTACCTCTCGGTGAACACGGTGAAGTCGAATCTCAAGACGCTCTACCGCAAGCTCGGCGTGTCGTCGCGCTCGGAGGCCGTTCGGCAGGCTCGCGCCACCAATCTCGGCTGACGGTGCCTTCGAGGACAGCTGCCCCTGCCCCGTTCCCCGCGCGCCCGTGAACTGGGTATCATCCTCTCCTGGGCGACCTCGAGCCGCTCCGGGCGGTGGCGCCCGCCAACACCATCCCGGGGGGGATTCCTGTGCACGGTCGTCGGTCGGTGACGCTGCTGGTCACAATGTCCGTGATGGCCGGGCTCATGGCCGGATGCTCGGGTGCGGCCGGCTCGGAGAGCGGCCCCCAGGTGCCCGTCGCCAACGCGCGGGCGAAGTTCACGGGTCAAGGATCCATCGGCCAGGCATATGTCCTCGGTGCGTCGCCGGGACAGGGCCTGGTGCTGGCCGACGCCGCCGGCGACCAGGTGGGTGGGGGTACGGCCGATCGTTTGGGAAGTCTCATCGTGCGCGGCGTTCCCCCTGGTCCCGGGTACACGTTCCGGTCGGTCAGTGGTTCGCGTGTGGTGGCCACGTCGCCGTTCCGAGTGTTGTCCACGTCCGACACGCCGTCGCCGGGCTTCTACGCGAGCCAGCACATGGCGGTCGGCCTCAACTACATCACCATGCGTGACGGGGTGCAGCTGGCGGCCACGGTCCGGCTCCCGCCGGGCAAGACTCTGGCGGACGGCCCGTTCCCCACGGTGATCGAAGAGTCCGGCTACGCCATTGCCGCCCCCCACAGCCTCATCGACGCCGTGCTCCACCTCAATGGGGAGTCCACCTCGGACCCGTTGGTCCCTGACTCGGCGACCGCAGTGGGGTCGCTCGTCGCCCCCCTGTTGGGCTTCGCCACCGTCAGTGTGCAGATGCGGGGCACCGGCTGTTCAGGAGGAGCGTTCGATCTCTTCGGCCTGCCCACCACCTACGACGGCTACGACGTCGTCGAGACGGTGGCCTCTCAGCTGTGGGTGGCGCACCACAGGGTCGGCATGGTCGGGATCTCCTTCTCGGGGATCTCACAGATGTTCGTGGCCGGCACTCGCCCGCCCGGGCTGGCCGCCATTGCGCCGATGAGCCTCACCGACGACCTCTACTCCACCGGGTTCCCCGGCGGCATGTTCAACAGCGGGTTCGCCGGGACTTGGCTAGCCCAGCGGGTCGCCGACGCCCAACCTGCTCCGCAGGGTGGCGAGCTCTACGCCCGGATCCTGATCGAGCAGGGCGACCAGCGCTGCCTGGCCAACCAGGCCCTCCACCTCCAGGTCCAGAACATCGAGGCCATGCTCCAACAGGCCAGCCACCAGGTACCGTCCCTCTACGACCAGCGGTCACCCTCGACCTGGGCCAAGCGCGTCGACGTGCCGGTGTTCCTCTCGGGTGCCTTCCAGGACGAGCAGACGGGGGGGCAGTGGCCTGCCATCGTGAGCGACCTGAGCCATGACCCCGACGTCTGGGTGACCATGGTCAACGGCACGCACGTCGACTCACTCGGGCCCGGCACCATCTCCCGGTGGATCGAGTTCCTCGACCTGTTCGTCGCCGACCAGGTCCCCACCTCGTCGCCGATCCTGCAGACGCTGGTCACCCAGCTCTATCGGCAGTTGGCCGATGCACCCACCGGCCAGGTCGCGCCCATACAGTTCACCGACGAGCCAACCGTGGCCGCTGCCCGCTCTGCGTTCGAACGGCAGCCGCGCATCCGGGTGCTCTTCGACAATGGAGGGGGTAGCGCCGGCCCGGGAGCGATGCAACCGGTCTGGAGAGCCGACTTCCCCTCGTGGCCGCCCCCGCAGGCGAAGGCCTCGACGTGGACGCTCGGTCCCGGCGGCACGTTGCTGACGTCGTCGCCGCCGGCGTCCACGGTGTCGTTCATGCCGAATCCATCCTCCCGTCCCGCCACCGACCTTCCGCAGGGGAACCCGTGGTCGGCGCTTCCGCCGTATCAGTGGGCACCGGTCACCGGTGCCGGCGGCCTGGGCTTCATCTCGCCGCCGCTGGCCCACGATGTCGTGGTGGTGGGCCCAGGCAGCCTCGATCTCTGGGTCAAGAGCTCGGCCGCGGACACCGATCTCCAAGCCACCGTGTCGGAAGTCCGGCCGGATGGCAAGGAGCTCTTCGTGCAGACGGGGGAGCTGCGGGCCAGCGACCGGGCATTGGACAACGGGTCCTCGACGGCCACCCAGGCCGTTCCCACCTACTCGGCGGCCACGGCACGGCCACTTCCCAAGGGCCACTTCACCGAGGTGCGTATCCCCATCCTCCCGTTCGCCTACGCCTTCCGGGCTGGGTCGCGCATCCGCGTCACGGTCACCGCACCGGGAGGGGACCGGCCGGTCTGGCAGTTCGTCACTTACCAGACGCACGGTACGGTCAAGGACGCCATCGGGCTGGGCGGCGCCACCCGGTCGGCACTCGTCCTCTCGGTCGTGCCCGGCATCACCCCGCCGGATCCCCAGCCGGCCTGCCCGTCGCTTCGGGGACAGCCGTGCAGGGCATACGTGGCTGCTGCCAACGGCGGCTAGTGCTCTGACCCCTGGGTACCGTGAGGAGCCGCAGCGGGGCACGGCATGATGCCTCAGGCGGACGCGTGCTGGTCCTCGTTGCGGTACCGAGCGAGGAGCTCGATCTCGTGTCGGTGCGTGGGGAAGAGCGTGGCGACGACCACTGCGCCGAGGACGATCGAGACGGCGCCGGCGGCGTAGGCCCAGTTGGCGCCGGACAGGAACGACGCCCGTGCCCCGGCGACGATCTGTTTCGCGTACTGCGGGTTGGCCTGGGCCAGTGCTGCCGCGCTCGAGTAGGAGCGCTCGAGGGTATTGGTCACCTGGGTGTCCAGATTCGCCCCCGAGGCCGAGATCCGTGAGGCCACCGCGGTTGCGTAGCCGGCGGTCAGGATGGCGCCGAGGATCGACTGCATGATCGACCCGCCCAGGTCGCGCTGGAGGTCCGCGGTACCCGAGGCCATGCCGGCCCGGTGCACCGGGACCGAGCCGGTGAGCGAGTGCGATGCGGGGGTACCGGAGAGCCCGATGCCGACGCCCATCAGGATGAAGGCGAGTGCCACCGGGGCGTAGCCGGAGGTGGCCGTCCAGAGCAGCAGCATCACCAGGAAGGAGAGGAACAAGAAGGCGTAGCCGATGAGCAGCGTCGCCCGTGAGCCCACACTCTCGATGAGCTTAGCCGAGAGCGGGGCGGCCAGGAGCATGAACACTGCGGCTGGGACCACGGACGCACCGGCCCGGAGTGTGGAGTAGCCGAGCACGTTCTGGAGGAATTGCTCACCGATGAACATCGCCCCCATCAGGGTGCCGAACACGATCAGGCCGGCCACGGCCGCCACCCAGAAGATCCGTCGGGAGGCCACCTGGAGGTCGAAGAGCGGGTCCGGTGCCCTCTTCTGGCGGAAGAAGAATGCGGCCAACGCCACGACGGCAATGACCCCGCCGACCAGGGCGACCCCTGCCTCGCCCGCGCTGGGGGCGAAGTTGATGGCGAGCACCAGCGCCACCACCCCGACGATGGAGAAGGCCCCGCCGAGGTGGTCGACCCTGTCATCGGTCTCGTTGACGTGGCTCGGCACGAAGGCGACGGCGAGCACCAGGGCCACCACGGCGAGCGGGGCGGTGAGCAGGAAGACCGATCCCCACCAGGCAAAGGTCAGGAGCCATCCGGCCAGCAGCGAGGCGAAGGCGATCATGGCGCCCCCGACCGCCGACCACAGGGCGATCGACCGTGTCCGGGCCTGGCCGTCCCACAACGCGGTGATCAGCGCGAGCGTCGTCGGAAAGGCCATTCCGGCCGCCACTCCGCCCAGGAGCCGGGCAGCGATGAGGACGCTGATCGACGGGGCCCATGCGGCCAGGAGCGACGTGGGGATGGTGAACACCATGCCCAGGAGCAGCATCATCTTGCGCCCGTAGCGGTCGCCCAACGCGCCCAGGTAGAGCACGGTCCCGGCCAGGCCGAGCGAGAAGCCGACGCTCACCAGGTTGAGCTGGGTCTGCGTGGCGTGAAAGTGCTCCCCGATGTCGGGAAGGGCCACATTGGCCACCGCCAGGTTGAGGTTCGCCACCGATGCCACCGAGATGAGCCCGACCAGTACCCACCCTTGGCGTGCCGGGGCAGACGACGCCACCTGGGTGGCGGGAGCGCTGCTCGTCATCGTCTCGTTCTCCCTGAGTGTTGTCGGGCGTCCCGACCATGCTGGCTGTCCTGTGTGGGGAATACCGGCACTCCGGCGACGGGCCTGCTCTTTCACCGATTCGTCAGGATCACCTGGGTATCCTCGATGGGATGAGCACGTCACCCGCACGACAACAGCCACGGCAGCAGCGTCCCGCGGGGCTGTTGGACACCGGGCTCGGGTCACTCCTCGCTTGGTTCCATATCGATTTCCGTCCGAGAGGCAGGCAGCCCTCGTGGGGGCGGCTGGCCACTGCCACCATCGTCTCGATCGTCGGCTCGCTGGTGGCCGACGCCCTACTGGTGGCGATCGGCACAAAGGTCTTCCCTTCGACCAAGGGGTTCGTGCACTTCCGGTTCGGCGACTACGCCAAGCTCACCATCATCGGGGTGATCATCGCCTGCGCTGCCTGGCCCGTCGTCACCCGGATCTCGTCGCGGCCGCGGCGGCTGTTCTTCTGGATGGCCATCGCGGTGACCGCCGCGCTGCTCCTGCCCGATCTCTGGATCCTGCTGCAGGGGGAGCCGGCCAACGCGGTCCTGGTCCTGGTGGCCATGCACCTGGCCATTGCCGTCGTGACCTACAACGCCCTTGTCCGGCTGGCGCCGGCCGGAGGGGAACGGCCAGACGCACGACGCTGACGGTCGGTGGCCGGCCGGCAGGGGCCACCCATGCCGTGCGCACCGCTCGATAGATGCCAGAATTGGGAGCCGGTCGATCCGGCAGTGATCGCGACGAATCGGCCGGCGGTGGTGGGCGGGCGATTGGGCGCACCCACGGAGAGAGCCCCGATGACGCCGACGACGACCCCAGAGCGCGATGGCTGAGCCGTCGGCACCCGGCCCGGAAGCGCCCGAGCACGAGGGGGCGGTGCACTGGCTGGCCGACTACGTGTACGGGACCATCGCCACCCTGGTGGCGATCGCCGGCCTCACCTTCGAGTCCAACCCCGGAGAGCTCACCACCGCTGGAGTGGTCATCGTCGGAGCAGTGGCCATCTGGTTCGCCCATACGCTGTCCCGTCTGGTCATCAGGCGGTCGTGGCAGCACCTCCGGTTGACGTGGGCCGAGGTGGGTGACGGGCTGGCAGGTTCGTGGTCCATCGTGTCCGCCGCCATTCCGGCCACAGTGATCTTCGTCCTGGCCGGCGCCCACCTTTGGTCGATGCGGACCGCCTTCGTCCTGGCCGAGGGAGTGGGCGTGCTCGCCCTGGCTGTGGTGGGAATCGGGACGGTGGGCGGTGCGAACCGATCGCTGTTCCGGAGGGTGCTCTACGTCGTCGGCCTGGTGTCGGTGGGGATCACCATCGTGCTGCTCGAGCTGGCGGTCCATCTGCTGTAGCGGCGGGACGCCAGGGCGATAGGGTGGACCGAGGGCTGCAGCGTCCTCGGCACGGAGGGAGGGCGCCGGTGAACGACCAGGGCGTTATCGGGGACGTGGGGCCCAACTGTCGTGAGCCATCGGCACAGGGCTTCACCGATGCGGAGCTGACCGAGCTGGCCCTGGCGGCAGACCCGGGTGCGCCCATCGACGACGATGCCGTGCCCGTTGCGGTCTACCTGGCCCAGGAACCGGGCCTCCTACCCTCCTGGTACATGCCCTCGCCGATGACACGCCACAGCAGGGGCTGGCAGGTTCCCGTCGTCCTGGTGATCGTGGCCGCCTTCTTGATCATCGAGGCGTTCGGCCTGTGCAGCACGTTCGGCCAGCTGGTGCCGGGCTGAACTCGATCGTCGGTAGGCCGCGACCGCCGATTGAACACGAACAGTGGTGGAGCAACAACACAGGGCGCGCGACGGTTGCCTGATGCAGTTCTACCAGGCAAGATGGATGTATCGGGAGATGGCGACCCAAGGGTTCCGGAAATCCGGTAGGGGTACGTGGAGGCAGACTTCCACGGAAAGAAGGGCACTGTTATGTGGGCGAAGCGACTGGTGATCGGTGCTGGAATAGCGGTGGCGTCGTTCCTGATGGTTCCCGGCGTGGCCGGTGCAGCCACCACGAGTTGTTACACAGGCTGCACCCCGCCCACGATCGCCGCGACGTCCGTTGAAGTGGCTCCGGCCGGTGCGCTGCCCTACAGCTCGACGACGAGTGCGGCCACCACGACGAATCCGGAAGGCACGTCGAGCCTCCCCTTCACCGGGGCTGACGTGGAGGAGTTGGCGGTCTTGGGTGTCGGCGCCGTACTGGCCGGTGGGCTCCTGCTCCGCCGCCGCCGTTCGGTCGCCTGAGCAGACCCCCGTCCCCAGTGGTGTTGCACCTCGCTTGATCCACGTTTCATGGGTCGTGGCATCGACGCTGTGAAGTGCAGGCAAGAGGCGCGCTGAGACGTCGCGCCGCCTCGTCCTCTGAGCTCCTGCCCGGCAACCGCCCGGCCCGGTGAACCCCCGTGGCGTCAGAAGCTGGCAGGCAACAGCGGGGCCACCGCCCCGAAGAAGAAGAAGACGACGCCCAGCCAGACGACCAGCCCGACCCCGATGACCACGGCCCGCCGCGACCGCCGCGACCGGCCGATGGCGATCCACAGCCCTGCGGTCAGCGCGACCACCACCACGCCCCAGAGGATGGCGGCCGTCCAGTTCCGGGCCGGCGTCGGTGATGAGGACCGACTGCGGGGAGGGGCGGAGACCGGTACCACCTTGGGGCGTACCAGGATGCTGGCCACCAGTGCGGCGCGGACCACCAATCGTTGGCTGGCGCTGTAACGCGGGTTGCACGTCGTCAAGGTGAGCTGGGGGGTCGTCGTCGGGCCGACGACGACCACGTCGCTCGGGCTCACGGCCATGCTCCAGGTCACGTGATACAGGAAGATCCCCTGCAGGGTGGTGATCGTGATGGAATCGCCCGGAACGAGGTCGTTGAGGTTGTAGAAGGGGTGCTGGTAGGTCGTGCGGTGCCCGGCGATGGAGGCATTCCCCGCTTCACCCGGTAGCGGTGTGCCCGGGTAGTGCCCGGGGCCGGCCTGCAGTTGGGCTTCACCGGTGCCTTCGACGACCACCATCGACACACTGATCTTCGGGATGGTGATGACGCCCACCGCGCTGCCGGTCGGCGGGTCGGGGATGAACGGTGCCACCTGGGCGGCCCGGCCCGTACTGTTGCCGGTCGTGGGGGTCGTCGTGGGCCGCGCCCCCGCCTGCTGTTGGGCGGCTCGGAACTCCCCGCGCAGTTGGCTCTGGGCCCGCGCCGTCTGCAGGCCGGTGCCCCACAGCAGGTAGGGGATGAACAGCAGAATCAGAACACCGCAGACCAGGACCACCCGCCCGACCGCCATTCGGATGGTCGTGAACGACACGTGGCGATGCTAGCGGTGCAGCAGCTCGGGACCCGGTCGCGGCGTGGGACCGCGCTCGGGCCGATGCTCGCTGATGCCGTTCCCGGAGCCTGCTCCGGTACCATCGGGGGCTCGTATCCGATGCGTCGGCGGCGCGTGCAGTGATGCAGGTCCGTTCGCCGGTGCCACAAGCATCGAATGGCAGCCGTGAGCGATAGCAGGGGTCGACGGCGACGCAGAAGGTTGATCGCCACGGGAGTGATCGTCGTGGTGGCCGTGTGGGGTGGCGTGCTGGCGGCGATGACCTTCTCGGCCTATCGCCACGACAAGCAGGGTCTCGCCGCACTCGAGCTGATCAAGTCCGACCTCAGCCCGGGCGAGTTGACGTCCTCGGGCTCGGTGCACACGCTCGAGGTGGCCCGCGCGGAGTTCGCGGCCGCCCAGTCCGACCTCTCCTCACCGCTGTTCGCGCCGGTGACGGTGGTGCCCGTGGTCGGTCGGCAGTTCCGGTCGGTGCGGGCGTTGAGCACCGCGGCGGGCACGGTGTCAGAGGTGGGCGCGTCATTCCTCACCGAGGTCCACGGCGTCCTCGACGAACCGCACGGTGCCGGTCCCGGCCGGGTGGCATCGCTCCGCCGGCTGTCGGCCCTGTCGTTGTCCGCGCAGGCCCGACTGGCCCGGATCGACACCGGCCCCCCGCAGGCGCTGGTCGGCCCCCTGGCCGCCAAGCACACCGAGTTCGTCTCGCAGCTGGACACCGCCCGTAGGCGGCTGGCCACAGCGGCCGGCGTCTCCGCCGTGACAGCGACCATCCTTCAGGGCCCCCAGACCTACCTGGTGCTGGCCGCGAACAATGCGGAGATGCGGGCCGGATCCGGTGCCTTTCTCGAGGTCGGCGTGGCCACCACCGGGGACGGGTCGGTGCACCTGGGGGACCTGGCTCCTTCGGGGGATCTGACGCTCCCGGTGGGAGCGGTCACCGTAACGGGAGACCTCGAGCGCAACTGGGGCTGGCTGGAGCCGGGCGTCGACTGGCGAAATCTCGGGCTCACGCCGCAGTTCGAGGTGAACGCACCGCTGGCAGCGCGCATGTGGACCGCCTCGACCGGCCAGCAGGTCAACGGGGTACTGGCACTGGACGTGGCGGGGGTGCAGCAACTGCTCGAGGCGACCGGTCCGGTCGAGGCCGGGGGCCAGACGGTCGGCGCGGACAACGTCGAGCAGTATCTGCTCCACGATCAGTACGCGGGCCTGACCGACAATTCGGAGGCGGCCGGGAGGCAGGACGCGCTCGGGGCCCTGGCCAGCGCCGTGCTGCGCCAACTGCAGGGCCAGTCCGCCGACCTGCGGTCGCTCGGGAACGCCGTGGCGAGTGCCGTCGCCGGCCGTCATCTGATGCTCTGGTCGAGCAATCCGGTCGACCAGGCGGCATGGGTGGCCAGCGGCGTGAGCGGTAGCCTCACCCCGCACTCGGTGGACGTTGCGGTGATCAACAGGGGTGGGAACAAACTGGACCAGTACCTGCCGGTGCAGGTGGCGGTCAGCACCGAGCCTGCCGGGTCCGGTACGGCGGTCACGTTGACCACCCATCTGGTCGACACCACGCCGGACGGTGAATCGCAGTTCATCGCCGGTCCGTATCCTGGGGTTCCTGTCGAGTACGGCGGGTACACGGGGTTGGTGGCGGCCAACCTGCCGGCCGGCGCCACCGACATCACCATGACCGGAGCCGGCCCGCTGAGCGCCAGGAGCGGCGAAGGCCCGACCTGGCTGGTGGCGGCTCCGATCACCATCCCCCAGGGTGCCTCAGCGACGGTGGTGGTTCGCTTCCGACTGCCTGGGACCCATGGGTCGATAACCGTGGTGCCCTCCGCCCGCATCCCTGCAGAGCAGTGGACCTTCGCCGGTGAGACCTTTGCCGACACTGCGCCCAAGAACATCACCTGGTGAGCATCGGCCCGGGTGATCCGCTCTCGGACGTCCGGCCGCGGGCGGTCGGCGAGTAGTCCGCGGGATCCGGGCACCGACTGGAGTGGCGGTCAGTTGATGGCGATGACCGGCTGCTTCAGGTCGAGCCCGCCGGCGGAACCGTAGAAGGAGGCGTCCCCGAAGGTGAAGATCCCGCCGTCCCTGGCCACCAGCCAGTAGCCGTTGCCGTCGGGGGTCCCGCGCATCCCGACGATGGGCTGGTTGAGAGTCATGGCACCGGTCGAGCCGTAGAAGTAGGCGTCCCCGAAGGCGAAGATCCCACCGTCGGATGCCACCAGCCAGTAGCCCCGGCCGTCAGGAGTGGCGGCCATGGCCACGATGGGCTTGTTGAGGGTGAGCGCCCCGGTCGAGCCGTAGAAGGCGGCGTCACCGAAGGCGAAGATCCCACCGTCGGAGGCCACCAGCCAGTAGCCGTTGCCGCTGGGGGTCGTGGCCATGCTCACGATCGGCTTGTTGAGGGGCAGTCCACCGGTCGATCCTTCGAAGTTCGCATCCCCGAAGGTGAAGATGCCACCATCGGAAGCGACCAGCCAGTAGCCCTGACCGTCCGGAGTGGCGGCCATGCCCACGATGGGCTTGTTGAGGGCGAGCGCACCGGTTGAGCCGTAGGAGGCGGCACTCCCGAAGGTGTAGATGCTGCCGTCACTGGTGGTCAACAGGTAGCCCTCGGAGCTCTGAAGCCGCTTGGGCGGGCTTCCGGTCGTGGTCGGCGGACTCGTGGTCGTTGTCGTGGTCGGCGGACTCGTGGTCGTTGTCGTCGTCGGCGGACTCGTGGTCGTTGTCGTCGTTGTCGTCGTCGGGGGCGATCCCGAGTTGCCTGCCGCCAAGGGCGTCAGGTCGGACCCGTTGACCTGGTCGGCCGCGGCGGACCCTCCGTAGACCTGGAGTGCGTGGATGAATGCTGTGCCGACCTGGCCCGGTGTCCACCACGGTGGGATGCCCCCTCCGTAGTACCCACCGAAGTCGACCTCGGTGACGGAGATCTTGACCGCGCTGGCCACGACCGGGTCGAAGGCCAGCTGCATCTCGTGGTTCCGGTACTGGCCGTCGACGGTGGCCACGGTGGTCCATCCGACCGAGGGTTGGTCGACCGAGACGGTGTAGTCCCGCACGCTGGTGGCGGTGCTCCCCACCGACTGGGTGTCGACGACGACCCGGTCGATGGTGGACGGGTCGGCCAGGGTGACGGTCAGACTCGGGGTGGTGTCGCCGGACGCCGAGCTCCAGCCGCTTCCGGTGGTGGTCCCGGCGATGGCGCCCGAGGCGTTGCCAGAGGTGGCATCGGCCGTGGCGTGGTGGGATGACGCCGCCAGATCACTCCCGTAGGCCTGGGTTGGGCCGACGGTCAGCGCGTCGCCCACCGGGTAGGTGATGTAGGAGACCTGGTCGGAGATGGGAAGGCTGTATGCGGTGCCCGAGGTGGCCGACACCGTCGTGGCATTGCCATACTGGTCGGTCTCCGTCACCGGGATCGAGCCGCCGTCCGGGGCGGTCAGCGTGACAGCACCGGTCACGGACAGGCCGTCGGACCATACGGCGGCAAGCTGGTCGGCACCTGCGCCGGCCGGGCCGAAGGTGGCCTCATAGGTCTGGGGGATCCCGGTCGAGGGCATCGCCAGATAGGGGCGGCTGGCGATCTCGGAGGAGGTGGACATGGCGGCCAGTGCCCCCGGCTTCACGTAGTCGTCGACGTTCGCGGCTTGGATCAGCGAGAACGACACCCCGTCGTTGCCCCAGTTGCCCTCGTCGTAGAAGTAGCTCCACACGGGGATGTCGAGTACCTTCTGCCAGATCATGGCCCTGGCCACCATGTTGGCCTGGTTGAGGAAGTTGTAGTCGCCGTCGCTCCACCACCCCACTTCGGTGAACCACAGCGGCTTGCCGTCCAGCATCCCCTCCAGTTGTTGGATCTTGGGGATGTTGCCGAACTCTTCGAACGATTCGTTGTTGCCGGTGTACGGGTGGATCGCGGCCACGTCGAGCCAGGAAAGGCCCCCGGCGCTGATCAGCTGCTGCCACCAGCTGACCGCCACGTCGAGCGTCGATCCGCCGATGACCGTCGAGGTCGAGCCCGGTTCGACCGACTTCACGGCCGTATAGAAGGGCTCGAGCACCTGGGTGACGTACAGGCTGGCGTTGCTCCACCCGGTGTTGTTCGACTCGTTCCACGGCTCCCACATCGTGACCGGTGCGCACGCACCGCAGCCGGCCGGTGGATGGGCGTAGTAGTTGACGAGTGCGGCGATGTCTCCCTCCCACCAGCCCTTGCTGACAAGGGCCGACGACACAGGGTCACCGCCGCTGACCTGCATCCAGTAGGCGACGTGGTCGGCCACGGCGAGGGCCGCAGCCGTGAAGTAGTCGGTCGGGGCATTGGCGAAGATCATGGCCGCCGGCCCGCAGGTGGCCGCCGTCGGCGCCGACGTAGAGCAGTGGGGGAGGAAGGTTGCCCAGTTGACCGATGCCCCCCGGTACCCGTCGAGACCGAGCTCGGAGTTGAGGGCTACGCCCCTGGGGTCGGACGGTCCTCCGGCGCCGATGCCGGACGGGAGGCCGGCCAGGTTCAAAGCGTCTCCGGTGGTACCCACCGTGTACGGCATGCAGGTGGCCCCGAGCCGGGTCGGTGGCGAGGTACTCGTGTCGAAGAGGGACGCCTGCACCTGGTAGGGACCGGGCTGTTGGTCGGTCGCCGGGATGGTCAGGGGGATGCTGGCCAGGACAGCGGCCGTGGTGGGAAGCGCGAGGGTGGTCGGTGCAGGCACCGTCTCGGAGTTCAGCGAGGAGCTGTTCTCCACCGAGTAGGACAGCTGCAGGTCGGAGGCATGCGCCGCCCACCACGGATCGAAGTTGGCGCTCACCGCCGGGATGTTCCCGGGGGTGAAGTAGTTGCCCGACGCCGCCGTCGACAGGCCGGCACCCCACCCTAGGCTGCCGGTCGGCACGTGGATTGCGCCGAGATAGGCCTGGAGGGTGGCGAGCGGGATGGAAGAAATGTCGTCCGCGCCGCCGTTGAACGGCGGGCCCCCCTGGTAGTAGACGGTCGTGCCGACCAGGTAGAAGTTGCTGCCGCCGATGTTCAGGTCTCCGCCGAGGTCAGTAGTGCCCTGGAGGTAGCCCTGGGGGCTCGTGCTCTCGATGGTGTTGAGCGGGTCGGCCGTGTAGATCGTCCCATCCGGCCCCTGCACGGCCTGGGCCGGATAGTAGAATTGGGTCCCCGAACCGGTGTGGAGGTTCTTCCCCTCGGTGTTGGCGGAGCCGAAGGAGGAGAGGACCGTGGAACCGGTGGGATCCAAGGTCTCCACGTAGCCGTTGCCCGTAAAGAGGAGGTTCCCGTTCGACTCCTGGGTGACGTAGTCGAAGTCGTCGACCAGAGCGGAGGAGCCGCTGGCCGCTCCGGTGGACGGATTGAGCATGGTGCTGCTCGTCTTGTTCTGGACCACGCTGACGACCAACTGGAACGCCGACCCCGAGCCCACTCCGAACAGACCGGTCGGATTGCCCGACTGGGGGTCGACCGACCAGAGCACGGTGCCCGACGGTGAGAACTTGTCCACCAGCTTGCCGTAGTAGCTGGACAGGTAGATGTTGCCCGACGAGTCGACGACCGGCTGGGAGACCTCGTCGCCCGAGCCGAACTGCGCCGGCACGGCGAACGATCCGTTCGGACTTCCCGAGAGGGTGTAGGTGTCGAGCATGGAGCCGGTGTAGACGTAGATCCCGCTCGATGTGACGGTGAAGTCGTAGACGCCGCCCGTAGGGGTGACGACTGTGCTGGTCGGGTCGGACGGCAGGCTCGGCGCCGGGCCGAGGGTGGTCGAGGCATCCGGAGCATCACAGATCGGGCTGACGTCGGCGGCGGTCGGGGCGGCCACACTCCCGGCGATCTGGGGGGAAGTGGTGCTGGCCTGCGCCGTGTCGGTGAGACCCCCGGCAATCGGCACTGTGACCATCAATCCGATCGCAATGCCGATAACGACGCCTTTTCGAGGGCGCACCAGTTGACTGCCCCTGCCTGCCCACTCCACACCTTCCCATCGGCGGACCCCGCTGCATCTTGAGATAAACGTCACTCAAAATGACCAACGTCCCATCACTTTCAGTGGTAATGGTTCGCTACGCTGGGCTGACCCAGGACGTACCCGCCGGTGGAAGTACGATGCGCCGGGTGGCGACTTCCCCCGAGCCCGTTCCTTCCCCGTCACTGCGGCGACCGATGAAGGTGCTCCGGATCTCGCACAGCGGAGTGGTGACCGCGTGGCGCGAGCGTGAACGGCAGCTCCGACACCGGGGAGTCGACCTCACACTGGTGACCGCCGCCCGTTGGGAGGAAGGCGGCTCGATGGTCGACTTCGTGCCGGCCGGCGACGAGTTCGTCGTCCCGGTGCGCACGGCGGGCCGTCATCCGAACCTGTTCCTCTACGATCCCAGGACGCTCTGGCAGATCCTCGGGTCGACCCGGTGGGACCTGATCGACATGCACGAGGAGCCGTTCGGGCTTGCGGTCGCCGAGGTGCTCGTGCTGCGCCGGCTGCGAGCGCGCGGCGCCCCCTTCGTCGTCGCGTCGGCCCAGAACCTCGAGAAGCGCTATCCGCCCCCGTTCCGCTGGTTCGAGAGGTGGTCGCTCCGCCGTGCCGCGGGCGCCTACACCTGCAATGTCGAAGCCGGCCGGATCCTCACCAGGAAGGGGTTGCACGGAGAGCTGGTCCTGCTTCCGCTGGGCGTGGACGTCGAGCGGTTCCACCCGATCGATCGCGCGCCGCCGTCGACGTCCCTGACCGTCGGGTTCGTCGGACGCCTGATCCGCCACAAGGGGGTCGACGTGCTGCTCGAAGCGGTGGCACTCGACGGGCGACTGCGCGCCGAGATCTACGGCGCCGGACCCGAGGCCGACGACCTGGCGGCATTGGTGGGCCGGCTCGGGATATCGGACCGGGTCACCTTCCACGGTCATGTGCAGGAAGGGGACATCCCCGCCATCTATCCCGGTGTCGATGTGCTCGCCGTCCCGTCGGTGCCGCTCCCGGGATGGGTCGAGCAGTTTGGAAGGGTCGTGGTCGAGGCACACGCATCCGGTGTGCCCGTGGTGGCCAGTGCCAGTGGCGCCCTCCCCGACGTGGTCGGGGAGGGCGGGCTGCTGGTGCCTCCCTATGATCCGCGCGCGCTGCGGGACGCGCTGGTCCGTTTCCTCGACGAACGCGGACTGTGGGAACGCCTCCGGGCATCGGGACTCGCAGTCGCTCCGGGCTACTCGTGGGAGAGCGTTGCCGACACGCAGATGGGTCTCTACGAGGCCGCGACCCGGGGGCTAAAAAGGGAAGACGGCTGACGGGCTGCACCGGTTCGAGCCACATCGTGGGCCGCAGGGTCGGTTCGGTGAATGCCACGGCGCCCCACCCGGCACCGGCAGGGGATCACCGAGTCTGCCGCCCTGACTCGCGGATGACCTCGCGGTAGAGGAGCTCGAGCCGATCGAGGTGGTGGGGGAGGGCGAACAGCCGCCGCTGGCGGTCACGCAGGCGCCCTCCGATCCGGAGGCGGCGTGGCCTGTCCCCGCCGAGTGCCGCCAGGGCATTCGCTGCGGCCTCGGTATCGCCGGGGTGGAAGAGTATGCCGTCTTCTCCGACCGTTTCGACGTGCGCCCCGCCGCCTGCCGCGATGACCGGCACGCCATGGGACATGGCCTCGACGACGGAGAGTCCGAACGGCTCTGCCGGAGCGGGTGCCAGCAGCATGGACGAGCCGTCGAGCAGCAGATCGGTGTCGGACACCAGGCCGGCGAACTCGACGCTGCTACCGACGCCGAGGTCGTGGACGAGGTCGATCAGGGAGGGTTGCAGATTGCCGACACCGGCAACCACCAGCCGCCACCCCCGGGAGCCGAGACTGCTCGACGCCCAGGCCCGGATCCCGACCGCGGGGTCCTTTTCGGTGGTGAGCCGTTGGAGCATCACCACGGTGGGCGACTCGAGAGTTGCCTGGGCCTGATCGGGCACACCGTTGGGGATCAGCACGGAGGGCCCGTCGATGCCGTCGGCGACGAACTGGCTTATGGCGATGTCCCGGCAGATCGTCCGGGAGGTCATTCGGGCGAGGACCCGGGCGGGGGCACCGGTGCCACGCCCTCCGGGGAAGTGCCGGGTCGCCACGATGGGAGCGCGCTGCAGTGGACGGGCGAGCCAGGCAGCACCTTCCGCCGCGGTCATGTGGGCATGGACGACGTCGGCCCCGCGGTGTCCCAGAAGGGCTCGGGTCACCTGGCTGATCGACGATGCCGGATGATGTATGACCTCGTCGCACAGCTCGTGACGCATGCGTGTCGGATCCCCACCGACGACCACGACCCGGTGACCGCGCCCGGCGAGCCCGTTGGCCGTCTCGCAGATGTAGCGCTCCACGCCGGCGAACCCGTCGCTGCGCACGACCTGGATCACCGAGAGGCGCGGAAGGTCCGTCGCTTCGGCCTCGACGCCCGCCTCGTCATCGGTGGATGTCACACGGTTCCTCTCGGCTGGATGACGAACGGCTCTTGGCGGACACCCCAATGGGCACGCTCCCTTGACATCGGGGCATCGTGCCACAGACCTGCGGCGGGCCTGGCCTATCATGCCCGACAGGTCGGGTGGTCCCCGGCGAGCGGAACTGCCGGCTGAAGCCACAGCGAGGAAGACCGTGAGCGCTCCAGAAGTGGCCGTCGTGTTTCCGCAGCTTCATCGCAGCGGTGGAATCGAACGCGTCTGCTGGGATCTGCTCGACTACCTGGCCCCGCGGCATGAGACCACCTTCGTGGGAACGGTGGCGCCCGAGGGGACACCACCGGGCGTGCGGTTGGTGCCCGTGCCGGGGTCTCCCGACCCTGGCGTGATCGGAATGTACGTCCGACGGGCCCGCACGCGAGCGGTCCTGGAACGGCTGGCGCCCGAGGTCATCGTGACGATGGGATCGGTGGTGCCGCCAGGGGACGTGCTGTGGGTGCCGAGTGTCCACCGAGCGTGGCTGGAGGCGGCGCGATCCGTCCCGATGGGAAGGTTCGAGCTGCCGGCCCGCTTGCGCTTCGCCATGCCGCGGCACCGCGCCTTGTTGGCCATGGAGTCGCAGTATTTTCGCGACTCGCATCCTCGGCACATACTGTGCACGTCCTGCCGGGAGGTCGAGGACCTCCATCGCCTCTACGGGGTGGACCGTTCCCTGACCACGGTGGTCCCCAACCCCTTCGATCCGGAGCGCTTCAATCCGGAGCGACGCAGACGCGATCGCACCGCGGCACGCCGCTCCCTCCGGATCGGGGACGACGAGTTGGCGATCATCTTCGTGGCCAACGAACTGCATCGCAAGGGCTTCGGCCAGCTCGTGGAGGCGCTCGCCCTCACCGGCCACCGGCATCTGACGCTGCACGTGGTGGGCAAGGCGCAACTCGGTCCCTACCGAAGGTCCATACGCCACCTGGGCCTGGAGGGTCGCGTGCACTACCACGGCCCGTCCCGTGATGTCGCGTGGCAGTTCGCCGCCGCCGACCTGATGGTCCTGCCCACCCAGTACGAGCCCTTCGGACTGGTGATCATCGAGGCTCTGGCCAGTGGTGTGCCGGTCATCACGAGCAGGGTGGCGGGGGCGTCCGAGGCGGTGCTGCCCGGTCGGACCGGGCTCATCCTGGAGGATCCCTACGACGTCGAGGAACTCGCCCGCCTCATCGACGAGGCGGTGGGGGCGG